>Ga0209755_10003345_pt1 | contig 20252 bp, 9 predicted proteins | sample TergutCo191P1_FD_187301 | JGI IMG/M metagenome (GOLD analysis project Ga0209755, IMG submission 187301) | Cornitermes sp. P1 segment gut microbial communities from Petit-Saut dam, French Guiana - Co191P1 (SPAdes) (version 2) | ecosystem: Host-associated > Arthropoda: Insects > Digestive system >...
TAATATCGAGTATGGCAATATCAACGGTATTGCCGTCTTCGATAAAAGCCGCCGCTTCTCTTGGATCATAGAACTTGGCGAGGGAATATGCGGTTGTTTTCGCACCGCTAACAGCGCCGTCGGTGTTACCGTTACCGTTGGCATTGGCATTACCATTATAAAAACTGTCGATGATTTCACAAAGCGATTGCGTGTCCTCAAAACTGTCATCACAGACTAAAATTCGGGTCATATTTTCTGATTATACATTATTTTTTGGTTTTAAACTCGGGTTTTACACCATTTTTAGGGAATTTTACACTAAAAAATAAAAATGCTATGAAGCGTATTTTTTAAGTATGAATACAGAGGTTCTTTGTTTTTCCATATTATAGTTATAGTGGACATATGACGGCGGTATTGTAATGCAAATCATTTATATGACGGATATACGTCCGCTTGCCCCCCATGAAGAAGATCTTACCCTGCTGCTGCCGCCTCTGCGCCGTGAGAAAACGCGCCAATATCTGCAGCCGAAAGACTGCCTGCGCTGCCTTGCCGGAGGGCTGCTCATGGAGCGTATCGCCAAAGGTCGTGAGATTTTTTACGAAAAATACGGTAAACCCTATCTTCCCGAAGGACCTTTTTTTAACCTTTCCCATGCAGGGGATTACGTATGCCTTGCGGCGAGCGAAAGTTCCCCTGTGGGAATTGACATAGAACAGCACCGCAGCGAAGACTTCCTCGCGCTGGGAAAAACCGCCTTCCATGCCGACGAGATTAATTTTTTGGAGAAGGAACCCGCCGCCGAAAGGTTTTACACTATTTGGACTCTAAATGAATGTTATGCGAAAATGTTCGGTACAGGTTTTTCAATAGAGCCGTCAAGTTTCTGCGTCCTGCCCGGAAAGACACGGCTTCCCTTTGAACGCGAAGTTTTTTTCAAAACTTTTAATATTATTGAGGATTACAGCATGGCTGTATGCGCCGCGGAACCAATTCAGGCTGAAATAACGTTTTTTACGTTTGATGCTTTTGCCTCAAAAAAAAGCCCCGCTTTACGGCAGGGCTGTTTTCACCATACATTATTGAGCCGCGCGGGATTCGAACACGCGACCACCGCCTTAAAAGGGCGATGCTCTACCGACTGAGCTAGCGGCCCAAGACCCTATTGAGAGCCTTTGTACTTTATATAAAATATACGGAATAAGGTCAAGTGATATTTTTCGCTAATTCCTGATACTTACCCCTGATCCTTTCTTTTTACCCTCTGTTTTTCAGTTCGGAATCTTTCTTTTCAATTTGATTTTTGATGTTTGTGATTTCTTCCAAAATGGTGCGGAATTCGATCGCGTCGCGCTCAATTGATTGTTGATTACGTTCTGTGAAGGCGGTGTACGCTTCGTTGCCGAGGCGTCCCATGAGTTTTTGCGCCTGATTTTCGAGTTGTTTGATGTCCCACATCAAAATACCTCTCTCGCCGAGATCCTGCGCTTTTTCGCCTGCTTTAATGGCGAACTCTTTTGATGCCGTCCAGCCCTGTTCTAAAATGTCTTTCATTCTTTCGCTAAATGTCATGTTTTTCTCCTTGTTTTATTTTGGTCGAGGCTATTCCAAAACTAACCGAGTTTTAGAACAACCTCAGTTATTTTCTTTTTATTCCGAGGATGGTCAGATCATCGTACTGCTCATCCTCCTTTACATGAGTATAATACATATACGCGGGATTTTCAGGATATTCTCTTGTATGTGAACAATATCTTCTGTACTGTAGAAAGTGGTTTTTTAAGAATTCATCGATTTTTTTATCAACTAATACGCGGGAGTCCTCTTTCGCGTTTTTAGGTTTATAACAGCGGAACATTTTTTCGACCGATACCATCGCCATGATCACTTCATCGACCTTTCCTTCGCAGCCTGAAAAATCAAATTGTAAATCACATTCGACTTCCTGCCCTTCTTCGGGATTGTGATATTTGTGTAAGGTGTAAATTTGTTTTGCCATAACCGCGTTGATAATCGCTTCTACGCGTTCGGGCGACATTTCTTCATCGGCTTGCCCGCAAAGGTGATTTTCGTGCGGTGTGTCCACAGGTCCTTCTGTGCAGACTATTTCCTTATACTCCTTATTGCGGAATTTTCTTTTTGCTTCTTCGATGCCGTCGGTGTAGAGTAACAGTATGTCGCCTTTATCAATCTGAAGAGTCTGTACTTTGTAACCGCCTGCCGACTCGATCATAAAATTCGGAAGCACGCCTGCCGCGGGAGTTGTCGGAAGCGCGACGATTTTTATTTTTCCTTCCGACGCGTCATACATATGAACGATATTGTCACCGGCGTTGCAGAAACGCACAATGCCTGTTTTTGAATCAAAGAGGCAGAGAGAAAACGCGGCAAATCGTCCTTTAAACGCAAGCGCTTCGATAAAGTCATTTATCTGATAAACCAGATTCTCAATCTGCAAACCTTTTTCATCCGGCTTCCATCGTCTGAAATAACCGAGGAACATTGTCGCAACCTGAATCATGATGAGCGCCGCCGGAATTCCTTTTCCCGCGACATCGCATTTAATAATCGCGTAGTAACGTCCGTCAAGATCCTTGTAATCAAAATAATCTCCCGACACGCCTTTCGCGCCTTCATAATAACCAAAGAAATTGAGATTTTCGGTATTTTTAAAACCTGATGTTTGTTTGTTGCCGTGACTGTCAACTTCCAGCGGAATAAATTTCTTTTGAATTTCCTTGCCGATTGATAGATCCGAAGCCGCGAGAGCCGCTTTTACAAGTCCGTGCGTCATATCATTGATCGTGTTTCCTAACACCGCGATTTCATCTTTTGAAGAAATATGTATATCAACGCCGGCAAGCTGCGATTTGTCTTCGGTGTCGCGTATAATTTCGATGTGACGCGCAAGTTTTTTTATTGGTCTTACAATTAAAATAGAAAGCGTGAACGCGCCGATAACGCCGATACCCAGAGCCGCTAACGCGACAAGACCTATTGTAAGCAAGAGCATCATCTGACTGTCGAATATTTCTTTTTTAATTTTTTCTAAACTAACTTCCAGTATGACAAAGCCGCGGAAGAAATTGTTATCCGCTCCCTGACGATACAAGATCGGTTTAAAGAAAATATAATTATTTCCAATCGCGCTGTTGATTTTGTTAGTTGAAAATTCAGGATATGAGCCAAAACCCCGCGAAATATCAGTTAAAATTTCGGTAAGTTTTATTTCAAGCGAATTAATTGTATCCTGAATGAACATTAAACGTTCCATGTAAGCGTCTGTCATCGGAATTGTCCGCGCTTCCTGAGTCATATCTCTTATACTCTGTGATATTTCTCTCGCTCTCTCCTGCGCGACTGAGTTTAATTCACTGCTGTATGTTTCAAGAAGATCTGTAAAAGAATGTCCGGCTTCGGAGTCATAGAAACGGGATACACCGGGGCGTAATTCCGTTGTGTCAATTTTTATTTCTATATTAGGATCATTCGATGCCCAAATATGATCGGTATGAATCGATCCGATGCCGTATCCCATGATTGTTAAATAATTCGCTTCCGCGATTGCGGATGATTGCGACGGCAGATACATCATTTCCAAAACGCCGCGCTCTCCTCTTGATTGAATTGCCAGCGGCATATTTGTTTTCGCGCCGGACGCGATTCCTTCGAGTAATACGCTGGAGCGCGCCTGCAAACTTTCAAGCAAAGTTTCGCGCTGTCTGTCTGTCATGATTACATACATCGGGATAGAGATCATTATAACGATCAAGAGAACAAGGGCTATTGTGAAAGACGCTAGTTTAAAACTCAAGCCTCTTCCTTTCCTTTCTATTTGAATAATTTTCTTTTTCTTTTCTGTTGGCATAAAATCTCCTGTCATGATAGCAATCGCTTCCTGTTTGATTGCGTTCGTTTCTGTGATAACTCCGGCTATTCCTCTGATTATTGTAACGAATCCAATCGCGCAGAAAATTATCAAAATTGCCGTAAGCACTGTTATCGGATTAAATGTAAATTTTGCGCTAGGCTGTACGCTCCATGATGGTTTCCATTCCTGAGTATAGTCGCCTAATTTTACGGTTCCCGTTCTTGTCGTTGTGATGAAAGAAGGCGATGAATACCATCCACGCGCGGAATGTTCTATTCGTAAACGATACTGACCTTCTTCAATGTTATCAAAAATAACTCCGGTTATTTCTCTGTCTGATTGAACCGTAAATCTTTCCGCGGTAATTCGCGGCGCGGAGGAAAGACCTCTTTCCTGTTCAAGAGCAACCGATGTAATTTGTCCGTTAGTTGTAAATCCGCGTCCGATTATTCTTACCGCGAGAATTCCCTGCTCATCCTGATGCGCGTCAACGAAACTTACGCTTGTATACGGAAGAAATTTATTTGTTCTGAAAATTATATCAGAAGGCTGACCGATATTTCCCGCTTGATCGATCGCCGCGACAGAGAATGACCAAATACCGTTGTCCTGATTTGAAAAATTAATGGAAGTGTTTGTTCCAAGAATATTCGGAGGCGGATTATTTATCGCCGTGTTTTCATTCGCGCCTAAAAATTGAAGATTCCATGTGTAACCGGCAAGGTGCGGATCTTCGGAAGGCTGCCATGAAATATTAAAAGTGTTGGATGTCATGAAACCCTGCGCGTCTGTGTTAGGTGAAATAATTTTTACCTGCGGAGGCGGAGTTGTTTTTTTGTAATAAGTAATTCTCGCGGGCGCCGACCAATTTCCCGAAAAATCCCGCGCGCGGACGCTGAAATACCAATAACCATCCCTGTCGGCGTGATTTTCCAGATTTAAATTCGATGCGCTGCCTGTGTTGAAGATCATCACTTCTTCGGGAGGATTTTTTCTTTCATCCTGACTCCAGCTCCATGAAAAACCGTAGATACCCGATGTGTCAGAAGGAATATTCCATGAAACGCGGGCTCTTTCCGCTCTTGACACCCGCGATGGAGTAAAGTTTACCGCTGTTAATCGGGGAGCCGCGACCGAATAATCCGGCGATAAAATGTATATGCGTCCCGCGTTACGCGATGTTGTCTGCCAGAAAATAAAAGCGCCTCTGTCCGAGACTACGGGTCTTGCGAATGAAGCGTCAATTGAAACGCTTGATAAAAGAGCGTTCTGCCAGCCGAGATCTCCGCGGTGAGCGAGAACAATTCTGTTATTCCCGCTGCGGTTATCAAACCATGTGATTATCGGTTTATTATCAAAAATAAAAGCGATTGGATTTTGACAATACGCGTCAGCGTTGTTTACGCGTTCAACTGAACCGATTATATTCGCGTTTGAATTAATTTCGGCGCAGTAAATACTCGGAGATTGTGTTGAAAAACGGCGTTCCCACGTGATAAACAGATTGTCTCCGTGTTTAATTAAATGAGCGCGCTGATTATCAAAATTATTCGGATTGGAATTTGTTTGTATAACAGGATCATTAAACGTTGTAAAACGCCTTGCCTGCGACCATGATCTGCCGCCGTCATCGCTGATTTTATAAAATAATTGGAATGTTGAGGAAGTGTCAATTCCGATCACCAGCGACTGAAAAAAGACGATATCTCTCCGTCCGACGCTTGCGTGAGTCGGAAGAAAGTTGAGCGATAATGCGTTCTCGGGAGTAAAAGCCTCAAAAGACGACCATGTAATTCCGTCGGAAGATCGCGAATAAAAAATCGACATTGCCTGAGCCGATCCTCTTGATACAAAAAGAAGATAACCGCCGTCGGCGCGGACAAAAATACGCGGCGCAACGGAATTTTCGGCGCCCATTGAAACGCTTGTCCGCGAAAAACTTCTGCCTCTGTCTTCTGAAATCAGAATTTCGGTTTCCGTTCCGCCCGCGGACGCCGCGATTATTATTCTGTCCTTGTGATCGATTACAAGATTTATGATTGAAGGCTCTGTTCCCGAATACGGATACGGTCCTGCCGCGACGCCTCTTTGTTCCCATTCGCCGGCGTTTCCTTCGGAACTGTTTGATTCTTTTACCGCGAGATATATGCTGATATAACCTGTCGCGGTAACATTCGCGTTTCTGTTAGGTGAAACTTCCTGCCACGCGGCTGCCGAAAATTCTTTTGAAAACGCGCTGACAGGAAATTTTCCCGCGCGCGGCGTGAAAGGAATCGCTTCTTCCCAGAAAAAATCCTGCGCGAAAAGATGAGAAACAGCAATGCATGAGAATAAAGTTAAACATAAAACTGAATAAAATATTTTTTTCATAAAATAGCCTGTATCCTCATTTGTAATTCTACAAGTTTTGTTATGTTGCGGTTTCTGGGATTTTGCATAAGTCTTTCAACTAACGCTCGCGCTATCAGGTTGTTGCCTGCCTGAAGTTCGCGTACAGCCCGCTGATACGTTTCTTCGTCCTCGCTTGAAAAGACGATTGCGCCGGGAACGCTCATTCTGTTAAGAAGTCTGTCCTTTGCGTGTGTCGCTTCCGCGTTTTCAGGATTCAAAGTGATCGCTTCGTTTATCTGCGCGAGAGCGGAGTCAAATAATGTTGAGATATTTCCGTCAATGATGCGGTTAACAGACGCTGTAAGTTCTCTCGAACGGGCGATGTCCGCGGGGTTGGGCGGCGGCGGACGGAAACCCATATCTATTTCCGCCTGTGAAATTATGCTTCTGATATTCGGATAACGCGGATTAATTTCCGAGAGGTTTTGAAGATCCGCAAATGATTCGAGAGAACGCTGCCTTGTTCCGTTTACAGCGCTTCGCAGACGCTGTTCAAAAGACGCGTTAAACGCGGTCGGATCTAAAAATTGTTCGATGCGTAATTCAAGAATACCGGCTTCCTGATTAACAGGGAACATCAATCTAACCTCGCGCGTCATCTGCCGCGCTTCGTCGAATTTTTCAACTCCCAAAGAACGCTGTCCGGCGTTGATATGGCGCACTCCTTCATCATAACTTCTCTGCGCCCTGCTGAGAAGCTGGCTCATCTCCGCGTAGAGCGGAGCTGTCGGAGAAATGACTCTACCCGATCGCATCGATAAAGCTGTGCGGACAATGCCGAGCCAATAGACAACTTCTTCGTTGTCTTCGGAGTTCGTTACGCGCCACCGGCTTCTCGCTCTTGTCAGACCGTCTTCCGCCGCCTGAAAATTTCCCGCAAAGTACGCGACACGCGCGTTATTTACAAGATTACGCACTTCGATAATTATTAGTTCGTTTTCCGCGCGCGTTATCGCTTCACCTAACGAAATTAATTGAGAATCCCAAACAGAACTCAAAGACGCGGATGCCTGTATTTCAAGAGAGCTGATTATTCGCTCCGATGATCTCTGAACGCGATCGCGCGCGGCTCCGAAATCCTGTCTCTGATACGCTGCCTGCGCTTCCCTGTAAAGTCTTTCCGCTTCCTGTCTGAACGCTTCTGCCTGTGTTGTTCTTATGCGCGCGGTTTCGGCTAACGCTGTTCCCTGAGATCGAAGGGTAATAGCTTCATTCACTGTCGCGAGATAATTTACGTTAAGAGCGGTTATTTCCGCGTTTGAAGTTATCGCCGGCGGCTCCTGCCTGTGACGCGTTAAAATTGTATTGCCGCTTTCAATATCCGCAGTTAATGTTCCAATCATCGCCGTAAGAACTTCAAGCGCTTCTCCCGGATAGCGGTGAAACGTAACAACTCCGCCTTCGCTTGTAGCGCGATCGCCTTCGAGAAGCCGCCTTCCTCTTTCGATATCGCTTCTTCCGGCAATTATTGTATTGCGAAGATTGTTATGCGCGATTGTATTATACCTGAACACGGATTTAACTTCTTCCGCTTGTATAGACGCGCGATAACTTTGTATCGCTGTAATTATTTTTGTTATATACTCAACCCTGTGATACGCAATTATTCCTGAATTAGTCTGGAAAGCTCTTGTCAGTAATTCTCCCGTATCGTTTTGAATTCTGTTTATTACGTTTCTTGTCTGCCGCTCCGATGTCAGCGCGGCGTTAACTGTAATTAAACCCTGCTGCCAGCGGGTAAGCGAAGTAGTATCGATATTTTCACGCTGCGCGATATTCGCGGTTTGTCTGAGAAAATTATTTGCTTCGTTAAGAGATCTTAATGTTACAAATTGCGGAATATCGGCTCTTATAATACTGCTTCCTAAAATTGATACCGATTGCGTTTGAGGATTGCGGAAAAATTGTCTGTGTCTGTCGAAAAACTGTCCCGAAAGATTATAAAAACTTTCCATTCCGTTAAGCGCGTTTATCGCTGCGGAATAATCTCTTGCGTTAAACGACACAAGAGCGGACGTGTTTGCCCTCTCAAGAAAGAGCGCTAAAGCGTCAATGCTTGAACCTACCGATGATCTCCATGAACAGTCAAACGCGCCTAACATGCCTTCCTGAACGGCGTCGTTTGTTCTTCCGTTAATCAAAACGGAAAGGAACGCAAGGTGATTACGGTCAAATAAATCGGGATCGTTCGTATGCAGTCTGTTTAAAATACGTTCAAACGAGGATAACGCCGCGTACAATTCATTTTTTAATTCTGTCAGCCTGACAATTCCGGGAGTTAATCTTGTGATAGAAGAAGTAATTCTTGCCATGTCGCCCGCGGCAATCATTCGGGAAAGATCGGAGGCGAGGGAATTTATCTGCGAGTTTGCCTGAGGGAATGAAGCAATCATTGAGTTGATTCTTTCTGTCTCTCTGATTACTTCGCTTTCAATCGCGTTTCCGTATCCGCTTTCAAAAAATTCTCTGCGCATAATGCTCATTCCGGTTGAGTACATCTGCATAGCGCCGACGCTATCGCCTGAGTCGATCAATTCCCGCCCTCTTTCCAGAACTCTTCGCAGTAAATTTCTGTTAACATTGAATGAAGAAATCTCCCTTGTTCTGGAAACGAAATTTACAAGCAGCGGACTTGTATCCTGTTCGAGAGAATAAAGTTTTCCTGAGAGCGCAAGAATCTTTTCGTCATTCTCAGGATCGTTTAAAAGCGCGTCAATAAGCTCGTCGGCAGTGTGGTTAAATTCATCATGTAATTTATAAATATTGCGCAGCCGGCTTTGAGCCAGATCAAATTTTCCGGGATTGCGTCTGATAAAATCGGTTAGTACTTTTATCGCTTCTTCGTAATCTCTTTGGATAATAAGTTTATCAGCATGGGACAGAGCTGTGTCCATACCGCCGCCGCCGTAAACCGGGGTTAAGGATACGAGCAGTATTAAAAACGCGAAAAAACCAAAGAAAATCGATTTGCCGCTGCAATTGTAAGCGCATTTTCCCATTATCATTACTATATTATATTATCGTAATTTTCTTAATAATCCTTTTGCGGGTATTACTGTTTATTTGTAATATTCCGATGTATATTATATAGATGAATCGTCTCAAAATCGCGGTTTTTGCCGCTGTTTGTCTGATCTTTTCTCCTTTGTTGGGCGCTGAAGAGCCCCAGGACAGGTACGGGAATATAGCGGACTATTTGAACGATATGTACGGCATTGATGATAACGCGGGTTTAACCGCTTTTCCTATACTAAAAATTCCGATTGGAGGACGAGCTGAGGGTATGCTCGCGTTTGCCGCCGCTTCGGATGACGTTTCATTTATTGAGTTTAATCCCGCAGGTTCCGCGACACTTGAAAAATCGGAGCTGGCTTTTTTTCATAATAACTGGATTGCCGACACAAAAATTGAGGGCGCGGCTTATGCCGCGCGTTTCCGCAATCTCGGTATCGCGGCAGGACTTAAAATTTTGTATATGCCGTTTACCGAATACAACATTTACGGAGAGCGCGTTTCGGGCGGATATTATACCGAAGGCGCCGCGATTCTCAACATATCTTATAATTTTTTATCGGGATATTATTTCGGCGGTCTTTCAGCAGGAATTAATTTGAAAGGCGCGTTCCGCACCATGCCTGATTACACCGATAACTTTGATAAAGTGATCGGCGGTTCGGGATCGTCGCAGTCCGCCGTTATGGGAATGGCTGATTTCGGTCTTTTAACAAGATTCAATTTTTTAAAATTTTACAGCGCAAGAGAAAAAAATATGTCTGTCGCGTTAGTCGCGAGAAACCTCGGACCTCCGGTGTTAGACGAGCCTCTGCCTACGGAATTCAGCGCGGCAATTTCGTATAAGCCGTTTCGTTTTATGACTATTGCTTTTGATTTTATTTATCCGTTAAATTTGATCGATGTCTCGCTTTCGGAATTACCGTACTTCGCTCTCGGTCTTTCTTTTAATATCGCCAGATTTTTATCGATGCGCGCCGGTTTCATGTATAAAGCGGGAAGCAGCCGCGTCGCTGTCGGCAGTGCAATCAATCTAAAACGAATAGCGATAGATCTCAATTATACTTTGGATTTACTAACTCAATTACAGCCGCTTAACAGAATCAGTATAGGCGTGCGTTTTGATTTAGGAGATTCTGGCAGAAGTAAAATCGCGGATCAGGTTGAAGAATTATACGTCCTCGGTCTTGAAGCCTATTCTCACGGAAATTACGCCGACGCGAAATTATGCTGGGAAGAAGCGCTCCGCATCGATCCAAGATACGATCCCGCAAAAGAAAGTCTCGCGATGATGAACAACCGCGAAGAATTAACGAAGAGAATTGACGATCTTAACAGGCTGGATTTCTAGCGCGTCAGCGTAAATCCGCCGGATTGGAGACGCAATTTAAAAACTATTTCTTTCGCCTGAAAACCCTGTAATTTATATTCGGGAAAATATTATGTCTGCGTTCCAGAGTTGTCAGCCATTCCGTGCTGATGTAATTGCTGCCGAGAGCTTCGTAAATAGTCGTAAAGTTGCGAAGTGAATTCTCTACTTTGTTATGCGCATAATCGATTGAATCCTGTCTGTGCAGAAGACCTGACCAGTCGGAAGACTGCGCAAGGAGTATTTCACGCGCAGCCTGATTTAACGCGCGTTCTTTTAAACCTGTGTCATCAGGAAAACGCTCCGCGAGTTCCGTCATGCGTTCCATGGCGCGTAACAGATGGCGGTACATCCAGTCGTTTGAACTATCGAGCCATGTTTCGGCGTAACCGTTGACTCCGCTTGATGAAAAAACGGGAGTTGTTATCTGATAAGATGAAAGATTATGTTTAAAAATATATTCGCCGGGACAAATAAAACGGATGTCTTTATTCTCCGCGGCTGTTCTGAAAAGCTTTTCGATAAATTGAGGCCATTCGTGCCATGAATGATCAAAATCGGATGTGTTATGCGCAATTAAGCTTATCGGAACTTCTTTCATATGATTTGATACTTTTTTCAGCCTTGCGACAGTGTTTTCCAAAAATTCTCTCGCGTGAACCGCGACACATTCCGACGCCGCATCGGCATCGTAAATGCATTGTCCCTGTCCGTCTGCGGAAGTTTCACGCGACCAGTATTTGTATCCTGTCCTGTGACGTTCGCCGGCTTCGGTTAAAAATTGTTTTACTGTTTTCGGCGGCAGTTCATAACCGGCGTCCATATCATTGTTAAGGTACGATAAACCGGACGCTATTCTGTGTATTTCACTGACGGCATAATGATCGCGCGCAAGAACAAAAGTTCCGTTAGGCGTTTTTACAGGATAAAAACAGCCTTTTTCCGGAGCCGGACTGCCGAATAAAATTCCGTGAGTATCCAAAATTGTATACGTGTAGTTGTAAGCTTTAAGATACGGTTCAAGTTTCGGAGACCAGCCGAGCGAAGGCAGCCAGAACCCCTGAGGCGTTCCTCCGAAGTGACGACGGTAAACGGAAATAGGTATTTCCATCTGCGCCTGAATGGATTCCTGATTATGACTGACAAACGGAAGAAACGCGTTAGTCGCGCAGCCCGCTAAAATTTCGATCTTGCCTTTCTTCTTGAAATAATCAATTGCTTTAAGAAGGTTTTTCTCGTAACGTTCCGTATACGCGATTCTTTTATCTACGACTTGGTTGTAATAAAAACAGGCAAGCTTATTTAATTCGCCGCTGCCGGAAGTTCTATCAAGTTCCTGTTTGCCGAATTCAATTTGTTTATCGATATAGTTGAGATATTTTCTCTGAAGATGCTCGTCGCATAACATATGGCAGAGGATCGGTGAAATCGCGATAGCAAGCCTGAAATGAATATGATCGTTTTCCAGCCGGTACAGCGCTTCAAGAAGAGGGATAAGAGTTTCGGAAACAAATTGAAAATATCTGCCTTCTTCGCCGGCTTCCGATAAATCGTCTTCTTTGCGGAATTCTTTTACATACGGCAGATGAGCGTTAAAAACAAACGATATCGCGTAACGGTAATCCATATTTACCTCTTAACTCTTGGTTGTCGATCAGTATTTTTAATTATTGAAAGTTTTTGCGCTCCGGATAAATTGATTAACGGATTTTTACTCAATTCCGCAATGCTTTCATTTTCATATAAAGCGGGAAGATCAAAGTGCCTTGATGAAGCAATCTGCACTTCGTTATCTCCGCGTAGAACATTCAATTTTATGATATAGCGAACCATGCTGTTTGACGAATGTTCCGCAAATCCCAAATATCTGGCGCTGTCTGTCGGAGCTACAGAAACGGTGAATGACTTTTCTTTTGCCTGTTGTTCCGTTTCGCCTTCAATCAGAGGAATAACACGTAAAAAGTATCCTTTAAAATCAACGGCGTTTTCATGCGTTTCCCTGTCGTGACTCTTAATTTCCCAAAAAACAAAAGCCCATAACGGATCGCGAATCATCACATCAAGATATGAAATATTGTATTGTTTCGGCAGCAAAACCGATTCCGAGTATGACGGAACAACCACCAAATCCTCTTTCGGCTCCTGTTCGTCAGCATTAGCGTATTCCAGAATTTCTTCGATGATGAAAATCCTTTCCAGTCCCGAAGGAATATCAATGCCGTAAGTGTCAGCCAGTTTTATCAATTCGCCGGTGCTTAAACTTTCCAGTTTAACCCGTGTCACAGGCTGCTGAAATTCTTGATTTCGAGGGTTATCTTCCATATTTTACTAATTGTGAGAAAAAAGTGAATTTAAGTCAAGGGTGTTAATAATTAACTCTGATAATTTAATAGTTACAAAATATCGGTTTATATGTTAAAATTTTTTAATTCATAGGAGGAAAAGAAATGAAACATTTATTTTTGTTTTTAATTTTAACAATTATGATTTTATCATGCGCCGCGGTAAACTTCGCCGGTTGTACCCCAAAAAACGAAACATCTCAACAAACAGAAGAGCAGCCGCAGACGGAAGAACAGCCGGTACAAAAATCAGGACCCGCGGCAGAGCTTACTTTTTCATTCACGCGCCAAACCGGATCGGCAAGCAATCAATATGCCGTCTGGATAGAAGACGGACAAGGTCAATATGTTAAAACACTTTACGCCACCCGCTGGACAGCAGGCGGCGGCTACAGCCGAAGACCCACCTCGATTCCATTGTGGGTAAAACAATCCAATCTCGCCTCTATGACGAGCGCTCAAGTTGACGCAATAAGCGGCGCAACACCCGCCACCGGTTCGCTCTCCTACACATGGGACGGCACCGACTCAAACGGCGCCTCTGTCCCCAACGGAAATTACACCCTCATCCTCGAAGCAACCCTGCGCTGGGAAAATCTGGTTTACTACCGCGCGCCCATCGCCCTCGGCTCAGGCGACGCTACCGCCTGCATCAGTGTTGAATACACCGAAGGAGAGAGGGATACAACAGCAGAGAGATCGATGATACGTGAAGTGGGGGTGAAGGTGTTGAGGTAGGGGGGGAATCTTGAATAATATTCTACTTGACAATTCAAGCTCACTTTGTTTACGGGATTGTCTGAAAGAACTCTTCAAAAGCTCGGAATACACTGAAGTCATGATAGCTACCGGTTATATTGATATTCCCGGTCTTGCTTTGGTTTGTGAAGAAATGAAAGTCTTTTTGGAACGCCCAGATACTTCATTAAAACTTTTAATTGGCAGAGAACCTATAATCCGTTCATATCAAAAATTTAATCCAAAAGATAATATGGAATTCCCTGGTGATTATCTTCGCCGTGATCTTGCTGATTTAAAATTGAAACCCGAATATGAACCGGTTATTTCATTATTACTTACACACCTTTCTAATAATTCTAATAAGCTTATGATAAAAATATATGGGCAAAAAGATATAAAACATGAACAATTTCTTCATGCAAAATGCTATATATTTTTTGGACAAACAAATTCTATTGGGATTTTAGGAAGTTCAAACTTTACAAAAAATGGACTTGAAGAAAATGCCGAATTAAACCATGTTGAAACTAATACAACACTGGTAACGGCAGATCCCAGACCTGGTTCACCAACAAAAGGACATATTTTTTGGTTCAATGAAATGTGGGAAAGCAGTGAAGATTGGAACCGTTCGTTTCATGAAGAGATACTCCATTCACCTATTGCAAAAAAGATAATCAAAGAAAGGATTATTCAAGAAGAAAAACCTGTTATTCTTTCGCCTTATGAAACATATATAAAATATTTAATAGATCAATTTGGCAATGTTATTGATACCAGTTGGAAAGACAGAAAAAAAGACTTTTTGCCAAAAGACCCATCGTTTAAAGTTTTGGATTATCAAATACAAGCAGTGAATCAAGCATTTGGTGTTATGAATAAACATCATGGATTCATACTTGCTGATGTGGTTGGTTTAGGTAAAACCTATATAGGTATGATGATTATAAAACGTTTTTTATCTGAGAACGGAACAGATCGTCCTATTCTTATTGTCACACCTCCGGCGATAAAATCTAATTGGGAATCTTCTATTGCTTATTTTGATAATGGTCATGAATTTAAAATTGCTCCATATATTAAAATTATCACTATTGGCAGCATTGATCGTGTTATTGGTGATGCTGCCAATGAGCAGGAATTTTCTGAAGAAGGCGCAGCGCTAAATTATACAAAGAAAAATAGTTTTAGACAAAATAATTTTGCCCTTATACTTATTGATGAAAGTCATAGGTTTAGAAATAACGATACTTATATGTATGAACAGATGCAAGACTTGATAGCTCATACAAACCCACGGGCATATATTGTTCTGCTTTCTGCAACTCCGCAAAATAATCGCCCTGAGGATTTACAGAATCAAATTGGTTTATTTCAAGTTGAACAGAGGAAATCAACTCTTGATACATTAGGCGAAAAATACGGAAGGAACCTTGATAGTTATTTTGCTGATAAGAAAAAAGAATTTAACAATTTAGTTAGAAAATTTGATGAGCATGGTAATCCTAAAACAGCGGATAAACTCAAGGCTAATCGTGAAGATTTAAAAATACTTTTTAATGATATTCGTCAGAGAATAATAGAACCATTGGTAATAAGGCGAACCCGCGGCGATATAATTAAATATTTTAAAGATGATATGGAAAAACAAAATTTAAAATTTCCAATAATAAGAGAGCCTGTAAAATTAACATATAAGATGAGTCCAAGTTTAGCCCAGCTTTTTGCTGACACGGTTGACATTATAGCTCCTTCGGCAGTTCAATACAAAACAGATAAGAATGGAAATAAAACTTTTGATTTTAAAGACAGCAGTGAACGTTTGGGATATTATCGTTATCGAGCTATTGAATATCTTGCAGATAAAAACGAGCAGGCTTTTTACGAAAAACATAATTTAAAAGTAAGCGGTATTTCTAATTACCTTGCTAAAATGATGGAAATTCAACTTGTAAAACGTCTTGAAAGCAGTTTTTCTGCTTTTAAAACATCGCTTAGTAATCTTCAGCAATATTGTCAAAATATGATTACTATGCTTGACAACGACTGCGTATTTATCTGCCCTGACATTGATATTAATGCAGAGCTTTCAGAAGAAAGACAAGATATGTATGGCGGAATAAAAGGCTGTTATGAAGCGATAAAAAGACGTATTAAAAGAATGAATAGGAAAGATAATCGTAATCGTTGGTTTAAAAATACTGATTTTAAGGAAGAGTATCGTGAAAAACTTGAAAACGACAAACGAATTATTGGTAATCTTTTGGAACGTTGGGAGAAACAAATTGTTGATCCAAAAATGAATGAATTTATACGCCAGTTAGATAAAGTTTTCTTTAATGAGAAATACAATAATCCTCATGTTTCTGATGATAAAAAGTTAATTATCTTTACTGAAGCGATACCTACGGTTTATTTTTTACTGGAGAATCTAGAATCAACTCCCTATGAAGGTAAGGTATTGGCTATTACAGCAAAACATCTTGAAAGTAAAAGAGAAATAATTGCTGCAAACTTTGATCTAAGCTATAGAGGTGAAAAAAAGAACGATTATCAAATATTGATTACTACCGATATATTAGCAGAAGGCGTCAATCTTCATCGTTCTAATATGATTCTTAATTATGATGCTCCATGGAACTCAACACGTCTTATGCAGCGTCTTGGTAGAATAAACCGAATTGGCAGTGTAGCTGATTTTATTAATGTGTATAATTTTTATCCTTCTGCTCAGGGTGACGCAGAGATCAATCTTGTCGAGCGGACATGGAATAAATTACAAGCATTTCATCAGCTTTTTGGCGAAGATAGCAAAATATTCAGTGAAGATGAAGAGCTTATAGAACATACATTAATCCAGCATGAAGAAGATGAAGGTGATGCATCTTTAAAATACACTGAAGAACTCAAGAGGTTTAAGATAAAATATCCTGTCCGTTACACAGAACTTGAAAATCTTGCAGGACGTGTTTTTTCCGCTTGTAAATCTAACAGCAAAGAAATTATAGCGCAAGTAAAAAGTTTAAGAGATGAAAATTATTATTATTCTTTTACTGATAAAGTAATATCAATTACAAAGGCAGATATGTTAACAAAATTAGAATGTAAAGAAAATGAAAAAATTGTAGAACCTAATATCAATATATATCAAGAATCAAAAGAAATAATATTAGATTATTATAAACAGGAAAGACAGAACGAAAAAATAAGTTTACGGACAAAAAATAGTTCAAAAAAGAGCAGAGACAACGCGCTGGAAATACTTCGTATTTTTGCTAAGGATTCTGGTATTAGTGAAGAAATAAAATCAACTACTCAAGCTTTATATCAGGCGGTAAAAAATGGTAATAATTCCTTAATCCGTGAAATTATAAAAAATCCTTCTCCTGTAGATATAAAAAATTGGACAAATTATTTAAATTCAGATAATATAAATGATGATGTTGGTATTATAACTCTCGCTATGGAGTATCAAAATGAATAATGAGAATTATCGAAATGTATTAGAAGCCGATTATCCAGGCTATGAAAGATTTACAAATGTTTGTCTTAATTCTGTTTTTGGTCCAATAGAAAGAGCTAATAAAAATATTAGCATCAACTTTTCAGAGGAAGATCGTAAAATAATAAAAGACGCTTTTGTATTTGGTCAATCAAATAATTTTGATTTTGGCGAATTGTTGTTTTTTGATATAACATTAAATGAAAAGACTGACATTGCGCGTAATAGAGTAGGAATTCAACGAATTGTTCGTAAATGCCTTGATCAACAGGTTGCAGCCCTTATGCTTTTTCATTATTCGGACAGCAGCAAGAAAGACTGGCGTTTGTCATTTGTTCGTAAGGAAAAAACAGAAAAGGATTCTACTTCAGCAAAACGTTATTCATATCTTTGCGGCAAAGATCGTTTTTGCAGGACGGCTTCAGAACGGTTTTCTGAACTGGAAATAATTAAGGGTAAGAAAAGCCTCGATCAAGTAGTATCAGCATTTTCTATTGAATCCTTGACAAAACAGTTTTATAAAGATTTGTTTAAATGGTACGAATGGGCGTTGAAGCTAGCTGAATTTCCAAATGGTAAAGGCGGAGATAAAGCAAAGAAAACAAAAAATGATAACGAACTTCACCTGATAAGATTAATTACAAGACTCATATTTGTATGGTTTATTAAACAATCTCACCTCATTCCTGAATGGATATTTAATAAGGATAAATTATCTTCAATTCTTAATGACTTTTCCCCAAACAGTGAAAAGAAAGGTAATTATTATAATGGCATCTTACAAAATTTGTTTTTTGCTACATTGAATCGTGAAATTCTTGATGTAAAAGGAAAACCAAATCGCGGATTTACAGAACATGACGATGAGCCCGTCAATTCTGATTATGCAATTAGTTATAAATACCGTGATAATAAAGGAAAATCATATTTTAAAGAAACTCATGTAGAAATAATAAAAAAATTTGAGGATGTACCTTTTTTAAATGGCGGACTATTTGAATGTCTTGATCGTTATGTGGCAGACGGAAAAGATAAAGAGCATGGTACTAAATATTACATAGATGGCTTTAGTCGGGAAGAAAAACGCCGTGCTTTTATTCCTGATTGTTTATTCTGGGGAGACGAAGGTGATAATGAAGGAATAATTAATATTCTAAATCGTTATAATTTTACAATTGAAGAAAATACGCCTTTAGATATTGAGATTGCATTAGATCCTGAATTGTTAGGTAAAGTTTTTGAAAATCTTTTGGGGATTTTTAATCCTGAAACACATGAAATGGCAAGAAAATCTTCAGGCAGTTTTTACACGCCGCGAGAAATCGTTAATTATATGGTGGATGAATCTCTTACCACCTATATTAAGGATAATGTTCCCGCATTAACCGAAGAAGATATTTATAATCTTTTTTCTGAGGATTTTTCTATTGAAAATAATAATATCAATGCTAATAAAACTAATATTTGTGCTTGTCTAAAGGAAATAAAGATATTAGATCCTGCTTGTGGTTCAGGTGCTTTTCCGATGGGTATTCTTAATAGAATGACTGACTTGATACAAAAACTTGAAGGTGTTAAAACCCGCAAACAGATTTATGATTTAAAGTTACATTTGATAGAAAATTGTATATATGGTATTGATATACAGCCAATTGCAGTACAAATTGCTAAACTTCGTTTTTTTATTTCTTTAGTCTGTGAACAGGAAAAAAATAAAATTAAAGAAGCGAATTATGGTATTAATCCGCTGCCAAATCTTGAAACAAAATTTGTTGCCGCTAATACGCTTCTTGGTCTTTTAGATGATAGTGGAGATACTCTTGATTTGAAAGATGATAAATTAAATAAAATGAAAGATGATTTATGGAAAATTAGAAAGGACCATTTTTATGCCAAGGATTCAGAGGAAAAAAAGGCATTGCAACGGAAAGATGACCAAATTCGTGATAAGATAAAAGATTATTTAGTTAAAAAAGGAAACAATCCAGATAAAAATTTTATTATTCAACTTGAAAAAGATATTGCAGCATTACAGCAAGAACGACTTTCTGTAGCGCATGAGAATTTTGTTAATGAAAGTGAAAATCAAAGTGATTTTGATTTTGGAATTAATCGATCTCCGAAAGATTTATTTCATACAGATGTAAATAAGCAAAAACGTGAAAATATTGATCGTGATATCAAAAAACTTATGGCTGATAAAGCAAAAGAAGAAAATAAAGGGAAAAATCTGGAATCGTTTGATAAAATGATTGAAAGTTTAGCTTTATGGAATCCTTATGATCAAAATGGATGTTCTCCATTTTTTGACAGTGTCTGGATGTTTGGTATTGATAAAGGATTTAATATTGTTATTGGAAATCCGCCATATAGACAGCTTCAAGAAAAAAATGGAGAACTGGCAGATAAGTATAAAAATTGTAATTATAAATGTTTTACCAGAACAGGAGATATTTATCAGCTTTTTTACGAAAAAGGAATAAATTTTTTATGTGATGATGGACTTCTTTGTTTTATAACATCAAATAAATGGATGCGTGCGGGTTATGGTGAAGGAACACGAGAATATTTTTCGAAAAAGATTCAAACCTTGCAATTAGTAGATTTTGCAGGACAAAAAATATTTGAATCAGCAACTGTTGACGTTAATATAATTATTGTCAGAAAGAATAACAACCCAATAGAAACAAGAGCTTGCGTAATTAAAGAAAAATGCTCAACAAATTTGACCGATTATATTAAGCAGAATAGTACGACGCTTGAGTTTCCTTCAGGTAATTCTTGGGTTATTTTAAATCCAATTGAAAAAAGAATTAAAGAGAAAATAGAGCATGTTGGAGTACCGCTTAAAGATTGGGATATTTCGATTAATTATGGGATTAAAACAGGATGTAATGAAGCATTTATTATTGATAAAAACAAGCGAGATGAACTTATCAAAAAAGATGCAAATTCTGCTGATATTATACGCCCTATTTTACGCGGCAGGGATATAAAGCGATATAGGTATGAATATAATAATTTATACGTCATTTTTGC
>Ga0209755_10003347_pt1 | contig 20238 bp, 13 predicted proteins | sample TergutCo191P1_FD_187301 | JGI IMG/M metagenome (GOLD analysis project Ga0209755, IMG submission 187301) | Cornitermes sp. P1 segment gut microbial communities from Petit-Saut dam, French Guiana - Co191P1 (SPAdes) (version 2) | ecosystem: Host-associated > Arthropoda: Insects > Digestive system...
CGTATGATGCAGGCTAATGTATCTTTGGTGGATGTTGTTATTGAGCTTCTTGACGCCCGTATTCCGTACAGCAGTAAAAATCCTGACATGGACGAGCTAAGCCAGGGCAAAAGACGGCTTATTTTATTGAATAAATCTGACCTAGCCGACCCTAATATCAGCCGCGAATGGGAGGTATACTACCAACAACGCGGTTTTGAAACCCTTACTATACGGGCTACCGAGAAGAAAATCGCCGGCCGCCTGGCAGATAAAGTGCGGACTATGATGGCAGAAAAAATTGCCAAGGAAAAAGCCAGAGGTCGCCTTACGGTTAATCTTAGGGCGATGGTGGTGGGCATACCCAACGTGGGTAAATCTACCTTAATCAACCAACTATCCGGCGCGGCGGGACGGGGCGGCTCCCCTACCCTAACTGCGGACAAGCCCGGTGTTACCCGCGGCAAGCAATGGATTAAGGTTGCTAAAGATTTTGATTTGCTGGATACGCCCGGGGTACTGTGGCCAAAATTTGAAGATCAGACTGTCGGCCAAAAGTTGGCTTTTACCGGCGCTATTAACGATACAATTTTGGATGTGATTACCCTAAGCGAAGCGCTAATTTCCTGGCTAAGCGAAGAAAACGCCGGGGCGCTTATTTCCCGTTATAACATTCAAGACTTAACGCTGGAAGCCATAGGGAAGGCACGCGGCTTTAAGGCAAAGGGCGGAGAAGTCGATTTTGAAAGAACAGCTAACACACTACTAGACGAATTTAGAGCCGGAAAGTTAGGACGCATAAGTTTGGAGAGACCTTCATGAGAATTGTCATAGGAAGCGACCGAGTAGGCTTAGAGTTAAAGAAAACGATAATTGAATATTTGTGCCAAAAAGGCTACGAAGTTAATGATGTAGGCACAAACTCGGCAGAGGGTAGCGATTATCCCACATACGGAAGAGCGGCGGCCATGGAAATAATAGATGGCCGGGCAGATTTAGGTATTTTAATTTGCGGTACCGGGGTGGGTATTTCTATAGCCGCCAATAAAATTAAAGGAATACGCGCTGTGGTATGCTCTGAGCCTTATACTGCAAAGTTATCGCGGCAGCATAATGATAGTAATGTACTGGCCTTTGGCGCTAGGGTTGTTGGTGTGGGTTTGGCTAAGGAAATTGTTGACGCTTGGCTTGAGGCCTCTTTTGAAGGCGGGCGGCATCGGGCTAGGGTTGAGTTGATAGAAGGTGAAGTCTAATGGCAGATATTACCACCATTCTTAATGACTTTGCATACGGCGCAAAGCAGATTTTTGGCGCAACAGAGGTAGAAGTAATTCTCTTTGGTTCATATTCCAGGGGTGATTTTGAAGCCGATTCGGATGTTGATATAGCAATTATTGCGGATATACCAAGAGAACACGAAAGGCACTACACAAACGATCTTGTTTCGCTTATATCTAAAATTGATAACGAATACGGCTACAGCCTCTTAATTTCACCAATCATAATCAGCAAAAGTTTTTTTGAAGAATGGCACGAAACTATCCCCTTTTACAGAACATTAAAAAACGAAGGGGTGAAGATTGATGTCGCATGAGCAAGCCCTAAGCTTATCACGCTATAGGCTACAAAAGGCAAAAGAAACTTATGCTACCGCCCTTGAAAACTTGTCGAACAACCGATATTTGGACGCTAACAACAGAGCGTACTACGCCATCTTTCACTCCATACGCGCAATACTAGCCCTTGATGGGGTGGATTTTAGAAAACACTCTGCTGTAATATCATTCTTTAGGGAAAACTATATAAAAACGGGACGTCTTGACCGTTCACTTTCCGATATTATTGGCAGAGCCAGTATAGTACGCAACAAAAGCGATTATGAGGATTTTTACATAACCTCAAAAGACGAAGCCGAAGATCAGGTAAGTGACGCCAAATCGTTCATTTTTGCCGTGGAAGAATTTTTGGCTTTTTTGGAAAACCAATAAAATCACAAATACTTCTTCATCCCAACAATCTCGTCCCTATAACTCGCCGCTTGCTCAAACTGCAATTCTGCCGCGGCTTGGCGCATCTTCTTCTCTAGCGCTTTGATAGCTTCTACTATTTCGTCCCGGTTCATGGATTCTGGGTCTTTGGCCAGCTTGTGACCTTTTTTATTTTTGTCAGCTTCCGGCGTGGCTGTTGCCCTTATTAGCTCGTGAATCTTCTTGGTTACTGACCTTGGCGTCCAGCCGTTTGCCTCGTTAAATTCTTCCTGGATAGCGCGGCGGCGGTTAGTCTCGGATATTGCCCGTTGCATGGAATCTGTTATTCTGTCGGCGTACATTATTACATGGCTCTCCACGTTGCGGGCGGCTCGGCCTATGGTCTGTATTAGCGAAGTCTCTGAACGCAAAAAGCCTTCCTTGTCCGCATCTAGTATCGCCACCAGTGCACATTCCGGTATATCTAGCCCCTCCCGCAAAAGATTAATACCCACCAGCACATCAAAGACGTCCATTCGCAGATCGCGGATTATTTCTATGCGTTCTAAGGTATCTATGTCCGAATGCAAATATCTGACGCGGATACCGGCCTCGGCCAGGTAGCGTGTTAAATCTTCTGCCATTTTCTTCGTTAAAGTGGTGACTAGCACCTTCAAGTTTAGCTCTATTACTTTGTGGATTTCCCCTATTAAATCGTCAATTTGCCCTTTTACAGGCTTGACTATAACCTCTGGGTCAAGCAGGCCTGTGGGGCGTATTATCTGCTCTACCACATTTTCTGTGTGCTGTTTCTCAAAGACGTTTGGCGTGGCGGATACGAACAGCATTTGATTTATTCTGCCCTCAAATTCGTCGAAGCGCAGAGGGCGATTATCCAGCGCAGAGGGCAGACGAAAGCCGAAATCTACCAGGGTCGTTTTGCGGGAGCGGTCGCCCTCGTACATTCCGCGTACTTGCGGGATTGTTACGTGCGATTCGTCCGCAAAAATTATGAAATCGTCCGGGAAGTAGTCGATTAGCGTATGCGGCGTACTGCCGGGCGCACGACCCGCCAAATGGCGCGAGTAGTTTTCTATGCCAGAGCAGAAGCCTATTTCGCGCATCATTTCTATATCATAGCGGGTGCGTTGCATTATTCGTTGCGCCTCTATTAGCTTGTCCTCTGATTTGAAGCGCTCAATCTGTTCAAGTAGCTCTTCTTCTATGCCCAGAATTGCGGATTCCATCTTTTCGGCGCCGGTTACAAAGTGCGAGGCCGGGAAAACCGTGCAGTGGCTACGCCGCCCGATTATATCGCCTGTCATGGCGTGGATTTCTGTTATGCGGTCAATTTCGTCGCCGAAGAATTCGACACGCAAAGCGTTCTCGGAAGAGTTTGCCGGGAATATTTCGACAACATCGCCGCGTACACGGAAGGTGCCGCGCTGGAAGTTTACATCGTTGCGATTGTATTGGATGTCTACTAAACGCCTTAAAACTTTATCGCGGTCGCGCTCCATTCCCGGGCGTAGTGATAGCATGTTTTGCTGATATTCCTCCGGGTCGCCCAGGCCGTATATGCAGGATACGCTTGCGATTATAATTACGTCACGCCGTTCAAATAAGGCCGAAGTAGCAGAATGGCGAAGTTTGTCGATTTCTTCGTTTATTGCGGAGTCTTTTTCTATGAAGGTGTCTGTTGATGGCACGTAGGCTTCTGGCTGGTAGTAGTCGTAGTAGCTTACAAAGTACTCTACAGCGTTTTGGGGGAAGAATTCTTTGAATTCACTGTATAGCTGGGCGGCTAGGGTTTTGTTGTGAGCCATAACTAAGGCGGGGCGCTGTAGGTTTTGGATTATATTAGCCATGGTAAAAGTTTTGCCGCTTCCTGTTACGCCTAGCAGAGTTTGGAAGCGCTTACCTTCTTGGAAGCCTTTTGTTAGCGCGGATATGGCTTCCGGCTGATCTCCTGTTGGTGCAAAGTCCGATGATATTTTAAAGTTCATTTTGACCTCCGGAAGGCTCGAAATTGTTGGTTGGCTTGACATTCGGGAATATCCTGTAATAGAATAGGGTATAAATAAAAAGCAAGCTGGGGCGGCAACTGCTAAACCAGAATAGTCTAAAAATTAGAAGCTAAACGAGAAATAGCCGTATTCCCTGCCACGGGCGGCTATTTTTCGTTTCCTTTATATAACAAGTACGCGAGAATTACCAGCACGAGTGTAAGAAGCAGATAAAGAACCTCAAACAATGTCATATGGCTTCACCCCCTCTCAAGGGTTCAGCCAGAAACGCCGCCACACAGCTTGTCCAGTCAGTATACGGTTATTTAGTTGCTTAGTCAATGCTCATAATATAACCCGCAAAACCCCAGCAAGCATAAACGGAAACAAAATAATAACCGACATCAACCTAGCCAAATGAAGCACAGCCACCTGCGGCGGACTAGCTCCCAAATCATCAGCCAGTAGCGACATTTCCGAAAGCCCGCCAGGCGTTGAAACCAGCACACAAGTAAAAGAATCCAACTTCGTAAGCTTACTCATCACAAAGGCCGTTACAGAAGTCATCAGCACAACCCCAAAACACAACACTATAATCGGCAAAATAATTTCATTCATGGCAAACAAACTTGCCCTATCCATTCTCAATCCAATAAACGCGCCGGCTATTATCTGCAATGGCAGGCGCAAGCGCGGAGGAAAATACCCCTTCCCCGTCATAATATTAAAACTGGCAGAGCCTATCATAGCGCCCATAATAGCGCCCGCCGGTATTCCAGTCGCCGACAAGGGCAAGCCTACCACACAGGCGCTTCCCAAGGTAGCCAAAAAGAAGCCAAAACGCCTTCTAGCCCTTAGCGGCAAAGGCGGCGCCCCTTCCGGCACTATAGAATCAGGCGCCTCTTCCTTAGGCTTAACGACAAGCAACTTCTTCATAAGCTTCTTATAAAAAGGTACCATAAATATGAAGATAAACATTAGCCTAGAAAGCTGTAAAATAGCTACATAAGCAGAATTAGCACCAAATTCCTCTGAAATTATAGCCATATCCACCATCCCGCCGGGCGCCGAGGCAAACAGCGTAGTAGCCACATCCAAATTACTTAAATAATACATCGAGATTCCTATAATAACATTAATAACCATCATACAAGATAGCATAACAAGCGCGGGTAGCGCCAGCTTTCTTAAACCCAGCATGTCCTTTTTAGTAATAGTCGCGCCAAGTAAGGGGCCAAAGGAAATTTGCAAGCCAACCCGCACAGCATCCGGCATGTAAATTGGCGGCTCTGCTATTAAATTATAGGCGATAACCGCTATCATCGCGCCTAGCATTCCGCCGGCTGGTAATTTCAATTTGTCACCTATTACGCCGCCAAGCGCAGCTAAGGTCAATAAAAGCGCAAAATATAAAACATTTCCCAAAATTAATTCCCTCCTAAGTCGTCTATTAGATTATATCACAAATTTTTACACAATTTTTCCTGTGCTTATTTTATAGATTTGTTATAATCTACATACCAGTAAACGACGCGTATAACTTTGTAGCTAAAGCTTGTCTTTGTTAAAAATTTTATTTGGGGCAAGCAATTGGTTTTAGATTTTGGTCGTGATGATTGTGTTTGCGGAATTTCCCAACCGCAAGGTACAGCAATATAAATTATATGGCTGAATCCCTTATGGACTTAAGGCGCATAAACGCTAACATGACCTTTAGGCTTGGTGACGCGCCTACCTTAGCAGGCCTCCTTAGCTTGGCAGAAGATGTAAATGAAGCTTCTTTCCTTGCGGACCCACAAATTGCAGAGGCTCGCCTTAACGAAGGCCTTGCCGATATTGCGCAAACCAGATTTCCACAAGCGCAATGCAGTTGGCCAACGGCGCTACAGAGCAAGCCAGCTCTATAGAAGAATCTTCCAGCAGTATTTCAAAGATCATCAAACCAATACAAGACATCGCCTTCCAAACCAATCTGCTGTCTCTTAACGCGGCGGTTGAAGCGGCCAGAGCCGGCGAACATGGTAAAGGCTTTAGCGTTGTGGCAGAGGAAGTGCGTAACCTGGCAGGCCGTAGCCAAACAGCCGCGGCCTCCCAAGAGCTTAACTCTCAGGCAGAGCTTTTGCAGCAGCTTGTCTCATTCTTTAAACTTTAAGAGGGGATTAAGTTAAGTGTGTTTTGTTGCTTTATTTGCAATTTTCACCAATTTCCCAAACATACTTGTCACATTCCAACATTATTGTTATAATGAGATCAATCAATACCACAGCTCACTATAACTAATTAACGTGCTGGCGACCGGCGTGTATCGGAGTTGACAAAATGCAGTATTTAAACATATTTTGGAGGCAAGCGAAGCAATTTCTTAAGAAAGGGTAATATTTATGCGATTATTCTTTGCGTTTGTAATGCAAAAAATGATCGCTTTTCGCGCTTCTATTTCCATTAAGGTATTACATATTGCAGATACATGTGAAGGATTACGCCAAAGAAGGGATGTAAAAAAATGTCTATCTTAAAGAACATGAAGATCAGAGGAAAGTTGTTTGTAGGTTTCGGGGTATTACTTATCGCATTGTTAGTAGTAGCCGTTATGGGTATCTATGATGTTATCCAAATTAACGAAAACTACTCAAACGTAGTGGAATACAATGTGTTTAGGTATAGCCAGCTTCAAGATTTATCTGGCGAGCTAATGAACGTACGCCGTCTTGTGGCTTTAACAGCTTTGCAAAGTGGCCAGTTCCCCGGCGAATTGGGAACAATTGAAGAGCTAGAAGCGCAAGCTATCGCTTCTGTAGAACGAACGGGGCGAATAATAGGCCGCTTCCGAGACAATTTGCTTCTTGATCCATCGCTGGAAGAAGCAGACCGTCAAGGAAGGGTAGCCCAAATTAATGAAGTAGAACGACTCATCTACTACTACATGGACAACACTGTAGAATCGGCAATGCAAGCGGCACGTGATGGTAGAGATTACCTTCAAGCTGGCGGTATAACTATCGCAGAATTTCGTTACCTGGCAGTGCTTGCAATTGTAGATGGCCAAGGTACAATGGCAGAAATTGAGTCCATATACGTGCCTATGATGGCAGTACTCCAAGAGTTTATGGACACTGTGGTAGAAGATATGAACGCCTCTACCAATGCGACTATGGTACTGCTTATCACTATAAGCGCAATAGCTTTTATTGTCGGTATTGCCGCCGCGCTCTTTATTTCGGGCGTAATTACAAAACCTATAACCGAAGTTGTAAACTCCCTTAGCGATATGGCACAGGGTAGACTTAACATTAACTTGCGTGCGGATACTAACGACGAGGTTGGTGCCCTATCGAAATCTGCAATTAGCCTTGTCCAGACCCTACAAACTCTTATGGGCGACATGGATACCATGGCGGAAGATCACGCAAAAGGCGAAATTGACACCTTCATAGACGAAGCTAAATTCCAAGGCTCCTTTGAAGATGTAGCAAATAAAATTAATGAGCTTGTAAAAAGCCAGCTTAATACCCAAAACCAAGTTGTGGGTACATTTGTAGAAATAGCGGGCGGTAACTTTAAAGCCGACCTTGCACAGCAACCTGGTAAAAAAGCCGCGCTTAACGATGCCGTAAACGGTATGCGCGATCAAATTAACGCTGTAGCCGGCGAAATTAACTTCCTTATAGACGCCGCCGCAGTAAAAGGTAACCTTAACGTTAATATTAAAGAAAGCGATTATGACGGCGGCTGGCGCGATATTATGGTAGGCCTTAACAGCTTAGCGGAAGCGGTTAATAATCCTATAACAGAAATTCGTGACGCTATTTCCAATCTTGGCCGGGGCGCCTTTGATGTTAAAGTAAACGGCGATTACCCAGGTGACTTTGGCGTAATAAAAACTGCGGTAAACGGTACTATAGACGCTCTTGACGGCTATATTAGCGAAATGAGTAGCACTCTATCCTCAATTTCCCAGGGCGATCTTACCCGCTCTATTTCTAGGGATTATATTGGCGAGTTTAGCGCTATAAAAGAATCTATCAACAATATTAGTACCACGCTTAATAAAACTATGTCTGAGATTTCTGCGGCCAGCGCCCAGGTGCTATCCGGCGCAAACCAGATTTCTACAAGCGCAATGCAGTTGGCGAACGGCGCTACAGAGCAAGCCAGCTCTATAGAAGAGCTTAACGCCTCTATCGACATGATAAATCAACAGACAAGACAAAATGCTGAAAACGCAAGCGAAGCTACTGGCCTTTCCGGTAAATCTAGCGAAAACGCCGAAAAAGGTAACGAAGCTGTTAAGCATATGCTTGAAGCTATGGAGCAGATTAAAGAATCTTCTAACAGCATTTCTAAGATCATTAAAACTATACAGGATATTGCCTTCCAAACTAACTTGCTGTCTCTTAATGCGGCAGTTGAAGCGGCCAGAGCCGGCGAACACGGTAAAGGCTTTAGCGTTGTGGCAGAAGAGGTTCGTAACCTTGCAGGGCGTAGCCAAACAGCCGCTGTGGAAACTACCGGGCTTATTGAGGACTCCATTAGCCGCGTAGAAACTGGATCTGGTATTGCTGAGGCTACTTCGGAATCTTTGGACGCTATTGTGAAAACTGCTGGTGATGTGCTTAATATTATTAATGATATTTCTACGGCATCGCAGGAACAGGCTGAGGCTATTTCTCAGGTTAGCATAGGACTTAGCCAGATTTCTCAAGTTGTGCAGAGTAACTCTGCTGTTTCGGAAGAGACGGCTGCGGCTTCGGAAGAGCTTAACTCGCAGGCTGAGTTGTTGCAACAGTTGGTGGCTTACTTTAAACTTTAGGATTTTTTATGGATTGGGGAGCGTCTTGTTTTCGGGCGAGGTAGCTCCCCCCGGGTCGTTCGCTAAGCTCACTAGCTTGGGGGCCGGGATAAATTTTTTTTACGCTAAATCGCAACTCGCAAGGCCGGGCACTACGCGCCCTGCTTGCTCAAACAGGCGATTTACCTACGAAAAAAGTTTATCCCGGCCTCCTTTTAGTTCGTCTGCTTGCAGAGCTTTGCCCGGTAAAATTATAATAACCTACTAAACATGTAGATTTATAGCTTATAGTTTCGCCAGCGGCGGCTTACTTAAAAATTAAACAAATCTACAGGAGAAGGGCTGATAACTTTTTTCGTAGGTAAATCGCCTGTTTGAGCAACAGCGCGGGCGTAGCTCGTGCGCCTTGCGAGTTGCGATTTGCCGTAGAAAAAAATTATCAGCCCTTCTCCGGAGGTTGTCTCGCTTTATCTAATAAGCCCCTCTTTTTTTACTATTCCGCGATATTTGCATTAAATCACCTAGTTTCGACTCCTCAAACTATGATTGTCAAAAAAAATGTCAAAATTTTGAGAATTCTGTTGTATTATTTCTAATTTACTGCTATTATTAACTTAGCCAGCAGATCAGTTGGCCTTCCTATCGCGATTTCCATGCTTCTTGTCTGTTCAGGAAGGTTGACAAAATATCTTAATTGTGCATAATCGGTCGCAAGCAATCCACGTCACTCACTACATACTCCTATCTTTTTTTATCTCCGTAAAACTAACATTTGCGTTTAACCGGTTACCACCTGTGCATTAAAATACTGCACGGTTAATGGCCGTTTCTTATATATTGTCATACCGACATAAAGACATCTCAAAGGAGAAAGGGAGTGTATTTCTATGTTCAACAGCTTAAAGAGCAAACTTACCATTCCAATTATCGCTATCCTTGTTGCTGTCGTACTCGTCGTCATACTCTACTCATCAAGTTCAGCAAGTGATCTCGCCGATGATTTAATTTGGGCGCGTGCTGTTGCGTCGTCTAACGCCGCAGAGGCTTACATAGCCCAAATGGAAGTGCAAACAAATGTAGTAGCAAACGCTGTTGCCAGCAACTACGATGTTCTTATGGCCATAAGAGCCTGGAACAATGGCATTGACAGGGAAGGAAACAGACAGATTTTAATTAACCATCTAAACGCATTGCGTATAACCTTCGCTGTAGACAGTTTTACCGTGCGCGACTTTGAAGGCCGTACAATAGTAAGACTGCACGACCTAGATTTTTACTATGACATTGACGGCCTTGCAAATGCGGTAAACGCCCTTCAACACAGGCAATCTACCACATCATTTACTTCTACCGCCGCCATGCCAATGAGCCTTATTACTACCGTTCCTATAATAGACGGTGGTGCAGTTATAGGTACCATGGCACCAATTTTCCACTTTAATACAGAAGATTTTGTTGACCATCTTTCAGATATTTTTGATGCCCCTGTTTCCATTTACCGTGGGCGCGAGACTGTGGCCTCTGCATTAATGATAGGCGGCCGCCGCGCTGTTGAAGTTGAGGTAAGTGAAGAGATTGGCGATATTGTAATAGAACAAGGCATTTCTCACCTACTAGACCACTATATTGACGGAGAAGGCACCATCAGCTACTACAAGCCATTTTTAGGGGCTGGTGGTAATCCCATCGGCATGATGGCCGTACACTTTTCTACCGCAGAAGCCGATGCCGCCACTAGCTCTATGGTGTTTAATATGATTGTTATAGGAATTATAGGGCTTATAATTGCCGCTATAATTATGTATGTTATGATTTCGCGCAACTTAAAGCCGCTTGGCGCCCTTGCAGATAATGTTAGAGCGGTAGCGGCTGGTAATCTTAACGTTAATATTGACCTAGCCCGCGCCCCCAAAGACGAAATTGGCGCCATGACAAAAGACGTTTACGCGCTTGTGGACGTTGTTAAAACGCTGGTTGACGATGTGGCTCATTTCGCCCACGAGGCTAACACCAACGGCGATATTGAATACCGCATAGACGCCTCTAAATATCAAGGCTCTTACAACGAGGTTGTTGCATCGCTTAACGAGTTTACCGATGGCTTTGTTAAAGAGGTTCTTGATCTATTGGGAGTACTTGGCAACGTCAACAAGGGTAATTTTAATGCAGACTTTAGAAAACTGCCGGGCAAAAAGGCTGTTATGAACGAAATTGTAGACGCTCTTATTGAGAATCTAAACGGCGTTTCTAGCGAAATAACCGCAATTATTAAGGAAGTATCGGTCAATGGTAATGTAGAATACCAGATTGACACCTCAAAATTTGAGGGTAGCTGGCAAGAGATCGCCCAGGGTCTTAACGACATCTGCGAAGCGGTAGGCACCCCCATAAGCGAAATTATGGATACCCTTAAAATTATGAACGACGGCCGCTTTGATGCCCGTGTAAACGGTAACTACGCCGGTGTGTTTAAGGCTATTAAAGATACTATCAACGAGTATGTTAAGGGCACGGACGGCTACATGCAAGAGATTAATAACTGCATGGGCGCACTGGCACAGGGTGATCTTAACCGTAAAATTACTATGAATTTTGCCGGCGACTATGCCCCTGTTAAAGAGGCTGTTAATAACATCACGACCACCTTACATAAGACTATATCAGAAATTAATGCCGCCTCTGAAAATGTTCTATCTGGCGCTAAGCAGATTTCCACCAGTGCAACAGACCTTGCCAACGGCGCACAAGAACAGGCAAGTTCTATAGAAGAGCTTAACGCCAGCATTGACATGATAAACCAGCAGACCAGCCAAAATGCCAACGACGCGGCAGAGGCAAACGATCTATCTAACAAGTCAACATCTAACGCCAAAGAAGGTAACGACGCAATGAAGCAGATGTTAGTAGCGATGGAACAGATTAAGGAATCTTCCAATAACATCTCTAAAATTATCAAGACCATTCAGGATATTGCCTTCCAGACCAATTTGCTATCACTTAACGCGGCGGTAGAAGCGGCCAGGGCCGGCGAGCATGGTAAAGGCTTTAGCGTTGTGGCAGAGGAAGTACGTAACCTAGCTAACCGCAGCCAGCAAGCCGCCATAGAGACTACCGGGCTTATTGAGGACTCTATTAACAGAGTGGAATCCGGCGCAAGTATTGCGGGTTCAACATCAGAATCGCTTGACATAATCGTGAAAAATGCGAGCGAAGTGCTGGAGATTATCAATAATATTTCCAACTCCTCTAAAGATCAGGCAGATGGCATTTCTCAGGTAAGTGTTGGCCTTAGCCAGATTTCGCAGGTTGTACAGAGTAACTCCGCAGTTTCGGAAGAAGCGGCGGCGGCTTCCGAAGAGCTTACTTCTCAGGCTGAGATTTTGAGGGAGCTTGTTTCGTTCTTTAAGCTTTAAGCTTGGCTTAGCTTGATGATGCTTTAATTTAGATAGGAAGGGCGGCTGGCGTTATGCTTGCCGCCCTTCCCAAAATTAAATTAACCCGACACAAAAATCAAAAAGGGCTTTTCCCAAACAAACCTTTTTCCATCCAATACCGCTTATCAAGCGAAGTCGTTTCGTCATATCCCTTTATCATAATCCGGCAAACAGTATACATCATCCTAGTAAATAAATACGGCCTACGTTTCTTCCCGGAAGCAACTTCCTTGTAGAATCGCCGCGCAGATTTCTTAAGTTTACTTTCAAATTTCACTTTTCGCTTTGGCTTAATTGTACCCCAGCTTTCTGCCCTCATGATAAATCCTAATGAATAGATTCTGTTTATTCCCCAAAATTTAAGACTTGTTACTATCGTCTTTATTGCTTCCTTTGTACCCGCGGCGGCTGTAGTAGAAATAACAAAAGCCTTTTTGCCGAACATTTCAAGATGCGGCCTGTGCCCAATAAATAAAAAGCCATAGTGGTCAAGGAAGGCTTTAACTGCGCCGGTGGTCTGCACTACGTAGACTGGCGTAGTAAAAATAATGGCATCTGCGCCAAGTATAGACTCCAAAATAGCTAAGGTATATTCCGAATGCGGGCAAGTATTTTCGCCCTTATCGAAGCACGACATACAGCCAATGCAAAATTGAGGCATATCTTGCGGCAGAAAAAACTCGGCAAAAATTACCTCCCCGCATGTTGCCATTTCATTTTTGAATATTTGTGTTGCGGCGTATGTATTCCCCTTTCGAGGGCTTCCGTTTATGATTGTAATTTTCATTATAACTCACCTAGCCTTATCTATTCGCCGGAATTATAACATAAATTGTTCATCATTTGTTTTTGAATATTTTACAATATTACAAGTCCATTACATCTTTCTTCATCCAGCATAAATAAATTCACAACTCAAATACTAAGTTCGCAAACCACCGGTGGATTTATTGCAACAATATTAAATGCATGAAAGGAAAACAGGATGAAGAAAAAATTTGCTTTATTATTGGCATTTACAATGCTATTGTCATTGTTGCCAACAAACGCCTTCGCCCAAGTGCCATGGTTTATGGGACACCGCACAGGTATGCTGTGGGAATCTCAAGGACCGGCGACAAACGTGCGCCACTGGACACCGGGCGTACTGGTAGGCCGCCCTCAGTATGTAGCGGAAGTAGCCGCCGATCCACTTAACGTGGACAGCCAAGGCCGCACATTTGCAACAGCACCAGGCGGTAACTTACGCCATATAGTTGCAGGGGCAGAATATTTTGCTCTGTTGCCGAATGTTCCAATTGCCAGCATACGTATGGAAATCCATAACGTAGATAGCTGGCTGGGTAGGCTAAGCAGCGGGCCAGACGTAGCTTTTGACTATCCAGGTTCTGGCTCAACAGACCTCGAGTCATGGTTTTTAAGTAACTTCAATTGGTACTCAGAAACCACGACAACAACCCAGGCCGCTCTTATGACACAAATGCACAATGTGTTCTATGATGCAAGCGGTGACCCACGCGAAATCGCGTTTATGCAGTGGACAGAAGCTACCAGCCCGCAACTTGGTGTAGCTCTTGTTCTCGAAACTGATACTATTGCCCACTTAGTGCTTATGCGCCAAGGTGCAGGCTGGGAAACATGGTCAGATGCCAGAGCGGCAATACCAGTTCCCATTGAATACGTAACAAGTGGCGACACTAACGATTATCCGGTATTTTTGACCTTCCAGGAACGCTCTGGCTGGCCGCAAGCCGGCGACAGCGGTAGACGCACTTATCTTACCGCTAACCAACCGTCACGCTTTACCTTTAGCTTAGACGGATCGCCAAGATCATTCCACCGTTATGGCCGTTCTGAGCTTAGACCACTGCGTATAGCAGAAGCTGTTCAAGGTTCATTCGACCAAAGACGCTGGCATGTAGACCTTAACATTACAAGCCCTGGCTTCTTCTGGACATCTGCTTCCACAGAAAATATTGAGTTTAGTACTCGTTTTGAAGGGTCAGAAAATGAATTTACTATAGGCGAACCAAGACTGCTTTCGCCTGTAACACGCACACCTGTAAGCGGCAATAACCGCTTCCGCACACTTTCGTTTGCATTAGATCTGCCAGGTGCATTAAATCCTAACAGATTTGTCAACGACTGGCTTGAAATTACAGGCCTAAGCGTAGCAGCAGACGACAGAGCCCGCGTAGGCGACGTTGAGGTAGAAATCGTACTAAGCCGCACAGAGCAAGCGTTCCCAGCCTCTGGGGGTGCATGGTGGGGCTGGCGTTGGGACTTCGAGCCTACACCAGTAGCAGGCGACGTTCTTAATGCCGCACCTTGGCAGTTTGTTGACCAAGAAATAGCAGCAGCAGGGGAATCTATAAGAATTTATCGTACAGGTACAGATGTTCTTACCAGAAACTCCGTTGGCAACACCTATGTAGGTACTTTTAACGCTAACTTGAACCAACCTATCACAACCGGAGTATGGGAACGCCGTGCAGAGGTCTATGACGGAACTCTAACAGTAGCCCGCTACGGCATGATAGGCCTTGAGCTAGAGCTACACGCTAACGACGACGCAAACGATCACTGGTTGCGTTCCGGTATGCGCGAATGGGGCTTTGACCTTACAGAAACCGGCGTAGGCCGCAGACCGATAGGCGCGGTAAACGCAAGCAGTATAGACCCAGACATTCACAAAACAGCCCGCGCAGTATTGCGTGAAACAGTACCAGGCTCGCTACCTGCAACAGGCGCACATCCTACAACCTTCACTTTCGACGAAGGCATACAGGTATTAGGTGTCCGTCTCTGGACAAACAACGCTAACTTTAGCGCAGGCCACAACGATACGGACGACGAAATCTGGTTCGGTAGCGTCCACATGGACAGCGATAACTTCCTTAACGCGTCCATTAGCCGCAACACCGTAACAATACGTCCGGAAATCGGCGAAACTGTAAGCCGCCGCGACCGTATAGCACAAATCACCGCAGAGTTCTATCTGAGCGTAATGCCTGGCTTCGAGCATCTTCGCGGTGATGAAATAAAAGTGACAGTAAACAGCGGCACTATTGAAGATCCGTTTGAAGATTCCGTAACTGTAGCATACGCATGGGATCCGATTACTGTCGAAACAGACGTAAAAGTAATTGACGAAGTGCAAGAAGCGGCCTTTGGTATGGTTCGCGGCGCGGCAATCAACGACATCGTTATCACAGAAACCGAAGCGGGCGCTCTTATGCCTGGTACAAGGCTCTGGATAGGCGTTGAGGGCGGAATCAGCCGCGGCTGGGGCGTTGCAGATAGCGTTTCTATAGGCGCCAGAGAGGCAAGGGTAGTAGGAGATTCTCAAATGCAGGTTTCCCGCCCACGCCAGGATAGCCACGGCACTTATGTAGAAATCTTGCGTGCTTCACGTTCAGATAACGCACAAATTGTGTTCTCTGGCGTAGAAATATCAGGACGCGTACTGCCAAGCCACGAATATTCGATTATAGTAGCAGACAGCGCCGTTGCAGACAACTGGAACGAGTTTGTATGGCTAAGAGAAGATTTAGGCGCAGGTAGCACACGCGGCATAGTACACGGCTTCTTTGCAGAAGAACCTTACGCAACACCGGCCTTCCGCTTTGAGGGTGCAGACCTCTTCCACGGCCCGCCAAGGGCGCCGGAAGCTCCACCACTTGTGAACATGCCAGGCCGTACCGTCACCTTGTTTGAAGGTATGAACCACCGCACCACAGACGGCTATCAGCTAAACGCTCCGCTGTTCCTTCTTATTCCAAACGCGGATAACCAGGAATTTAGCACATCTTATGTTATGATGCGCGTAGTAGCAGATATTCTAGGGCTTCAGTGGACTTTTGACCCAGCAAGCCAAACCGCGACATTCACCGATGGTACAACAGAAGTTACCTTTACCCATAATAGCTCTACGGCTATGGTAAATGGTAGCCCGATGGAGATTAGAGCATCTGGCCTAAGGGCTGACGCTAGAATCATCAACGAGAGATTCTTTGTTCCGATTGCTTTCTTCCGTTATGTGTTTAATGCGGATGTTAGCTGGAATGGCGCTAGTAGGAGTGTTACTGTTACTGCTAGGTAGTTGGTAGAATAGGAATTAAAAGGGAGTGCTTACCAAAACACTCCCTTTACATACGTTAGATACGCAGTTTCTCTACTTCCTCGCGTGCCAATCCGGTATACCTCATGATTCTTTCAGTAGGCTCACCATCAGCAATCATGTTACTGGCCATCTCCATTGCTTTATCCTCAATGGCTTCCTCTCGCCATACTTTCTTGGCGACATCTAAATCAAATTCCGCTGATAATATACTCACAATTTTCCCTCCTTGTTCTCTTAAAAATTCAGCCAAAATGTCGTTGGCTATACAATGATTTACAGCTTCCCTCACAGCCCGGGTATAGTCATCGTAGAGCTTGTTAAACCCCCGCACTTTTGCAATAAATTCTGAATACTGCCTTAGCTTACCGCTGTTACGTAATAACTCCTTGTTCATATCCACGTTAATATTATACACAGGGACTTCGAGTTCTAAAAATCCCAAGTCCTTATCGCCTTCAACTTCAAAAGCCTCCGATAGTTTCAGCGTCTCCTTCTCCGGCCTAGTGGGCGCGCCGTTATAGAAAACCACAAATTCGGGGGTCGGGATTTTATACAGCTTGCTTCCGTACAAATATTTCTCTTCACTCTTCATCTTAATCCACTTTTCATACAACTGCCCCAGATACATCAAGAACCGAACAGGCATGTTGTCATAGGGGCTAGACATATGTTCCCCCAAGACCATTGCCTTACCTCTAACCACGAAGGCCAAATCATTTTTTAGCTTGCCTGAAATTATGGTCGTAATGGTAATTATTTGAATTTCGTCAGGGCCACATGAGACACCTTTGAGGGCGGAATACAGCTCCGCCGCATTTTCGGGTATCTCAAAGAGAAGTTTGAACACGCCGTCTTTGATTTCTCTGTTGACTGATGGGGAGTCCGTTCCTAAATCAACCATCGTATTTCCATTTTCGGAATCCAGTTAGCTCACCTCTATCTACATAAAACTATACCACAAAAGCGAAGCCCTTACAAGACATAAACCGACACTTTGTTCGCTTTAAACTATGAGCGGATAAGCGAGCTTGGCGCGGCTCATCCAAACATGATATAATCGACCTTTAGCGATAAAATACTTTTAACTCAAACATGTAAAGGGGGAATAAAATTGGCAAAAGATTTTTTTGTAGCTACACAGGAAACAATACGCAATTTAAACAAAACCGAGCGCAGACTCTTTGATTATGTGGTTAAAAATATGGATACAGTAAAACTTATGAGTATACGGGAGCTTGCGGAAAAGCAATTTTTGTCCACTGCCACAATTTTTCGATTTGCGCAAAGGCTTGGCTTTTCCGGTTACTCAGACCTTACCAATAGCCTTTTGATTACAACGCACAGCAAGCAGGATACAGTTATACCAAATATTGTAATGGGTCATGGCTACAGTGAGGAATACTTGAAAAACGCTATGGAAGCAGTGCGCGTTATGTCACCAAAACAGGTGGAGGATGTTATAAAACTGCTAACAAATAAGCCCCATATCTACATCTTAACAGACGACAACACACATGCAATTGGGCAATATTGCGAAAGGCTCTTTATTGGTTTAAATTTTCACGCATATTTCCCCGAAACTGCATATCAAAAATGGAATCTGGTCAACCGTATCGGCAGTCAAGATATGATTATTGCACTTTCATATTCCGGTCAAGATGAAATGATGATAAATTTTATCCAAAAAGTTTTTCTAACAGAACATCCACATTTACTGTCAATTACACGCTCAGACAATAATACCTTAGAAAGTCTGTCTGATACCAATTTTTATATATTTGCTAATGAGATTCTTATTTCCGGCATGGATTTGACCTCCAGTGTCACCATGTTGATGATTTTGGAATTATTAATATATGAATATATTGTTGTGTCAAAAAACCAAATAACGTAACAACGTTTCATCAAGTGTAACTTGTTGAAACATCTGTATTATTGGTAAATGATGCCCAAAACCTCTTTCTTTTTTGCTTGAAGATGCGCTAACATATTAGTATATCTTACAAAAAGAAAGAGGTTTTATTATGTTGGCAAGAAAAAAAGTAGTAAAAAGAATGCATGAGGAAAGGATGCCAAAAAAGGAATTTCGCTTGCTTGATGCTGTCTTGGCCGCCGTGTGCGTCACAATGGTTGTAGAGTCTGTCGCACCAACAGCGGCTATAGGCAACAGTCAATATTTCTGGTGGTTGCTTATGTTTGTAACTTTCTTTATACCATACGGCTTTATAACTGCCGAACTTGGCTCCACCTACTTAGATAAAGGTGGCCTTTATGATTGGATAAAACGCGCCTTCGGACGAAACTGGGGAAGCCGGGCGGCCTGGTATTATTGGGTGCAATTTGTTTTTTGGTTGGCATCTTTGGCCGTTCTTTTCACAGAAGTGCTTTCCCAAATTATTGGCAGGGAAATTCCAATATTGCTTTCTGTTGTGCTTCAATTGGTATTCATTTGGGTCATGTGTTATGGAAGTTTGCTACCCATTTCTGTAAACAAATGGCTAATAAACTTAGGTACTTACGCAAAGGTTATACTCATGGTTGGGCTTGGTGTATTCGGTTTATATTGCGGGCTCAAATTTGGATTTGCAAACCCAATAACTTCCGCATCAGACCTCTTACCCGGTGTTGGCGGTATAACGTTCATATCCGTTATTATCCTAAACTTTAAAGGTTTTGAGGTGGTCGCCGCTTTCACTAAAGACATGAACAATCCTAAAAAAGAAATTCCGAAAGCATTTCTTTTGGGCGGTATCTTGATTTGTTTCTTCTATGTATTTGCTTCGTTTGGTATTGGCGCGGCTATCCCCATTGCAGACCTTAGCACCTCTGGTGGCGTGGTAGACAGTTTTCTCCACTTCTTCAATGTTCTTGGGCTTCCCGGTCATGTGTTGGTACCCATTGTCGGCGTGTTGTTCCTTTTCACACTGTTCATAAATGTGCTGTCTTGGGCCTTGGGGGTAAACTATGTAGCTTCACACGCGGCAGATCAAGGTTCTATGCCAAAAACATTTGGAAAAAGGAATACTGAGGGCGCGCCTATAGGCTCATCAATTCTTATTGCTGTGGTTGCTTCTTTAATGGTAATAGCTGTGCCATTTATACCCAACCCTGATATATTTTGGGGGTTCTTCGCGCTACAAATCATCACATTATTTTTTGCATACTTGCTTATGTTTCCGGCGTTCAAGAAATTACGCAAAATTGACCCGAATATAGAGCGTCCGTTTAAGACACCAGGTAGCCCCTTTGTGATAAGCCTTATTGCGTATGTTCCTCTTGTGCTGTTAATTATATCGGCATTGTTCTCCATCGTGTACCCGCTTGCTGACGGCACATGGCATTTCGACACCATGATAGCGGTAGGTACCATAGCCGCTGTACTTGTAGGAGAAGTGATTGTATTCACAACAAGGCGTGGGCGCAAACAGCTCATAACTCTCCCCACGAGTACTCCTCTTGTGGAATACCGTTAAGAAGTAAAGGGGTTGTCTCGTTAAGTGACAGCCCCAAGAGCATCCGGAGGAAGGGCTGATAATTGTTTTCTACGGCAAATCGCAACTCGCAAGGCCGGTGAGCTACGCCCACCTGCTTGCTCAAACAAGCGATTTACCTACGAAAACAGTTATCAGCCCTTCCTCCTGTGTTTCGGCTATCTTTTGGGGGGCTCACGCCCGCTAAATCATAACATACTAAACCTATATGTTTAGTATGTTATGATTGCGCCTAGCGTGAACTTGGCAAAAAAATTGAGAGCTTAGTAAAAAAATTGCTGAGTTTACAGGATCGTTCGCTACGCTCACTTGCTTGGAGGAAGGGCTGATAACTGTTTTCGTAGGTAAATCGCTTGTTTGAGCAACAGCACGGGCGTAGCTCGTGCGTATTGCGAGTTGCGATTTGCCGTAGAAAACAATTATCAGCCCTTCCTCCAAGCAAGTGAGCG
>Ga0209755_10003348_pt1 | contig 20234 bp, 17 predicted proteins | sample TergutCo191P1_FD_187301 | JGI IMG/M metagenome (GOLD analysis project Ga0209755, IMG submission 187301) | Cornitermes sp. P1 segment gut microbial communities from Petit-Saut dam, French Guiana - Co191P1 (SPAdes) (version 2) | ecosystem: Host-associated > Arthropoda: Insects > Digestive system...
GGGTTTTTTTGGAGGTGGGGGGTGCGAGGGAGTGTTTGGTAGGTTTGGCAGCAGGTATTTTGGCTGGGGGGGCAGCAGGAGAGGGGGAGAGGTTGGGGAGAATGTCGGAGATGAGGGGGAGGAGGGAATTTTCCACAGGGGGAGGGGAGAGGAGGAGGGCGCGGATTTCGAGGTTTGAGAAAGTACAAGGCCCTTGGAGGCAGCCCACCGAGAGGTGAGGGGGCTGGCCGAAGAGGCTCAGCCAGTTGGGGCCCAAGTGAATAGGCTCTCCGAGAATACGTTTGTCTCTGCCTTTGCCGATGAAGGCGGACAGGAGGCCTGTTTCGGGTTCCACATGCAGGCTTAAGGGGATGGTTGTAGAGGTGATGGGGAGGGGGGCCAGGAGGGTAGCGCGTTTTTCGGAGCCGAGGGCCCACTCGAGGATGGGGGGGCTGCCGCTGGAGGAGAGGATGAGGGCGACGTAGCGGCCGCTTTCGCCGGTCAACATGAGGGCGCTGCGGTTTTCGGGTTTGGGGCCGCGCAGGAGGAACCACAGAGGCTCAAAGGCAGAAGTTTGCTCCTCAGTGAGTTTAACCACGGCGGAGGCCTCCAAGCCCTCTCCTTGCGTATTCACATCCAACTCTAGGAGGCCGGCAGGGACTTGGGTATTGGCCCGGAAGCGGACTTCGCCGTTATTCAAGGCAGGTTTGTTGCCTGTGGCGATGAGGGCCAATGCGTCGGGGCCTTCTCCCAGCACGGCCCGTCGTCCGGGGAATTCCATACGGCCTTGGGCAGCCAGAGGCCAGCGCAAGCCTGTTTCGGTTGTCAGTTGGATGCCCAGAGGAGAGGGGGTGTCCTGGTAGCGTTTAAAGCTACCGATGATGGTGGTGGTGGCGAAGAGGGAGACGAGCGTACTCAGCAGGGTGAGTCCCCAGAGGGCCATGCGTTTGAGTTTGGCTTGGGTTTGGAGGCGGCGTGCTTCGCGTCCTATGTGAAGCTCTGGGGTACCTGGCAGCAAAGGGTGGATGGCTTCAATGAGCTCTTCCACGGAGGCGAAGCGTTGGCTGGGCTCATGTTGGAGGCATCGGCTGACGATGGCATCCAAGCGTTTGTCGAGGGAGGGTTTTTGTTCGGAGGGGAGGGAGCATATTCCGCGAGGGGGAGGGTCTCCGATGAGGATTTCATAGAGGAGGATACCGAGCGAGAAGATATCGGCGCGATGGTCTGCGCTGCGCGCATCCGACTGTTGCTCTGGCGCCATATAGGCAGCCGTACCCATGGCCATATAGGACTGAGTCAGGTTGGCATAGACGGGCGAGACGTTGCCGTTTTTTGTCAAGCCTGCGAGGCCGAAATCCATCACTTTTGGGACATTGCCGGCCAGCTCGTCGATGAGGATGTTTTCAGGTTTCAAGTCCCGGTGAATGACGCCGCGCGTATGCGCATAAGCGACGGCCTGGCAGACGAGGGAGAAGAGTTTGAGGGCGGCCATGGGCTCAAAGTTGGGCTCGCGCAGCACTTCGCGCAGCGAAGGCCCTTCAATATATTCCATGACGATATAATAAATTTGTTCCTCGGAATGCTCCGTGGAGCCTCTGTCCAGGATGGTGACGATATTGGGGTGGGAGAGGGCGGCCATAGCAGCGGCCTCGCGCTCGAAGCGTGCGACGGCGCTTGCGTCTTTGGACAACTCGGCAGAGAGCAGTTTAATGGCGACAGGCCGATGAAGGGAGCGTTGAGTTGCCTTATGGACTTCTCCCATACCTCCTCGTCCGAGCAGATATTCCAAGTGATACCCTGGAATACTGTCCTTGGGTTGAGGATGGGAGAGGGAAGTGGTGGCCAACAATTTCATTGTGTTTTGCGAGGTTGCTCAAAAAATTCTGAAATGCAGTGAAGAGAAAGAGCAGACAGCCATAGCAGATTTATCCCCAGTTTGGCTTCGCTGTCGAGCTTCTTCAGAGAGGAAGTTGCGAAAAGGGGAACGTACTCTCAAACCGCCTAATTTTATTCATTTGTTGAGGGTTTGTCGTGAGGAGATGGTGAAGGAACCGGGACGCAGCATTGAAGTGCCGAAGCAGCAGGGAAAGGAGAATTCATGACAAGTGGAAGCGTGAAGGCGAAAGAAGCCGGCTTTGCCAGGCGCAGGGTGTCAAGACAAAAAAGTTTGAAACAAACACAAGTGTCGAGCGCCATTAAAGAAGAAAAACCGCCATGAGGAGGAGGGTTGGTGTTGGTAAGGAAGGCATAAGTGTTGGTAACAAAATGAAAGAGGGAAAGAAGATGGGTGTTGAGACAAGGAAGCAAGGGGAAAAAATGGGTGGCAACAGAGGAACAGGCTTCTCTGTGGGTTTATTTTTGGCATTGGCCCTCACGGTGATGGGTTGCAAGGAAAAGGAAGAGGAAGAGGCCTCCGGTGAAAAAACATATCGTGTTGTTGCAGAATACGAGGTGTCGGCTGGCTCGTCCTTGCCATCCAACATCATGCTCCTCATCGACAAGTCGGGCTCTATGGGTGATTTGGTCAATGAAGGTAAAGACATTGATGGGAACGACAATCCTGAATGCGATGAAAGGTCTTGCAATTCAGGCGCGCTGAGGTGCAGTCCTATTTGTTCAACGCGCATCAACGAGTTGCGCTACGCAATGGGAGATTTTTTGAATGAAAGTCTTGGCGAAGAAAATTCTCCGCCGCTGGGCAAATTCGGTCTCACCTTGTTCCCCAGTTCTTGGGGCGGAGCCAGCGAGGCCGTTCAATTTGCGTTTGCAACTTCTGATGAGGACGCGGTGCTGCGAAACAGCATCGTCGACATTCAAACATATATTCTCGACAAACTCTATAACTCCCCGGATAGAATTGATGGGGAACAGCGGCCCATTGCTCAAGGAACCCCAACAGGCGGTTCTTTGAGATTTTTGCTCAATGAGGTTCATGAGCTCAAGGATGCTTCTCGCAAAAATTTCATATTGCTGCTGACGGATGGTCTTCCCAATTCCAACTCAAAAAACGAGCAGGACGACAAAGAATTGGGCTATTGCCAAGACAGCAATGAGTGCGTTTGCACTTCATCGGCGATTTCATGCAAATCCAAAACATCGTGTGGCAGAGACAACTGCTTGGACCAAGAGGGAACGGTGGGCGCCATTGAAGAGCTTTTTGCGCACAACATAAAAACCATCGTTGTTGGTTTTGGTACGCAAGTGAGTGTCGACGACCCTGACGGTATTGCTTCAGAAGTGCTCAATGTAATGGCCAAGGCTGGCGGCGATGTGCGTGAGTGCGGCGAAGACAGCAACTGCACGTCCTATTACCCTGCGGCTGACAGGGCAGAGCTTTTGAAAGCACTCAAAGAGATTTCCAAAGAGGTGGCGACAAACCCATGTGTCTTCCACCTGGGCAGTGACAGGCCTTCTTCTGCAGAGCTTCTCGCTGTCGAAATGAACGGAGGGCGAATGGCCGCAGGGAAGAACACCTATTCCTATGACGAAGACAGCAACACCGTTGTTTTTGTGAAAGGCGGCGAACTTTGCAAGCGCCTGGAAAGCATTTCCAGCGAAGAGCCTTCTCACATAAGCGTCCTTTTCTTGGAAGAAGCCCCATAGCCTGGGCAGCCTGAGAAGCAGCAATTGAAAAAGCAAAGTTGTGAATGAACTGGGTGGTGAAAATAGGGAGAAGAGCCATGAGAAGGAACAGTGTGTTGGTGTTGTTAAGTGTGTTGTTGGGAATGTCGTTTGTGGGCTGTGAGAGCTGCGACGAAGCCCCTGCGGAAGACGACGGCGTTTCAGAGGTGATGGAAAGATGGGAGAGAAAAGTTGAAAGAGCCAGAGCAGGGCTTCCAACCGACTTCGACGATGATGGTTTTGAAGAATACCTTCAATGGGCCGACAAAGACGGAGTCATTCATGTTGAGCTCAAATCCCCTGATGGCGATTTCTATTTTGTTTCCGAACTGCATCCGGATGAAACCAGAATCACCCGCTATGACGTAGATGGTGATGGAATTTTTGACCAAAGGATGGAAGAAAAACCTGACGGCGGCCGAGTGTATTTTTTTGACACCGACGACGATGAGGTTTTTGACGAACGTGTCACCATCGCATACAAATTTGACAAGAATGAACAGGACCGTGTTTTTGAGAAACTCCAAACCGATGGAAGCTGGATAGAAACGCGAAGAGACACGGTACCCATTCACCCAGGGGCGACCCTTCTCTCAAAAACAGAAGTTGATTCAGGGATGCCAGCCAATTTTCTTCATGGCTTTGACATGCCCCCAAATGCCACGCTCTACAACCCGACAGAATATGAGAGCATCAAGAATAATTTGGAGGTAAAGACTACAGGTGAGGGTGCCTGCGGTGGCGATCAAATCGCAAAAATCAAAAAGGCCTTTAACAGCATTTTTGATGGAGCGAAAGCCTTGGAATGTCTGAGCAGAACCAATCCAGAAATAGGGGAGAGGCTCAGACAGCTTGTGAACAAGCCCGTCCATGCGAGCATTGAGTGTGGCAGACCTTCATCTTTAGCCGGGGATGCGGGGGTTAAGACAGGTTGTGCAAAAACGAATGAGGCAGGCAACTGCATAAAGCCAACCTGTGGTGCTGTTGGTTCCTGCAAAATGACCATCAAAGACTCGGCGTTCGGCGAAAGTGACGCCAGCTTTATGGCTCTCATGCTTCATGAGTATCTCCATCTTCTTGGGTTTCAGCTTGACCCAAAGCACAACGATCCGAAAGATGAGGAGAATTATGGAAACGATATAGTGACTGCCTGCGGTGAGTATTGTGGAGGGTGTCCTAGCTTTGAAACCACCGCCTGCACAAATTGTGCGGCAGGGAAGGACAAAAAGAGCGCGCAGAGACAAAAACAGTGCGACCCTTATGATCAACAATGGCAGAAAGGAATAAAGGAAGTTTTGAAAACGGGTGATTGTCCCAAAGAATTTGGTCAAGCACTCTGGCACTGCCAGAATGTTTTGAAGTGCGTGGGGACGCCATGTAAAACTTGCCAGTGGACTGAATACACGGATTGCAAAGGCAACCCAACGACAACACCGGAAAAACTGGGGAGGCTCTTATGTTGCGACGCATGCCCATCCGAATGTGAAGGAGAGCCTATTACGCTCTCATGCAAGGGGAAAAATTATTCTATGCAAAACACTTGCACAGATTCCGAAGGCCCCTTGAAAGATCTCCCACCAACTGTGGCGCCCTTCTGTCCGGGTGGCATCAAAAACCCCCAAACACCATGAGTCATCAAAACCGTTGGGCCTCAATTCTTCGTATTTGGGGCCCTCAAAAATAACCAGCAAATGAAGTCGGAATTTAAGTTGGAGAGAAACGGAATTGGGATACCGTAGAATGCCGTGTTGAAGCCAGAGGTTGTGGATGAGAAGGCAGAGCGCTTTGAGTCGGGTGTTGCTTGTTGTGGTGGCAAGCCTAGGTTGTTTGAAAACCAAGCCCATTCCACATTCTGGGCCAAGTGACGCCTCTTCGGGTTGTTGTCCTACGAGCGCTGTCGAAGAAAAACAACCATTGGACGAGAACGAGGTGGCAGTTGTTATTTTCGGAAAAGACGAGGGCACCCAAGAGCGTCCCATTCTGGTGAACCAGGCCAACATTGAAGCCTTCAACAGGCATGCGAATACACCGGAAGGCCTGAAACAACACTATCAACTCACCGAAAACATTGTTTTGCCGAACAAGCCAAGCAACTGGACGCCCATAGGCACACAGGACGCCCGTTTCAACGGCAGTTTTGACGGTGGCGGATTCACCATCACCAACCTCCACATGGATGCTCCCAACAGCGACCACCAAGGTTTGTTTGGTTATATAGGCCTAGGCGCGCTCATCCGAAACCTTGGAGTGATAGGTGGTACTGTCAGCGGCAACGACAGTGTCGGCGGTGTGGTAGGGCTTCATTTCTATGGCACCGTGCAAGGTTGCTATGCCACAAGCAACGTCAACGGTAAGGGTGCTGTCGGTGGTGTGGTGGGGAAAAATGATGGACGTGGCACAGTGCAAAACTGCTATGCCACAGGCAGTGTCAATGGCGATAACTCTGCTGGTGGCGTGGTGGGGATGAACAAGGATAAGAAGGGCCGTCGTGCAGTACAAAGCTGCGTGGCGTTGAGCCCAAGTGTCACGCAAACAGACAACACCAAAATCATCGGGCGCGTGGTGGGAGATAACCAGGGGAAAAAATTGTCAGGCAACTATGCACGCGACAACATGGTGTTGACGATGAACGACAAACCCCATCCTTCCAGCAACAGTTTCATAGAGGAGGAGCCGGGATGTGCTTGTGGTTGTTCAATTGCAAATCCCCAAAACGGTTCTCCGGAAAACGGCCGGGCCACATCCAAATATAACAGCGAGGACTTCTGGAGGACAACCATGCGTTGGGACTTCTCCAACATTTGGCAATGGGGTGACTCTTTGCCCATATTGAGAAATGTTGAGGGCGTGCAAAACCCAACAGTGAAATAGGGCAGCTCCGTCGAGTTGCACCCCACCGCAGGGAAAATGCAGGCCGCTAAAGAGGCTACGGTGAAACGCTACTTTATTCACCAAACACCGTTCTGCTGAGGCAGAGGATGTGCACCGAGTGTGCGCCGGCTTTTTTGAGGACACGGGCGCAGGCTTGGGCGGTGGAGCCGGTGGTGACAACATCATCCACCAGCAGCACGGCTTGGTTGCGCACCATTGGGGAGGCCACAAAAGCTTTTTCCAGGTGAAGCACATTGCTTTGTCGAGCGCTTTGTCCATGTCCCATTTGTTGTTGGGTGGCCTGGGCGCGCGAAAGCCAGTGGAGGCGCAGTTTTTTGTGTGTGTATTGGGCCAAGGCTTTGCTGAGCAAAACCGTCTGGTCAAACCCGCGTTGCAAATAGCGTAGGCGGTGGAGGGGGAGGGGGACAACATTGAGAGGGAGTGCAGGGAGGGCAGAGGTGAGGTGGGCGAGCCAGAGTTTGGCCAGAGGGGCGGCCAACTCGGGGTATTTTTTATATTTGAAGCGTTGAATGGCCGAGGCCATGGGGCCCTCATAGACGAAGGGGGCGTGGACGCTGTCAAAGGAGGGGGGGGAAGCTGCGCAGGAGGGGCAGGGGAGGAAGGGCAGCATACACAGGGGGCAGTGGGAGGGGGGTGGGGGGCGGAGTTGGGCATAGCAGGGGGCGCAGAAGAGTTTCTCATGGGAGGGGGCTGGGTTTTCATTGCACCCCGGACACATTCTCACCATCCACAACTCACGCCATTCCATGTTGCCCTCGGTTGAAGAGGGGGCCATTCTAGGCGAAGAGGCCCAGGCAGTCCATCTCTTTGGGCTGTTGCAGCCCCATAATGCGGCACAGCGTAGGGGCGATGTCGGCCAAAACGCCGGGCCTCAATTTTTGGCCGCGAAAGTCCCCATGGACGAGGTGAAAGGGGACGGGGTTGAGGGTGTGTGCCGTATGCGGCTGGCCTGTTTGCGCGTCCACCATGGTTTCAATGTTGCCGTGGTCCGCCGTAAGCGCCAAAACCCAGCCGAATTTCTCACAGGCTTTTGCAATTTTTCCAATGCACGCGTCCACCACGCGCACAGCCTGGAGGGAGGCCTCCCAAACCCCCGTATGCCCCACCATGTCCCCGTTGGCGAGGTTAATGAGGGCGAAAGCGTGCTCCTGGCTTTCAAGGCGTACAAGCAACTCTCGCGTCACCTCGTGGGCGCTCATTTCAGGCTTCAAGTCATAGGTTTGGACGTCCCTTGGGCTGGGCACCAGGAGGCGCTCCTCTCCGGGGAAAAGGGCTTCGCGTCCACCATTAAAGAAGAAGGTGACGTGCGCATATTTTTCAGTTTCTGCGGAGCGGTATTGGCGCAAGCCCGCCTGGGAAACCAACTCAGGAAAAATGGAGAGGGGCGGGTGGGGGGCAAAGGCGGTGGGCAAGTCCGCGAAGGTTTCGTCATATTGCGTCATGCAGACATATTGCCCAAGCCTCAAGGGGCCGCGGTGGAATTCTCCAAACGAGGGATAGGCCAGGGCCCAAGTCAACTCGCGCGCCCTGTCCGCGCGGAAGTTGAAGAAAATGGCGACGTCACCGTCCTCCATGGGGGCGACAGGCTCCCCGTTGTTTTGGGTGAGGACGGTGGGCACAATAAACTCGTCCGTTATATTTTCAGCATGGCTTTGGGCAATGGCCGAAAGTGCATGGGGGGCTTTGGGGCCTTCGGCTTTGACAATGGCGGCGAAGGCTTTTTGCACGCGCTCCCAGCGTTTGTCCCTGTCCATTCCCCAAAAGCGCCCACCCAGGGTGGCTATTTTCCCCACCCCCTGCTCCTTCATGAAGGACTCCAAATGGGCGACAAAAATATGGGCGCTTTGGGGGGGTGTGTCGCGCCCGTCGGTGAAGGCGTGCACATAAACTTTGGCGAGGCCCACGCGTTTTGCGGCCAGCAACAAGGCTTTGAGGTGCTCTGTTGAGGCGTGCACGCCTCCGTCGGAGACGAGCCCCAGCAAATGCAAAGCGCGGCTGTCCGCTTTGGCTTTGTCCATGGCGTGTTTGAGGGCGGGCACAGAGAGGAGGCCCTCGGGCAGCTGGCAGGCGCGGTTAATGCGTACCAAGTCCTGGTAGACAATGCGTCCGGCGCCAATGTTGGTATGCCCAACTTCAGAGTTTCCCATTTGTCCTTCGGGCAAACCCACGGAGTTGCCGGAGGCGAGGAGGTGGGTGTGCGGGTATTGCTGCCAAAGCCTGTCTATTTCCGGCGTGCCCGCTGTGGCAATGGCGTTGAATTCACGCTCCGCTCGAATGCCCCATCCATCCAAAACAATCAGGAGAACACGGTGTTTGGCTCGCATGGCCCCATTCTAACCCAAGGTGGAAAGCCTGCGGATTTTATTTGTCGAGTTTTGAATTTTCCGCACTCAGGAGCAGCAAACACCCCAGAGGCAAGACACTCCCGGCGCGCAGACGTTGTTGCAACCTCAGCAGTGGATGGAACTCAGACACTGGTTGCCACAGGCTTTAAAGGTGAAGGGGAGGGTGAGGGTGTTTTCATAAAAGAAGTTGCCCGTATAGCAAGCATTCACGCAGCGTCCAAGTTGACACAGCATTCCCGAAGGGCAACGGGTGCCGTCGGTGCCGCATTCTCCTCCGCAGAAGGAAGGAACGAAAAGCATGTCTATGGTGGGTGTTTGGCATACGCCATTGCACAAAACCCTGTTGTTGCCTGGGCACACGCACTGGCCTTGTTGGCACTGGGTGTTTGTCGGACAACGGTTGTTGCAGCCCCCGCAGTGCGCGCTGTTGGTTTGTATGTCCACACAGTTTCCCTCGCACAGTTGGTGAGGAGGTAGGCAGGGCTCCGGCTCCGGCACCTCAGGCACGCAAGAAGCTGCCTGGCATATGAAGCCTCCGGGACAAGTTTGGTTGCACCCTCCGCAGTGAGTGTTGTTGTTTTGTACCTCCACGCAGGCCCCTTGGCAAAGTTGGTGAGGGGGTGTGCACGGGTTGGGCTCAGGCACGCAAGAAGTTGCCTGGCATATGAAGCCTCCGGGGCAAGTCCGGTTGCAGCCCCCGCAGTGCGCGCTGTTGGTTTGTATGTCCACACAGTTTCCCTCGCACAGTTGGTGAGGAGGTAGGCAGGGCTCCGGCTCCGGCACCTCAGGCACGCAAGAAGCTGCCTGGCATATGAAGCCTCCGGGGCAAGCTTGGTTGCAACTTCCGCAGTGCGCGTTGTTGTTTTGCACCTCCACGCAGGCCCCTTGGCAAAGTTGGTGAGGAGGAGGGCACGGGCTAGGCCCTACCGTAGTCCCCTGCCTACAAAACCCCTCCTGGCATGTGGAGCCTTCGGGACAATCCTGGGGTGAAGAGCAGGAGAGTTTGGACTTATACTCAAAGCGGCCACAAGAGGGGAGCCCCAGGAGGAGGAGGGAGAGGAGGAGGGAGAGGCGAGGCATGTGTGGACTTTCCTAACCAGTGGGGGGGCAGAGGTGAGCATATATCATGACACATAAGGGCAACCCCTACAAGAAGCACGGCAGGCAAGAAGAGGCAGTGAAGAGAGGAGAGGGCAGCAGAGGGAGGGGGGGGCCGACACGCCTATTTATGATAAGGCTCAGCCTTGAGTATACAGAAGCCGCGGTATAGTTGCTCCACCATAACAAGGCGAGCCATGCGGTGGGGCAGCGTCATACGGCCCAAGGAGAGGACGAGGTTGGCGCGTTGGAGGAGGCTGTCGTCAAGGCCCTCGTCGCCGCCGACGAGGAGGCAGAGGGGGTGTCCGCGCATTTGTGCTGTTTGGAGTTGTTGGGACAATTCCACGCTGGTGCACATTTGTCCGCGCTCGTCCAAGGCCCAGAGCGACTCTTTTTCTCCCAGTTGAGCCAATGCCCGTTTGGCCTCTTCGCGTTTGGCCAAGGGGCCTTGCAAGCGGGAGGCGGGCAACTCCAGCATATGGAAGGAGACATAGCGGGAGAGGCGTTGGGCATATTCCGCGAGGGCCAGGGAGAAGAGGCCGGACTTATCTTTACCGAAGGAGAGGAGGCGGATTTTCAGTGGAGGAATGCTCCATAGGGGGGGGTGGTGGCAGGGTAGTGGGGTGGGGTGGGCTATAGCAGCGAAGGGGGGTGGGGAGGGGCCTAGTGGAAGTATTCACGTGGGGCGTCGCTCCACAAGCCGTCCAAGTCATAGAGGGCGCGTATTTCCGGGGAGAAGAGGTGGACGACGACGTCGCCGAAGTCCATGAGCACCCAAGAAGAGACGTCCGTACCTTCGACGCTGATGGGGCGTACGTTTTTCTCTTTGAGGGACTCCCAGAGGTGTTTGGAGAGCGAGGAGAGGTGGCGCTCCGACTCACCCGAAGCGAGGACGATGACGTCGGCATAGCTGGACTGGTTATAGACGTTGAATACAATAATGTTGGAGGCTTTTTTCTCGAGGAGTTGTTGGGCGATGTGGTGGGCGAGGGCGAGGGCCTGGGGGTTAGCGGGAGGGGGGTGGGGTGCAGGGGCAGAGCGTTTAGTGGGGGGTGTTTTTTTAGAGGGGGCGGCCGTACGTTTTGGGGGGTTATTGGGTTTAGGGGCCCGTTTGGCAGGGGTTTTGACTTTGGTTTTGCGTGGGGCAGAGGTTTTGGGTTGAGGGGGCATAGCCCCTTTAGGGGAGGGGGCCTTGGCCTTGGTTATTTTGGAGGGGGAGGTGCTTTTTTTACGGGCAGGGGTTTTTCGAGACGGTTGCATGTGAGTGTTTTTTCGAAATGTATGTATAACGACAGCTACCACAAAGCAGCGCAAAGCAGCCTAGCATGCTGGCGCAAGAAAGCCAGCAAAGCCCAAGAAAGTTTCTACGCCAAAGGCCATTATTTATATATGGTGGGCGCGCATAAAAAGCGCCGAATTTTGTTAACCCGCTTCATTACTTTTTGCTTCGCCTGCGCCAACCATGAATCCTCTGCTGACATTTCTTCTCCTATTGGCGGGTTTGACGGCTTTTATTTGGACAATGCGGGGGCGGCTGCGTGCTTTGCGCGCTTTGTCCGCGGACACTCAGGTGCGCACCCGGCCTTTGGGCCTGCGCCTGAAGAAGCTGTTGTATTTTGGTTTTGGGCAAAAACGCCTCATGCTGTCCAAGTTGGAGTTTTGGCCGGGGCTGATGCACATTTTCATTTTTGCAGCTTTTATGGTGTTGGCCTTGCGCACAGTTTCGCTTTTTGCGGCGGGGCTTTCTCCTTTGGCCTATGAAGTGGTGACGGATGTGGACTCCGCCTTTTGGGCCGCTTCCCCCCTTTGCAAGGCCGCCTATGAGGCCTACCTGTTTGTGAAAGACGCCCTAGCGGCTTTGGCTTTGGTGGGCGTCGGCTTTTTTGCGTTATGGCGTGCTTTGCGTCGCCCTGCGCGGGTGACGGCCTCCAAGGAAGCCTATGTGGTGCTGGGTTTTATTGCCGCCCTCATGGTGACGGAGTTTTTGTGGGGTGCGGGCCTGCTTTGCTCCAAGGAATTTTGGCTGACGCCCGGGGCCAACTTAGACGTGCTGGTTGCCCCAGCGCCTTCTGCGGCTTCAACCCCATTCTCCGAAGCGACATGGGCAGAGCCTTTCACCGGGTGGGTTGCCGCGCATGTGCTGCGAGGTTTTTCTCCCCAAATAATAACCGGCATAACGCTGGGCGCTTTTTGGTTGCACCTGGCATTGGTGTTGGCATTCCTCAACCTCCTCCCACGAGGCAAGCATTTCCACGTGTTGTTGGCTTTGCTGAATGTTTTTTTCCAGCGTTTGCCTGTGCAGCCCCAAGCTTCCACCAGTGCGGCCCTACCCACCCCCAACCTTGAGAAAGAGCAATTTGGCATGCGGGAGTTTTCTCAGCTGAGTTGGAAGCAAGGTTTGGACCTCAACAGTTGTACCGAGTGTGGCCGTTGCACAACGCATTGCCCCACGCAGCAGACGGGCAAACCGCTTTCCCCCAAAGGCATTAACCTGGCTTTGAGGGCCTATTTATGGAGCCACGAGAAGGTGTTGGCAGAAGCGGCAAAGGCGAGGGAGAAGAAGCCAGGGGAGGGGGGGGACAGCACGGTGGAGGAGGCCCCCCTGACGGCGCCCATGCTGGGGGAGGGGGGCCTTTTGACAGCAGAAGCCCTATGGGCCTGCACCACCTGCGGGTGGTGTGAGGAGGCCTGCCCACTCTTTATAGAGAACATTCCGCGCCTTATAGACATGCGTCGCTACCAAGTGCAGGTGGAGGCGCAGTTTCCGGTGGAGTTGCAGCGCGTATTTGAAGGTATGGAGCGCCAAGGCAACCCCTGGGGTTTGGCGCAGGAGGGGCGGGACGGGTGGGAGGGGGAGTTGGCCCTGCCCAAGTGGGGGGATGGCGGCGAATATGAATATTTGTTTTATGTGGGGTGTGCCGGCAGTTATGACGAGCGTATGAAGAAAGTGTCGCGTGCAATGGCCAGCCTGTTGACGCGGGCGAAGGTACGTTTTGCGACATTGGGCAAGCAGGAGGTGTGCAATGGGGACCCAGCCCGGAGAGCCGGCAATGAATACCTCTTCCAAACCCTGGCGCAAGCCAACATAGAGACGTTGAATGGCCTGGGAGTGAAGGCCATTATTACGCAATGCCCCCACTGCTACAACACCCTCAAAAACGAATACCCACACTTTGGCGGCAACTACCGCGTCCTCTCTCACGCAGAGTTTTTGGCGGAGTTGCTGGCGGAGGGCAGGCTTGAGGTTTTAGCCGCAGACATTCCAAAGCTGACGTTTCACGACCCCTGCTATTTGGGCCGCCACAACCAAATATATGAAGCGCCACGCCAAATATTAAAGGCCATAAAGGGCCTTGAGTTGGTGGAAATGCAGCGCAGCAAGAGGGAGAGTTTTTGTTGTGGGGCCGGGGGGGCGCGCATGTGGATGGAGGAGCACCTTGGCGAGCGTATGAACCACCACCGCGCCAAGGAGGCGGTGGGGGCCCTGGGGGAGGCCGGTGGCTGCGTGGCGGTGGCCTGCCCTTTTTGCCACACCATGCTGCGCGACGCACTTTCGGATATGGGGAAGGAGGGGCAGCTTCGCGTATTGGACATAGCCGAGGTGTTGGCGGGCGCCATAGGCCCCCCGGAGGGCAGCTAACCCCCCCTCCCATTCCCCAAATGGAAGCTTACTTCCCCCTAGCCAAACCCCGAGAAAAACATTTTCTGGGCTTTTGCCCCCTTTTGTTTGACCTCCTTTGGCCGCCGAACTAATTCCTTGGCCCTGGACTTCCTATGAAAAGAGCGCCGCACCCTATTTTGTGTGTTTTGTTGTGTTGGAGTGGACTCCATACGTTGCCTGCACTTGCCCAAGAGGCTGCGGCAGTTTCTCCTGGGCCGGCGGCGGTTGCCCCAACAGCCCAGACGGAGCCTGTTGCGCCCACGCCCTCTCAACCGGAGGCGGCCGTGGCAGCCTCTGGGGAAATGGGAATTCTCCGCAGAGAGTTGGAAGACGCCAGGCAGGAACTGTCTCAGCTTAAGAGTGAAATTCGCGCTCAGCTGACAACACAGTCCGCACTGCAAGGTTGGCAGGAGCCTTGGATTGAGCAAAAGCAGAAACTCAAATTTTTTGTCATAGACGGCTATTTCCGCGTGCGCCCGGAATTGTTTCACCAACTCAACCTTGGCCGCGCGGTGGATGCCTCGGGCTATACCCTCTACCCCACCTATGAGGCCAAAGCACAGGGCAAAACTTTTGCCGGACTCAACATGCGTTTGCGCCTGGCGCCCACCTTCAACATTTCAGAGCGCATACGCGTGCACATGCTGGTGGACGCTCTGGACAATGTCATGTTTGGCTCCACACCGGACTATGCCTTCAGCCGCAATGAAGCCAATGGCTATGCGTGGGACCGCGACGTTTTCGGCCTGTTTTCAAACTCCCAGGCCCCCCTCAACTCCGGAGTGAACTCCCTGAGCAGCTCCCTGGCCCTCAAACATGTGTGGGGAGAGGTTTCCACGCCGGTGGGCGCCCTCTATTTTGGGCGGATGCCCTCCCATTGGGGCTTGGGAATGTTGCGCAATGACGGCGGTTGCTTGGACTGCAACTTGGGCGACACGGTGGACCGCCTCCTCTTTGTGGTGGAGCCCTTCTCCGGTTGGTATGTAGCCCCCTTCTTTGAAATGAATGTTTCAGGGGTGCTGTCCTCAACCGACGTGGGAAGCGGACAACCCATGGGCCTAAGCTCCAAGGACAGCAGCTATACCATAGGGGCTGTGTTTGCACGCAAGGACACAGAAAGCCAACGCAAAGCCAAACTGGCGGAGGGAAACGCCCTGTGGAATTATGGCCTGCATTTCAGCTACCGCAACCAACGCTATGAGGCTGCCGACTACTATAACGCCCCATTCCTCGAAGGAGGGGGCAGCGGGGGGTTTGTCCCACGCAAGGGCCAGTTGTTTATACCCGACATTTGGGTGAAATATGAGCGCCCCCAATTCCGCATGGAACTTGAAGCAGCCGCTGTTTTTGGCTCCATAGACAACCGTGCGACAACACTCGCGGATGCCAATGTGCCAGGCAGAAACCAACCCCTCAAGGTGGTGCAATTTGGTGCGGTGTTGCAGGGGGAATACCTCTTCTACAAGGGCGACTTGAGCGTCAAAGCCGAAATTGGCTTCGCCTCGGGAGACAAAGCACCCGGTTTTGGCAACTACCCGCGCCGGAAAGTTGCTGGAGCCAACAACAACACGCAACCAGGCGACATGGATGGGCCCCAATATGCCTGCCAGGACACCGGCGGCTGCACGGACAACTCCATTCGCAATTTCCGTTTTAACCGCGACTATGTTGTGGATATGATTTTGTTTAGGGAGATTTTGGGTGGAGTGACGGATGCGCTTTATTTGAAGCCTTCGGTGAAATACCGCATTGTGGACGGTTTGGACGTATTTGGCTCCTTCATTTATTCTCGGGCCATTTATGGGCAGTCCACGCCGTCTTCTGTGGCGGGCAACAATGGAAAGGTGACGGGGAATGCGGGGTTGGGCATTGAGTTGAATGTGGGGGCCCGCTATGAGTCCGAAGGGGGCTTCTATATGCAACTCGCCTGGGGTATTCTCTTTCCATTGGCTGGCTTTAATGACTTGAGCAGCGGCGGAACTCAAAAAGCCAAAGCAGCCAACGCTTTGCGTGGGGCGATGGGCATACGCTTTTAGGAGGGGAGGGTGTGTCATGCGTTGTTTGAGTTATGTGGGGTTGTTGTTGGGCATATGGGCCTGCGGCATAAAGGGCCCCCTTCGCCCTCCCCCCAAGGCCAAGGTGGAGGCGCAAACGCCTGCCGCCGCCCCCACACAGGGCCCGGAGGAGGAGGGGGTTGTTGAAGAGAAGTTGCCATTTAAGGAGGAGCAGCGATGAGAACGTTTGAAGGAGTTATGACCGCTTTGGCCACACCATTTCGCAACGGCAAGCTTGACGAAGCCGCCTATGAGAAGCTGGTGGACTACCAACTGGAAAATGCCGTCTCTGGCCTTGTCTCTGTGGGCACGACGGGTGAAACCCCGACGCTTTCAGAAGAAGAGCAGCGGCGCCTCATTTCCATTTGCGTGAAGAAAGCCGAGGGCAAAGCAGCCGTTATTGCCGGCGCCGGCAGCTATTCCACAGAGAAAACCCTCCTCAATGTGAAGCGCGTACGCGACTTGGGTGCAGACGGGGCCTTGGTTGTCACCCCCTATTATAACCGCCCAACGCAGCGTTGCCTCATAGAGCACTACAAAGCCATAGCGAAGGCGAACAGAGGTTTTCCACTCATAGCATATAACGTCCCCACCCGCACCGGTGTTGACATTTTGCCCGACACGCTGAAGGCCCTGTGCGAGGAGGAGGAGGTGGTGGCCCTCAAGGAGGCGAGTGGCTCCGGCTCCTGCGCGCGCATGTTGGAGTTGGTGGAGAAATGCGGCAAGCGCCTCACCCTACTTTCCGGGGACGACGGGTTTGTATGGCCCTGCATGGCCAGTGGTGGCCGCGGCGTTATTTCTGTTTCTTCCAATGTAGCGCCCAAGCACATGGGGATGTTGGTGGAGGCGGCCTTGAGGGGGGATGGGCAACAGGCGCTCAAAATGCAACTCCAAATGGCCCCCTTGCACCGCGCCCTCTCCCAGGAAGCCAACCCCATTCCCGTAAAGAAGGCTTTGCACCTGATGGGTTTTTTTGCGGATGAAATGCGCCTACCGCTTTTGCCGTTGTCGCCGCAGTTTCACGCGCCTTTGAATGAGGCACTCATGGGGTTGGGGTTGTTGCCATGACGCGTGTGGCCATTGTGGGTGCCCTAGGCCGCATGGGCCAAGCCATTATTCAACGTATTGCCAAGGAGACCGGCATACAACTGGCAGGGGCGGTGGTGGAGGAGGGCTCCTTGTGGGCAGGCAAGCCCCTGGGGGAGGCCATGGTGCACCCTCAGGGGGGTGGCCTATGCCTGGTGGACGACTTAGGGAAGTTATTGGCCAGCACCCCGGTGGATGTTGTCATTGACTTTACGGCCCCTGCGGCCACTGTTGCGCACGCGGCGTTGTGTGCGAAAGCCGGGGTAGCTTTGGTAGCAGGCACGACGGGGCTGGGTGAAGGTGAGCATAGGGCATTGGAGGCGGCGGCATTGCGGGTGCCGGTGCTATGGGCGCCCAACATGTCCATAGGCATTCAGGCGTTGTCTCTGGCCATACAGGAGATGGCGCGGCGCTTGGGGGCTGGCTGGGAGGTGGAGGTATTGGAGATACACCACAAGCGCAAGAAGGACGCGCCCTCTGGGACGGCGTTGAAGTTGGCCGAGGATGCGGCGAAGGCGCTGGGGTTGAGTGCAAAGCACTTGCGCAAGGAGCGCTCCGGCATGATAGGCGAGAGGCCTGCCGAGGAGATAGGCATACAAAGTTTGAGAGGTGGGGAGGTGGTGGGCGAGCACACCATATATTTTTTTGGGGAGGGGGAGCGCATAGAGTTGCGCCATAGTGCACAAAGCCGGGAGCAATTTGCGCAAGGGGCGTTGCGTGCTGCGCGTTGGTTGCATGAGAAGCCTGCGGGCCTCTATAGCATGGGGGACGTGCTGTCATGAAGCGTTTTGCTCGAATACAAACCTCCGTAGGCCCACGCTATGCGCTGGTGGAGGGCCGCAATTTTGAAGTACTCGCGAATGCTCCATGGACGGGCATACAGAAGACGGGCCTCAAGTTGCCCTTCTCCGAGGACATTATTTTGGTACCGACGGAGGCGAGCAAGGTGGTGGCGGTGGGGAGGAACAACAAGAAGCACGCGCAGGAGATGGGGAAGAGTGCTCCGGAGGAGCCGCTCATTTTTCTCATTTCTCCGAGTGCACTCAATGGGCACAAGCAGCCCATTGTTTTGCCCAGGGAGAGCAACGAAGTCCACCATGAGGCGGAGTTGGCACTCATTATAGGCAAGGAGTTGAAGAAGGCCGACGAGCAGAAGGCGAAGGAAGCCATTTTTGGCCTAACGTGCTTCAACGACGTGACGGCGCGAGACATTCAACGGCGCGAGCAGCAATACACGCGGGCGAAAAACTACGACAGTTTTGCCTGTGTAGGCCCGTTTATTGTAGCGGAGTTAGCGTGGGAGGGTTTGCATATACGCTGTCGTGTTAACGGGGAGCTGCGCCAAGACGGCGACACCTCGGAGTTGATATTTTCTCCGCCTGTGGTGGTGGCCTTCATTTCCAACATTATGACGCTTTTCCCAGGGGACATTGTTGTTATGGGCACACTCGCAGGCACAAGCCCCATAACAGAGGGGGACGTGGTGGAAGTAGACATAGAGGATGTGGGGGTTTTGCAAAACCCAGCAACAGCAGCCTCTACCTGAGAGGGGGGGGCACAACAGCCGCGGGGTGGGAGGGGGGGCATTTTCCTAAATTTCAGGAGTGGGCTGGGTGGTGGCAGGGGGGGTGGGGGGAGGTGTTTTCCAACGTTGGTGCATCCACACCCATTGCTCAGGGGTTTCGCGGATGGCGGCCTCAATTTCCCGGCTAAGGGAGGCCGTCAACTCCAGGACGGTGTTTTCGTGGGGTTTTGCAGGGGAGGGGGGAGCAGAGGGGAGGGGGGGCAGGGGCACGCGTTGCATTTTGAGGCGGTAGCGTCCCCCGGCTTGTCGTTGACAAAACCCGACGACGATGGGGGCCTGGGTACGCAAAGCCAAGTCAGCCGCGGCCCTGGGTGTTTTGGCGGGTTTACCGAAGAAGGGGACGAAGACGGACTGGACGCGGGTGTCCTGGTCTATCAACAAGCCCAGGACGCCGTTGTTGCGTAGAGTTTGGAGCATTTGCCGTGCAGCCGAAGGGCTTTCGCGCCAGATGGTGAGCAGTTTTCCCTGCGCCCTGAAGGCCTCCAGCCACCGTGTACTGCGCATGTCCGTACTGGCCTTTGCAATGCTGGCGCAAGGGATGTCCGCCATAGCGACGCGCCGAGCCAAAAGCTCCCAGTTGCCGACGTGGCCGCTGACGAAAATAACGCCGCGTCCCAGGCTGCGTGCTTCCTCCAGGACTTGGCGTGCTTCAGGAGGCCATTCCACCCAAGCTTCCGGGTGAGCGTCTATTTGGGAGATGCAAGCCAACTCGCAAGCAGTGCGGCCCATGTGAACAAAGCAAGCCCTGGCCAAGCGTTTGTTTTGGGGCAAGCTGTTGAGGGGGAAGGCGACGGAGAGGGAGGCGAGGGCCTTTTGAAACTCTGTGGAGAGAAGCCGAGAGGCGAGCAGGCCCAAGCGAGCGCCCAAGGTGGAGGCCCAGCCTATAGGGAGGGTGGAGAGGGCGCCAAAAGCCAGCCGTAACAGGCCATAGCGCAGGAAGCGTTTAAGTCGTTTATGGAGTTTGGCAGGAGGAGGGGGCTTCACCGGGAGAGGAATAGCAGGAGGTTGTTTTGAAGGCCAGGGGGGTGGGGTGGCGGGGGGTGGGCTGAGGCCGAAAGAGGCAGCAAGGTATTTGCAAAAAGTGTCAACTTGCAAAAAGTGTCAACTCTGGCAACGTAGGGGCATGCGTTGTGTGTTGCTGATAATGGTTTTGTTGGTTTTAGCGGGTTGCAAGGGCCCATGCCGGAAGTTGTCCGAGAAGCTTTGTGAGTGTGAGGAGCACAAGCCCGCCAAGGAATATTGTCAGCAGAGAGTTGCTGACAAAGAGAGCCTCTACCCCCCTACGGATGCGGAGGAGGCCGGGTGCAAGTTGTTGTTGGACGGTTGCAATTGCAAAGAGATAGACACTGCAGAAGGCAAAGTAGCCTGTGGGTTGGCGCGTCCCTAAGCGTGCGAGTGGGGTGGGGTGGACAGGCTCAAGCGCAAGGGGGAAGGGGGATGGAGGGGTGGGTGGTGCCCGTATTGCAGATGGAGCGGGAGATATTAATGAGCAAGGTAGGGCCGAAGGGTTTAACGACATAGTCCTCGGCGCCGAGGCGGAGGCAAGTAAGCCGCGTATGCTGCTCTTCAATGCCGGAGAGCATAATAACCTTAATGTCACGCGTTTCCGGGTCTGCCTTCAGCATGTTCAAAATATCCCTACCGTCAATAGGCTGACGAATATCCAAGAGGATGACGGCGGGCTGGTATTCCTTGGCCAACTGGATGACTTTTTTGGAGGTGGTGTCGGCGATAACCGTCATACCGAGTTTTTTAGCTTCGCGCATAACGGCGGCGACGAGGAGGGGGTCATCATCAGAAATGAGGATATGGGGTGCAGGGGGCATGCTTTTTGTTCTAGCAAGAAGCGGGCCAACTGCGAGGTAAGGGGCAGGGAAGTGGGGCAGAGGTAGGGGAGTGGGGCAGTGGGGAGG
>Ga0209755_10003349_pt1 | contig 20232 bp, 17 predicted proteins | sample TergutCo191P1_FD_187301 | JGI IMG/M metagenome (GOLD analysis project Ga0209755, IMG submission 187301) | Cornitermes sp. P1 segment gut microbial communities from Petit-Saut dam, French Guiana - Co191P1 (SPAdes) (version 2) | ecosystem: Host-associated > Arthropoda: Insects > Digestive system...
ATGGGAAATATTCTAGGGAGCAAGCTGTAGACGCACTCATTTATTCGATTGACCCAAATATAATGCACTGCAGCTTAGAGCTTATGGTTACCGACTGCTACTATACAATCAAACATTTGACAGAAACTGGGTACGAAACCACCGATTTCGAGCTGGCTTATTTTAAGGACTGTATCGACGGAGTAAGGACATATGACGTGGATGAAAAAATTGAATTGACTCGCAAATACATTTCCTTCGTAAATTGACCGTTATGGGAGCCCGACCAATTGGCAATAATGCAGGCAGGGAATTTATATGTCTTTACTGTGAATAATCCTGTGTTGTGGGTTGACCCAAGCGGAAGGCTTGTTATTACTGCAACCGTATCAGGTGCAATTTCGGCTGCTACCTTTGCCACGGCACTTGCTTCTGAACTTCTAAGAGACCCAAATTTCAATAGGGTGTTTTTCAAAAGTACACAATGTAGCAAATATAAAACTTAACTATAGCGAATATAACTACTCAGCCATTAACTATTGTACTTTTTGCCCTCGCTTGTCAAGCCTACAAAAAACTGATATATCAAGGCTTGACAGGACTCGTTGCAAAAAGTTGCGAATATACAAGGCTGTGTATCCGTCATAATCCCAATTGTTTCATTCAATTATAGTTGCTACAGTTTTGGAGTACTATAAACAACCATGGAGCAGAAAGCAGAAGTAAGCGACCAATGAAACACTGCCCTATAATCTAAAGCTAGAACCTACTTCTGTAGACAGCTGGTTCTACTATGAATCTAACAGCCGGGGGGGCGCGTTAGCATTACAGTGGATTTCGCCGCAGTAGTAAAAAATCCCGTTTAGTGTGACTGCGGGCGACTTAGCGCAGCGCATTAGCGGCAGCAGGTGAAATTGCGGGAAAAGGCGAGCGGCTGTTTGAGCGAAGCGAGTTTAGCGAGCCCCGCAATGAACCGTGCTGCCGCTTATGCGCGAAGGTGGAGCCAGCAGTCACGCTAGGCGGGATTTTTTACGGGAACGAAGCAGCGCCCCTACATGCGTAAACACAGCGTCATGCGTGTACGTATCATCTCTGCTCCTTAGGTTTTCAGAGTTGTTCTGATACAATTTTCGGATTGTATCAGAATTAACTAAATTTAATATTGTGTTTTTTGTAATTTAATGTTATTCTCAACAAAAGAACTGCAAAGGAGGGTTGGAAGGATGAGAATTGAAGAGCATCCTGTGCTTAGTTTCGATAGGGGCGAAAAGATTTCATTTTACTACAATGGCAGTGAAATTGAAGCATATACCTCAGAGACGATTGCCGCAGCGCTCCACGCCGCAGGTGTGAGGAAGCTGGGAGAAAGCCCAGAACTGCACAGGCCGCGCGGGCTGTTTTGTGCAATCGGCAACTGTTCATCATGTTTTATGATAGTTGACGGCGAGCCGAACATGCGCGTTTGCGTTATGAAGGTTAGAGCAGGCATGAAGGTGGAGGAGCAGAAGGGGAAAGGTGAACTGCAAGCATGAAACAAGTCGAACTCATGGTAATTGGCGGAGGCCCGGCGGGACTTTGTGCGGCACTTTCGGCCTCGTCCTTGGGTGTGGGCGTCCTGCTTGTGGAGCGTGATGATTTTGTGGGCGGGCAGCTTGTAAAGCAGACTCACAAGTTCTTCGGTTCCGAAAAGCAATATGCCGGCGATAGAGGCATTCACATAGGGCAGATGCTGCTAGATAATGCACAAGCGGAGCCCAAAATAGAAATATGGACAAGTAGCACTGTTCTTTCAATATACGAGGATGATGTGGTTACGGTTTTGCATGAGGGCCGCCATGTTAAAATAAAGCCTGAGCGTATTATAATCGCAACGGGCGCAGCTGAGAAATTTCTTGCATTTCCGGGAAATGACCTGCCGGGAATCTACGGTGCAGGTGCGGTGCAGACTCTGATGAATGTGGATGGGGTGAAGCCCGCAAACCGCGTGCTCATGGTTGGTGCCGGCAATATCGGGTTAATTGTTTCATACCAGCTCAAACAAGCTGGCGTTGAAGTGGTGGCGGTGATTGAAGGGTCGCCCAAAATTGGCGGATACCTTGTTCACGCATCTAAAATACGCCGTGCGGAGATACCTGTGCTCACAGGATATACTATTCTCGAAGCCTATGGGGACGGCCAAGTTGAGGGAGCCGTAATTGCGCAAATAGACAGCAAGTGGCAGCCCGTGCCCGGCACAGAGCGAAGGGTTGAGTGCGATACGATTTGCCTTGCTGTAGGGCTATCGCCCCTCACAGAGCTTGCGTGGCAGGCCGGCTGTGAGATGGCGTTTATCCGCGAGCTTTCGGGTCATGTGCCCATTGTAAATGAGCAGCTTGAGAGCACACGCCCTGGTATTTACTGCGCGGGGGATGTCAGCGGGATTGAAGAGGCCTCTTCGGCGATGGTCGAAGGGCGGCTGGCGGGTGCGGCGGCGGCTCTGAGCCTTGGTTATGGAGGGGATTCCGCTAGGGCCATCATAGAGGATGCCGAGGCTGAAATAACGCAGCTTAGGGCAGGGCCGATGGGTGTGCATATCAGGGATGGCATGGCAAAGATGGCTGCCAAGGCGGAGGCGTTTGGAATAGGCGGCGCACTGCTCCACAGCTCCGAAAAACCAGCTGCCGCTACTGACACGGCTGCTGATGCCTTAGGCTCCAAAGATCACTGTGCGGTTTGCGGCAACTGTGCGAAACCTGCAAAGAAGATTAGAAGCTCAACTCTAATCAGCGATGGCATACCCACAAAAGATGATGTTGCGGAAGTCTGTCCGCCTGACGGGAGATTTTCAAAAGGCCCTGTGGCAATAGCCGAGTGTTTCCAAGAGATACCCTGCAACCCCTGTGTAAAGGCCTGTAACCGAAGTGCGATAGCCATGCCGGGCGACATAAATGATTTGCCACGGGTGGATTTTGAGGCCTGCAATGGTTGTGGGCTGTGCATTTCCCTATGCCCGGGACTTGCAATTTTCGTGGTGGATAAGACATATAGCGATGATACGTCCCTTGTGAAGCTGCCGTTTGAATATGTTCCGGTGCCAAAGGCGGGGGAGCGCGTTAGAGGTCTTGACAGGGGCGGCAATGAACTAGGAAGTTTTGAAGTAATCCGCGTAAGCTCTGGCGGCAAGAAAAACATGACATACACAGTGTCGGTTGCGGTTCCTCACGAGCTGGCGATGGAAGTCCGTGGCATAAAGATTTAGTGGGGGATGAGCTTGATGGAAAATAAGAATGCCGAAACACTGCTATGCCGCTGTGAGGATATCACAAGGGAAATGATTCTAAACTGCATTGCAGATGGATATGAAACATTAGAAGAAATAAAGCGTGTGACCCGGGCGGGAATGGGCCCGTGCCAAGGGCGCACATGCCGCCAGCTAATTGCGGCGGAGTTAGCACGCCACTACGGTGTTTCGGTGGAAGATGTGCTGATGACCACATTCCGCCCGCCTGTTAAGCCTATTTCGCTGGGGGTTCTGGCGGATGCTTATGTTGAGGAATAAATCAATGAAGAAAAGTTATGATGTTGTTATAATAGGCGGTGGCATAATTGGCTGCTCTGTGGCCTTTGAGCTTGCAAAGCGCGGGCGCAGCGATGTGTTAGTTATTGAGCAGTCGTATCTTACCTCAGGTGCGACAGGCCGTTGCGGGGCGGGAATCCGTCAGCAGTGGGGCTCAATTCTCAACGCCACGCTTGCAGTGGAGAGCACGGATATTTTTGAAAACTTGGAAGAGTACACTGGGTACAAAGGAAGCTGCGGACTCAACCAGGGCGGCTACTTGCTCGTGGCATATACCGAAAAAGAATGGGCGCAGTTTCAGCTCAATTTGGCAGTGCAGCACTCAGTTGGAATTGATTCATATGCTGTGGATTTAGACGGCATTAAGGAAATTGTGCCCCACATCAACACCGAGGGCATGCTGGGGGCTTGCTTCTGCGCAAGGGATGGCCATGCAGACCCGTTTCACTGCACATATGCCTATGCGAAAGGTGCACAGAGGATGGGTGTGGAAATTGCCACATATACAAAGGTGACAGGGCTGCTCTGCGAAGGCGGGCGCATTTCGGCTGTTCAGACTGACAAGGGAGAAATCAAAGCCAATGTGGTTATAAACGCCACCGGCGGGCATGCGGCGCAGATGGCTGCCCTTGTAGGTGAGGATTTGCCTATTTTGCCTGAAAGGCATCAGATTCTTATAACTGAGCCTGTCGCCCACATAATGAACCCTATGGTTATGTCACTGCACAGGCATTTCTATGTGCAGCAGACCCCGCATGGGAGCGTAATAATGGGCATAGGAGACCCTGCGGAACCGGTGAGCCATAATATCCGGCCGTCGTGGCAATATTTGGAGCACTGTGCCTGGGTCGTGACTCAGACTTTGCCTGCGTTTAGAAACCTGCGCGTTGTACGGCAGTGGGCCGGCCTTTATGATATGAGCCCTGACAGAAATCCTATTATAAGCGAAGCCGGCGGTGCCAGAGGATTCTTTACCGTGGCCGGGTTTTCAGGCCATGGGTTCATGGTGGCGCCTAGGACAGCTATTTTGGTTGCCAATCACTTAACAGGGGCTGAGGATAGTTTGGATATCGGACGGTTTTCGGTTGAGAGATATAAGACAGGGAAACTTCTTCTGGAGCCTTCTGTGGTTTAGGCTCCTTGTCACAAGGTAGCCGAACAGGCATACAGCCATACAGCCCCTGTTCGGCGGCTGGTTTATCAAAGCTTAAATGGTTTTAAGTTTGTTATAAAACAATTACTTAAGTTGTATTGACACAATTTAAGCGGTGCTTTATAATTAAGCGAAGTTGTATTGCAAAATAAAAATACTGTGAAGCAGCGTAAAAGAGATTTTTCCGCTGTACATGGTTTGACCCAGTAAAGGAGAGTGCCATGCAGACTATACAGGCAAGCGTTATTTCAGATGCAGCAAGCAGGCTATGTGTAAAGGCCAACTGTGTTTTGCCCGAAGATGTGCGCCGCTGCATTGCTGTGTGCCGGAAGGCCGAGGATTGGCCTGCTGCGCGGGTGACGCTGGATAGCTTAATAGAAAACTATGAGATTGCCAAAGCGGAGATGATTCCGATTTGTCAGGATACGGGTGTGACTTGTGTGTTTGTTGAGATCGGTCAAGATGTCCGAGTCGAGGGTGATTTAACAAAGGCAATAAATGATGGGGTGCGCGAAGGATCCAAGGAGGGGTTCTTGCGCGCTTCTGTTGTTTTAGACCCAATTGAGAGAAAAAATTCAGGGGATAATACCCCGGCAATGATTTATTTTGACATCGTGCCCGGGGACTCAATCAAAATTACTGTTGCGCCTAAGGGTTTTGGCAGCGAAAATATGAGTAAAATTGCCATGCTAAAGCCCTCAGACGGGCTTGCTGGTGTGAAAGATTTTGTTTTAAGGACTGTTGAAGAGGCTGGAGCAAATCCTTGCCCGCCGATTATTGTAGGTGTAGGCATTGGCGGCACGTTTGATAAGGCTGCGCTTCTGGCTAAGAAGGCACTGCTGCGGGATGCTGATGATGTTCATCCGAAACCACAGTATGCAAAACTTGAAGCAGAGCTTCTTGAGGCTATAAATGAACTTGGTATAGGCCCTCAAGGGTTCGGTGGGCGGACTACGGCTCTGGCTGTGAAAATAAACACCATGCCGACGCATATTGCAGGGCTTCCTGTTGCTGTAAATCTAAACTGCCATGTGGCCAGGCATGTCACTGAGGTGCTGGCCTAGCATTGAGGGTACTTTGCATTAGGGGCATTTTGTATTAAGGCTTGGCGAAAGGACTGTGTTAGTTATGAAAATAAAGAAATTAACATCCCCGCTAACCCGTGAAGCGGCACGGAGGCTGCGGTGCGGTGAGCCTGTTTTGCTATCAGGTGTAATTTATACGGCCAGGGATGCGGCTCACCTGCGTATGCTTGAGCTATCTGAGCAAGGCCTTGAACTGCCGCTGCCCATTGAAGGTGCGGTTATTTACTATGTGGGGCCGACTCCCGCAAAGCCTGGGCAGGTCATTGGCTCAGCGGGCCCCACCACGAGTTACAGGATGGACTCAATGGCTCCTGCGCTAATTAAGCGTGGGCTTACAGGAATGATTGGCAAGGGTAAGCGCAGTGCAGAGGTTGTAAATGCCATGAAGGAGCACGGGGCTGTTTACTTCGGAGCCATCGGAGGCGCAGGGGCGCTTCTGGCGCGCTGTGTGGAGTCATCTGAGGTCGTCGCATACGAAGATTTAGGTGCCGAGGCTATACGCAAGCTGGTTGTGAAAGATATGCCCCTGACTGTAATTATTGACAGTTTGGGAAATAACTTATATGAAAATGGGCGTGGGGAATATCTCCAGTGGAAAGCCGGTGAGGGAAGGTGAGTGCGGCTGTGAGGGAGCTTCCAAAAAATGGTGATGGGCCATTATATAAGCAGTTGGCGGACATGCTCCTTGACGAAATTAACAAAGGGATTTTGGAGTCAAACAGCCACTTGCCCACCGTGAGGGACCTGGCGGAGGAGATGTCCGTTTCCGTTGGCACTGTAAAGCATGCCTATGACGAACTTGAGCGTCTGGGAGTCATAGAGAAGGTCAGGGGCAGGGGGACATATGTGCTCCCGAGGGATGACACCTTGCAAGGCAAGAAGCAGCGGGCGATGAGCCTGATTGATGATATGTTCGCTGAAATGAAGGAACTGGGTTTTTCCCTCCGTGAAACTCAAATTTTTTTCGAGCTTAAAATGCGCGGTTTGCAGGACTCTCAAAATGCACGCATTGTTGCCGTCGACTGTAATCCTGAAGCACTCTATGTGATTGCCGACCAGATTGGGCAGGTGCGGGGGTCTGAGGTTAGCAGCAGGCTTCTTGAGGACTTAGAACATATTCCCGGTGTTGTGGATGATGAATCGGACATTATTGTTACAACCGCCAACCACTATGAGCAGGTAGCGCAGGTTGCGGCGAGGGATGACAAGGTTTGCAGGGTGGTGCTCAGCCCTTCGCAAGATACTGTAGCTGCAATTGCGAAATGCGAGAGCGGCGGGAATATTGGGATTTTTACCGCCAGCGACAGATTTGTAAGGATTATAGGAAACGTGTGTGAGCAGCTGCTTATTGAGGATTCGGAAATCCCCCACAAGATTTTCGGCAGCGCAGGTGTTGAGGACTTTTTGGCAAAACTTAGCGCAGTAATTGTCCCCAATTTTTATCCGCGGCTTTGCAGCCCTGATGACCTTGCGGCTATCCGCAGTTTTGAGGCCCGAGGCGGTGCGGTTATTGAATTTACATATCACATCGACGCAGGTTCACTTATGTACTTAGAGCAGCGGATAGAAAGAGTGCTGGAGAATAGAGCGTACTAGCAGCTAGAGGATTCTATAGCCTTGTAGCTGAGATTATCGAAAGGAATGTTCAATTTGATGCAAAAGAAAAAAATAGTTTTAGGGGTGATTGGCGCGGATGTCCACGCCGTAGGAAATGTAATTTTATACCACGCGTTTTCGGATGCAGGATTTGAGGTGGTAAACCTGGGCGTGATGGTTTCCCAAGAGGAATTTATAGGTGCTGCTGTGGAAACAGATGCCGAGGCAATTATTGTTTCCTCACTTTACGGCCACGGAGAACTGGACTGTAGGGGGCTGCGTGAGAAGTGCATTGAAGCGGGGCTTGACAATATCTTGTTATTTGTCGGCGGCAATGTGGTTGTGGGCAAACAGCCTTTTGGAGAAGTTGAGAAAAGGTTTATGGACATGGGATTTGACAGGGTATTCGGCCCGGGCACGCCGCCCGAAGTGACAATCAAGGCTCTTAAAGAAGATTTGGGAATAATTAGCAAGGAGTCGGAATAATGGAATTACGAAATAAAAAAATTGATGAAGCTGTATTTATGCAATCTCGCGGTGAAGTGCTAAACCAGTGGCCCACGGGAGCTGCGGTCAATTTAGACGATGCGGTGGCATTTCACAAAAAACTGCCTAAGGGGAAGCTGTTTTCTCAAAAGTTAAAGTCTGCTAAGGAAAAAGGGGAAACCCTTATTCAGCCCAGGGCAGGTGTTGCGCTGGTGCAGGAACATATAGAACTGCTTACCTACCTGCAAGATAACGGAGAGGCAGATCTTTTGCCCACCACCATTGACAGCTACACGCGCCAAAACCGCTACAAAGAGGCCGCCGATGGCATTGAGGAGAGCGTAAAGCAAGGTAAATCCATGCTTAACGGATTTCCCGCAGTTAACCACGGTGTCGAAAGCTGCCGGCAGCTTGTAGAAAGCCTGGAAATCCCGCTTCAAATTAGGCATGGCACGCCCGATGCGAGACTTCTCACGGAGATATCATACGCAGGAGGGTTTACCAGCTATGAGGGCGGCGGTATATCCTATAACATCCCTTATGGCAAAAATGTTTCACTTGAGAACACAATACGCGACTGGCAGTATGTGGATAGGCTCACAGGTCTGTACGAAGAGATGGGAGTAAGCATTAACCGCGAACCATTCGGCCCGCTTACAGGTACACTTGTTCCGCCGTGCATCTCCCACTCCGTAGCGATTATAGAAAGCCTTCTCGCAGCTGAGCAGGGTGTTAAAAATATAACAGTGGGATACGGGCAGTGCGGCAATCTGACTCAGGATGTGGCAGCCATCCGCACTTTGGAAGAGCTCACAGAGGCTTATTTGAGAGAACATGGCTACGACGATGTCACAGTAACTACGGTGCTCCATCAGTGGATGGGCGGCTTCCCTCAGGATGAGGCCAAGGCCTTTGGCGTTATCTCATGGGGCAGCGCGGTAGGCGCTCTGGCCAAGGCCACTAAAATAATAGTAAAGACCCCCCATGAGGCGATGGGAATCCCTACCAAGGAAGCCAATGCGCAGGGACTCAGAGCAACGAAACAGCTTATTTCCATGCTCTCCGACCAGCGCCTAGATAACCCCAACGTGGATGAGGAAAAGAAAATAATAGCTGCGGAAACCCGCTGTATAATGGATAAGTGTTTTGAACTGGGTGAAGGTGATATTGCTGCCGGTGCTGTGCGGGCATTTCAGGCCGGGGTCATAGATGTGCCATTTGCACCGAGCCGCTATAACGCAGGCAAAATGCTTCCGGCCAGGGATAACGAAGGTGCGGTGCGCATATTCGCCCCGGGTGCGCTTCCGTTTAGCAAGGACTTGCTGGATTTCCACGCCTCGAAAATTGAGCGGCGTGCGAGCAGCGAAAAGCGGGTGGCCTCCTTCCAAATGGTGATAGATGATGTCTATGCCATAAGTAAGGGCAGGCTCGTCGGCAGGCCATAGAGCGGGGGTTTAAGATGAAAATATTAGATGTAATTTGTGCTCCCGGGCGGACAGGCTTTTACTTTGATGATCAAAAGGCTATTAAGCTAGGCGCAGTAGCCGATGGCTGCGCATATGTGGGGGAGCCTGTAACCGAAGGATTTACCTCCGTGCGTCAAGCTGGAGAGGCCATTTCCGTAATGCTCCTGCTGGAAGATGGCCAGATGGCGTGGGGCGACTGTGCGGCAGTGCAGTACTCCGGCTGCGGGGGGCGGGACCCCTTGTTTCTGGCCGAGAACTTTATCCCATTTATACAAAAGCATATAAAGCCGCTCCTGTCGGGAAAGGATATAACGACATTTAGGGAAATGGCTGCGGAGATTGAACAGCTTGAGATTGAGGGAGTGCGCCTGCACACGGCAATACGCTACGGAATAAGCCAGGCGCTTCTGGACGCAGTGGCCAAGTCAAAGCACAAAATGATGTGTGAGGTAATCTCAGAAGAATATGGCACTAAGCTCACGAAGCAGCTAATTCCGATTTTCACTCAGTCGGGGGATAGCAGGTATGAAAATTCTGACAAAATGATTATAAAGGGCGCACAGGTTCTCCCTCATGGCCTGATTAACCATGTAAAAACAAAGCTCGGGCAAAGCGGTGAACTTTTGGAGGAATATATAACCTGGCTGCGCAACCGCATAATTGCCTTGCGCTCAGACGAGAGTTATAGCCCGGTTTTGCACCTCGATGTCTACGGCACAATAGGCATGGCGTTCGGCGGAGATATTTTCGCCATGGCGGACTATTTGGCAAGGCTTGAGAAAGCTGCCCATCCATTTTTGCTGCGCATAGAAGGCCCGATGGATGTGGATGACCGGGAGCTTCAGATGAAAGCGCTCCGCGAGCTTACCGCACTGGTGGACGGGCGGGGCATCAAGGTCGAGATTGTGGCCGACGAGTGGTGCAACACACTTGAGGACATTAAATATTTCACCGACAATAAGGCAGGGCATATGGTGCAGATTAAGACCCCGGACCTGGGGGGCATCGGCAACATAGTTGAAGCGGTTATATATTGCAAGGAGCGGGGCATAGGTGCTTATCAGGGAGGCACTTGCAACGAAACTGACCGTTCGGCGCAGGTCTGTGTCCACCTCGCTATGGCCACGGGCCCTGACCAGATACTAGCCAAACCCGGCATGGGTGTGGACGAGGGATATATGATAGTCTACAATGAAATGCAGCGCATATTGGCGATTTCTAAAGCAAAGGGGCTTATTTAGCCGAAAAAAGGAGTCTTGAGCATATGCAAAGAGAAGAATATAGGATACTATCCACAACGGCAATTTTGGGCTACGGTTTCCCCGTTTCTTCGTTTGAAGAGGGGATGAAGAGAAATCCACACCTGATTGCAGTTGACGCAGGTTCCACCGACCCCGGTCCATATTATTTGGGAGCGGGTATCTCCTTTACGGACCGAAGCGCAGTAAAGAGGGACTTAGAGTACATGATTAAGGCGGGGGTGGAGAGAAATATCCCCGTTGTAATAGGCACAGCCGGTGGCAGCGGAGGCAAGCCTCATCTCGACTGGAACAGGGAAATAATAGAAGAAATAGCGCAGGAGAACAATCTTAAATTTAGGCTTGCGGTAATTAATGCCGAGCTGCCTAAGGATATGATTAAAAGCGGGCTAAAGGCAGGCAAAGTCACCCCCTTAGACCCGGCACCGGAGCTTACGGAGGAGCTTATAGACGAAACCACCCGCATTGTGGCACAGATGGGTATTGAGCCTTTTATAAAGGCTTACAATGGTGGGGCGCAGGTGATTTTAGCAGGGCGCGCATATGATCCGGCATGTTTTTCCTCGCTGGCTGTGGCCAACGGATATGATATGGGTCTTGCCACGCACTTGGGCAAAATACTGGAATGTGCGGCAATTTGCGCAAATCCGGGCAGCGGGTCCGACTGCATGTTCGGCTACATAGGTGAGGACTACTTCCGTGTTGAGCCTCTGAGCCCGCTGCGCAAATGCACAACGGTTTCGGTGGCGGCTCACACCCTATATGAGAAATCTGACCCCTGCATTCTCCCCGGCCCGGGAGGGCACCTGGATTTAACCGGGACGGAATTTGAGCAGGAGACACCCGAGATTGTAAGGGTTAGAGGTAGCAAATTTGTCCCGAGCGCTAAGAACACCGTGAAGCTCGAAGGTGCCCGCCTTGTAGGCTACCGCACTGTATCAATAGCAGGTACGCGCGACCCAATAATGATGCAGAAGATGGATGATATAATAAAAGGGGTTAAGGAGCGGGTGGAAGATAACTTCAACCATTCAGATTCCGGTTATTATCTAAGCTTCGTACTCTACGGCCGCGATGGGGTGATGGGCGCACTTGAGCCTTTGCGCAATGCACCTAAATCCCACGAGTACGGCATAGTGATAGAGGCTGTAGCGGCCACCCAGGAGCTGGCTAACACAATTTGCGCTACAGCGCGTTCCACCATGCTTCATTACGGCTACGAAGGCCGCCGCGCCACAGCGGGCAATCTGGCATTCCCATATTCCCCAAGCGACTTCAAAGCTGGGGAGGTATATGAGTTTAGCGTATACCACCTGCTGGAAACAGACGACCCCACAGCTATTTTTCCCATAGAATATAAAGACCTTTAGGGGGAGCGACATGAAAACAAGACTTACGGACATTGCAAGTGTAATAAGGAGCAAAAACTCAGGCCCATACGAATTGACGCTGGACATACTCTTTAATGAGCAAGCTGACTTTGAAAAAATAAGGCAGGCTGGCTACATAAACGAAGAACTAATCTGCAAACTTTACAGTGTCACACCTGATAAAATAGTGAGCATCGTGGCTTTCCCCCCGGCCAAAGCCATAAAGGCCACGATTAAGCGCCCCCTCTGCTCAGGCGGCTTGGGGGAAACCGATGTCTACGGAGCCCAGCAGCACGCTCCGCTTCTGGACTTAGAGTTTGAAATGTAGGAGAAAATTATGCCATATTCCGCCAGAATGCAAAAAAGCCACCTGTACAGCGTGTTCTTTGCCCCTAGAGGCAATGAGCGCATGGCAGACCTAGGTATGCAAATAGCCCAGCAATACCTGAGCCCGTTTGATAAACTCATTGGCCTAGTGGGGGTAGCGGGCAGCGGCAAAAGTATGATAATAAAAGGGATGTTTCCCGGCCTTGAGCTCACAAATGACGATGAAGGGGTTAACATACGCCCCTTGCCGCTTCTTAACGTGGACGAAACAGGTTTCTACACACCCCACACCTACCATATTGATGTGCGTTTTGAATCGGCATTTGTGCAGATGCACGAACTGGCAGATGCCATTTTGTACGCTGTTAGCAAGGGAAAGCGCGTAGTCGTAGAGCATTTTGACCTGATTTACCCTATGCTAAGGCGCAATGCGCATCTTCTAATTGGTATAGGCGAAGAGGTAATTGTAACGCGCCCCACGCTCTTTGGACCTAAGCCTAAGGAAATATCCGATGTGGTATTTAACTCAATAAGGTCAAGGCTGATGGTTCACACGGCAGAAGATCTCTGCGAGTTTGTCTTGTGCAAGCAGGGGGTCGGTGTCCACAAGTACGAACATGCAGATGTGCGCAACGGTTTCATACTCAGCTTCGGAGAGAGGCCCAATATTGACCTTGAGAAGCTGGAGCAGGGAGTAAATGAAATAATTCAAAAAGACGTGCAAGTGTCGTTTTTTGATGAAAACCATATAAGCATCGGTGATGACACTCACAGATGCACCGGACCTAGGATGCATGTGCGCAGTACGGGTGAAATAAAGAAGCTGACCCTTCTAAAAGAGTTCTTGGAAGAGCCTATAACCGAAAGGCAGTTGCTCGTCGGTGTCGTGGGAGATATAGACGATGTAAATGACCTCAACCACCTGGTGCTTCAAGCCTAGTCTGAGCTCTTGTGCCGGAGGCGCCCGAAAAGGATAAGATTTGATTTGAATGAGGAAAAAATAAACCGGAAAGACAACAGTGATTTTTCAAAAGGCAGTGTCTCAGGTGCGATTGTACGCCTGGCACTGCCTATGGCTTTTGCCCAGCTTGTCAATGTGCTCTACACTCTTATCTCAAAAATATATCTGGGACATCTGCCCGGAGCGGGGCATTTGGCGCTTAGCGGGGTAGGTATAACCTTGCCCATAATTTTCCTCATTACGAGTGTCACAGCACTTTGCGGTACAGGGGGTGGCCCTCTTTTTGCAATTTTCCGTGGCAAGGGCGATGATGAGGAAGCCGAGCGGATTATGGGCAACTCCTTTACCATGCTTTTGTTTTTCGGCGTTATTATGACGGTGCTTGTGCTTATATTTATGACACCGCTTTTGTTTATTTTCGGAGCCAGCGAGTATACATATTCCTTTGCGAGGGAATATTTGACATTTTATTCACTCGGATCGATTTTTGTTATGATTTCTCTGGGTATGAATGTTTTTGTAAATGCCCAGGGATTTGGAAAAACAGTCATGCTGACCACCGTGATTGGCGCATCCGTAAACCTTGTGCTGGAGCCGGTTTTTATATTCGCGCTGGACATGGGGGTGCGCGGTGCAGCGCTCTCCACAGTGGCAGCGCAGTTTTGCTCAGCTATGTGGGTGCTGAGATTTCTTGTCCGCAAGTCGGTTTTGAAAGTAAAGCTCTCACGCATGAAGCCCCAGCTGCGAAGGATGAAAAAAATTATGGCGCTGGGAGTTTCGGGATTTATAATGATGCTCACTAATACCTTGTCTGTATTTCTGGCAAACATTATGCTTCAGCGCCACGGCGGTGACATGTTTGTTGGGATTATGGCAATGATTTATACCCTGCGTGAAATAATCTCCATGCCGTTTTTTGGATTGGAAAGAGGTGCCGGCCCTGTTATCAGCTTTAACTACGGCGCAAAGCTATATGATAGGGTGCGGGCGGCAATTAAGTTTAAGGTCAGGCTCGCCGTGATTTATTCAGCTATTGCCACTACTCTTATTATTCTCCTGCCGGGCCTGCTGCTGCGAGCATTTAGCAATGACCCGGCATTAATTGCAGCAGGGATTCCGGCACTGCGGATTTACTACGGCATGTTTGTATTTATGGTCTTGCAGATGACGGCTCAAAACGTGTTTGTCGGCCTTGGAATGACAAGGCATGCTATATTCTTCTCTTTGCTACGCAAAGCATTTCTGGTAGCTCCGCTAACGCTGATTCTGCCGGAAATGGGCTTTGGGACATACGGTGTATTTATGGCCGAGGCGGTCTCGCAGCTTATAGGGGGGCTGGCGTGCTTTTTGACTATGTACGCCGTGGTGTACCGGAGGCTAAAAAAGCCGGCTATTACAAAGCCTATAAAATGACACATTGAGCGGCAAAGCTGCTTGACATTACTGATATAATATATAGTGAACTTATATGGATTGTCAGGGGGCTTAATGATGCGCGACTATAATGCAGAAACAGACCTACGGGTTGACTTTATACGAAAAGTACTAACTGATGCAGGTGCAAAAGGGGTTGTTTACGGAAATAGCGGAGGCAAAGACTGTGCACTTGTAGGAATTTTGTGTAAGCTAGCATGTGAGAATACTCTGGGATTGCTTATGCCTTGTGGTACAAAGCAAAACTACGGATCTGACATTACAGATGCGCTGGCTTTGGCTGAGAAGTTTAATATAGAATCGAGGACAGTTGACCTCAAAGACAGTGCTTTGAGCATAGAATCCGCCATAAAGGGAGTTACAGAGCTCTCTGATGCAGCAGCCTCAAACATAGCACCGAGGCTCCGTATGACCACGCTCTATGCTGTAGGGGCGAGTGAAGGGCGGCTCGTGGCAGGCACAGGCAACGCCAGCGAGCGGTACATGGGATATTTTACAAAATGGGGCGATGGAGCATGTGACTTTAACCCTATAGCCGACCTTACGGTGAGCGAGATATATGAATTTCTGGAGCACCTTGGAGCCCCTGAGAGCATCCGCAAGAAGCCACCGTCAGCGGGCCTGTTTGAAGGGCAGACAGACGAATCGGAGATGGGGGTAACGTACAGTAGCATAGATGGATATATTCTAACAGGAAAATGCATACCTGAGGACTTAGAGATAATAACTCGCTACCATAAGAGCAGCGGGCACAAAAGGGCGCAGCCGCTCCTGTATGGGGAGTAATGGAACAACTTTGATGCAAGTGTAAGATACTATTCCCTTTGGCTTTCGGGCACTTGCCCGCGTTTGCCATGCAAAAAACGAAAGAGTATTTGAAATAAACAGGAGAACTTGAAGTGAAGCATAAAGTATTAAAATTTTCGCTTGTAATAATCATAATATTGTCCCTGCTTTTGCCCATGACGGCCCTGGCTGTGGGAGATGTCGTCTATACAAACACCCGTGCAATTGCGGATAATCTGGAGCTGCGCAATGCCATATCCTGGCATGCAACTCACGGCAGGACTGAGAGCTTTACGCTAACTTTGACTGGAGAGGGCAGCGTTAGGCCGATAATAATGCATGGGGACACTATTTTCGGAACTACAAGAATCTCAACTATGATGGAGATTGCCGAAGGGCGCGGGCACAATGTGCTGGCGGCTGTCAACGCTGATTTTTTCTTTACGGCAAATGGCGGGGTGCCGATGGGTATTGTTATTGAAAATGGAGTATATCTGTCAAGCCCTGGCGGCAGAAATGCAGTGGTTTTCGACCAATATGGCAATGTGGACATACTCACAGCCCCGACAGTCAGGATTACTCTTGAAAATCACGGCGGCAGCTTACACCATGAAAACTTAGGGGAGATTGTAAACTTGGGGCATTTTAATAAGCCCCGCACAGACCATGGTGGAATGGTGCTTTATTCCGAAGTTTTTTCGACAGTTTCAACCCGCACTAATTCTCCGGGATGGTTTGTGCGCTTTAGGGTTATAGAGGGCGTACCCTCTCTTTCGGCACCTATGACTTTGGAGGTTGTGGAAACCTTTACATCTGAAGAAATTGGGGAGTATGCGGTAGAGATAGGCGAGGGCTATCTTGTGCTAACAGCCGCCGATATGAGTGGCTTAGCTCATGAATTTGAAAAATTTGCCGTGGGCGACATGGTGACAAAGTCAACTTCTGCAAGCGATAGACGACTGGTAAATGCACAATTTGCTACAGGCAGCGGATACTTGCTGGTTTCAGGCGGTGCTATGACAGATCCTGAAAACTGGTCTGCAGCCCTGCAAAACAGAGCGCCGAGAACGGCCTTCGGTGTTAGGGAAGACGGTTCGGTAATAGCCATCGTTGTGGACGGGCGCAATGCCCATCACTCGGTTGGCCTGACGCTGCGGGAACTCGCCGAAGAACTTATAAGGCAGGGGGCGGTTTATGCTGTCAACTTTGACGGGGGCGGTTCTTCAGCGATGAGCCTGCGTATGCCTGGGGAGTCCGGTGCAGCCACAATAAGTCAGCCCTCAGACGGTTCTGAGAGAGGCTGTGCAACTTACCTAGTTTTTGTGACAGATTCCGTGCCAGGCGGGCCTGCGAGAAATTTGGGCCTGCGAAATGATGGTATAATTGTCCTTGCCGGCTCAACCGTCACACTGGCTCCTTTGGCGACAGACGCAGGCTTTATGCCCGCCGCAGTTCCGCCGGATGTACAGGTTTCAGCGCTTGTACCCGGAGCCACAGTTAATGGGCTACAGTATACGGCAGGATTTGTTGAAGGGCCTGACAGGCTAAGGCTGTATTCACCGTCCACCGGGGCTTTGGGCGAAGGTGAGATATTTGTTCTCACACGGCCGACCTCCATAACCGCCAGACGGGCAGGGAGCACGGCTGCATTATCTACGGTGAGGCTAACTGCGGGCGAAGTTTTAGAACTTGATGTAATAGCCACATTTTACCGAAGGGCGGTTGTGGCGCAAATTCACTCATTTGAATTTGACATTACAGGCGATATTGGCGAAATGTCTGAGCCTGGGGTTTTCGTGGCAGGTGAAAGGCCTGCGCAAAGAGGCACAATCACTGTTTCGGCCGGCGGCCGGAGCACTGTGATAAATGTGGAAGTTGGTGGCTTTGACGATATGCAAAACCACTGGGGCAGGGAATACGCAGAGTTTCTGGCATCTGAAGGGGTGACGATAGGAGTGTCGCCGACTGAGTTTGGCCCGGAGAGGCCGATGCTCAGAGGGGACTTCATCCTTATGCTGCACAGAGCGGCCGGTGAGCCGGAGCCTGCGGAAATAGCGAGCTTTGCGGATGTTTCGGAGGAAATCTATTTTGCTGAGGCTATGGCATGGGCCATGGAGGCAGGAATTGCTTCCGGGTCTGCGGATACTTTGTTTAACCCCCTTGAGCCTATAACAAGGGCTACTGCCTTTACATTTACATTTAGGGCGCTTTCGCACATTGGCGTGGATGTGCAGCCGGGCTCTTTTGCCGACTTAGAGCTATTTCCCGACGCGGGGGATGTTGCAGATTTTGCAGTGGTGCCTGTAGCTACACTGATTAGCCTGGGGATTGTAGAAGGTTCTAACGGTCTTTTGATTCCTGAGAGCACCCTGACCCGCGCCCAGATGGCTAAAGTTCTGGCAATGGTCATACAATTAGGCGAATAAACAGGCGAATAAAATTTTAAGGTGAGAGGATATAATTAATGTTTGTAGATAAGGCGGCAATAACTATCAAAGCCGGTAAGGGCGGTAATGGTGCGGTTGCATTTCACCGCGAAAAATACGTTGCCGCAGGCGGTCCCAGCGGCGGTGATGGCGGGCGCGGGGGAGATATTATTATTAGGACAGACAAAAGCATGTCCACCCTTATGGACTTCCGTTACAAGAGGAAGTATGCTGCCGGGGCAGGTGCTGACGGGATGGGACGCAATAAGTCCGGCAAGGATGGTTTGGATTTAATAATCAAGGTTCCAAGCGGTACTGTCGTACGGGAGAAGGAGAGCGAGTCCATTATCGTAGATATGTCTGGTATTGAAGAATTCAGGCTTGCAAAAGGTGGCTCCGGAGGGTGGGGGAACAGGCATTTTGCCACCCCTACACGGCAGGCTCCGCGTTTTGCTAAAGCCGGACTTCCCGGCGAGGAGCTGGAGGTGGTTTTGGAGCTCAAGCTCCTTGCCGATGTTGGGCTTGTGGGCTTCCCAAATGTGGGTAAGTCAACGTTTCTCTCTGTTGTTTCAAAAGCGCACCCAAAGATTGCAGACTATCATTTCACAACATTGTTTCCGAATCTGGGGGTTGTGTATGTAGGTGAAGGGACTTCATTCGTCCTGGCAGATATTCCCGGCATTATTGAGGGAGCCTCCGAAGGCGCAGGTCTTGGGCATGATTTTCTGCGGCATATAGATAGGTGCAGGCTGCTTATCCATGTTGTGGATATTTCGGGCAGCGAGGGACGTAATCCGGTTGAAGATTTTGAGGCCATTAATGAGGAGCTTAGACGATATAATCCAGAACTTGCCGCAAGGCCTGTTCTTGTGGCTGCGAACAAATGTGATATTGCCCAGGATGAGGAGCTGGTGGAGTCCTTTAGAGCCTTTGTAGAAGATAAGGGGTACAGGCTGTTTATGATGTCTGCGGCTGCGGGCACTGGTGTGAAAGAGGTTGTAAATGCTGCTGCTGCTGAGCTTGCAAAACTTCCGCCCCCAATTATCTATGAGGCTGATTATGTACCCAAACCCCGCATGGTAGGGACTCCTGAAGAGCTTGTCATTGAGGTTTTTGATGATGTTTGGACTATTGAAGGCAAGTGGATTGAATGGATTTTGCAAAATGTCAACTGGGGTGAGCATGAGTCCCGGCTTTATTTTGAGCGCGTATTGCGCAATGCGGGAGTCTATGAGAGGCTTGAGAGCATGGGGATTCAAGACGGGGACACTGTTTCTATCTATAACCTGGAGTTTGAATATATGAAGTAAAATAGGGCATTATTAGCCAAAAATAAAGGTATGGCAGGGCACATTGCGAAAATGGCTAAAACAGCCGCCATGAAGCTTAGCAGCCTCTTCGGATTTCTTCGGTCAGTTCCGATATAAAACTGGAATTCCCTCAGAAAATCCGAAGAGGCTGCTAAGTTTCGTGGCTGGTCTGGCGCGGTCTGGCGGAGTTTTTTTAACGCGGACAGGTGATACCCCGTCCTATCTCAGCAATAAGTGCACAATTAACGGAATCGTTATTGCTGAAAATAGCGTTGTGAGAAATACCCCGCCGGAGGCCATGGTTTCGTTATTGTTGTGCTCAATGGCAAACATCGCAGCTATTGCTGCTGTGGGCATGGCCGAGATAATCACAAGGACTCCGAGTATGAGCTCATCGGTTACAAAGATGCGCAGTATGAGCCAGACGGCCAGCGGGATTATTACTAGCTTTATGAATGCCAAGGGGTATAGGCGCCAGTCTGTGAATACATTTTTTATTGGGGCTTGCGCCAGTGTGGCCCCTATTATTAGCATTGAGGCAGGGGTTGTTATGCTTCCTGTCAGGCCTATAGCTTCGGATATTATGACGGGTATGCGCAAGTTTGCAAGAGCGAGGGGGATTAAAAGTATTGAGGCGATGAACACGGGGGTTATTAGAGTCTTTGGGTCAAATTTTTCTTTTTTGCCTGCTACAAGCGACATTCCCAAAGAGAAACTGGCCAACCAGAAGGGAAGTCCTGCCAGTGCGACATAGAATATAGCTCTATCACCGAAAATTGCTGCGGTTACAGGAAGGCCCATAAATGCTACGTTGCCGAATATAAGCATAAATGACAGCATCCCGCGGGTGCGCTGGTCAGTGCTGAGCAAACGCGAGGAAGGTATTGCGATGGCCATGAAAATTAGGTATACAAGCAGCACCTTGAGTATAAACAAGGCGGCGTCGCTGCCTTGGATGGTTATGCTCCCTGATGTTACAGAGCTTAGAATTGTCGCAGGCAGCGTAATGGTGAATACCAGTTTTGTGAGGACTTTACC
>Ga0209755_10003351_pt1 | contig 20227 bp, 12 predicted proteins | sample TergutCo191P1_FD_187301 | JGI IMG/M metagenome (GOLD analysis project Ga0209755, IMG submission 187301) | Cornitermes sp. P1 segment gut microbial communities from Petit-Saut dam, French Guiana - Co191P1 (SPAdes) (version 2) | ecosystem: Host-associated > Arthropoda: Insects > Digestive system...
CGCCCCCGACACTATAGGCATATATATTCTAGGTTTCAACCTGCCCCAATTTGCCCACAAAAAGGAATTTATCACCCGAATTGTGCGGGCAGACTACGACACAGGGCAACACTTTTTGGCTGAAAAATATTCCGATTTTTACATTGAGTTAGACAAACTAAAAAACTGGAAAAAGCCTGACCTAGACGAAAAATATCACGAATTATGGGATTTATGCGTAATATTGAACACGAAAATTAAAGACCAAGAAAGGGTGATAAAAATGCAAGCAGTACAAAGCCCATTAGCCTTAGATTTTGCCCAAGAAGTAAAAAAAGCAGTAGCCCCAGCGGAGTTTATGGATGAGACCATGCGGAGGGAAAGAGGATTGGCAGAGATACAGGCGTTTTTGAAAAAACAGAAACAAAGTGGCATGGAGAAAATGATAGTCACTGCACTCCAAAGCAATGCACCGTTAGAACTCATCGAAGCCATGCGAAAAAATGCAGATATTACAGAATATCGGCTTGCCGAATTAAAAAAACAGGCACAGATTATATAACCGCAATTTCAATAGGGGGATTCGCAATGGCATACACCGAAGCCAACTACGAAAACGCCGTAATAGAACTATTCCGCGACACGTTGGGGTACAACTACCTATACGCCCCGGGCTTGACGCGGGATTATTCTGAGCCGCTTTTCATGGACGAACTGCTACCGGCCCTGCGGCGAATTAACCCCACTTTGCCGGAAGCCGCCATACAAGAAGCGGTTTACAAACTGCGCAATTTTGAAGGCGGTTCTTTCCAACAGAAAAATGTAGATTTTATGAAATATCTGCAAGATGGCTTAACCGTAAATTATTTTGACAACGACCAGCATCGTTCAGCCTTGGTTTATCTTGCAGATTACAACACGTTAGAAAACAACACATTCACAATTGCCAACCAGTGGACAATCATAGAAAATAGCGAAAAACGCCCCGATATAATCGTATTTTTAAACGGAATACCCGTAGTTGTCATTGAGTTAAAATCACCTTCCCGCGAAAACACCGATGCAAGCGAAGCCTTCTTACAATTGCGAAATTATATGCACGAAGTGCCGTCGCTTTTCATTTACAACGCCTTCCTTGTAATGAGCGACTTTGCCACGTCCAAGGCCGGAACAATAACCGCCGGGGAAGATAGATTTATGGCGTGGAAAACGAAAGATGGCAGCTACGAAAATACCCAGCACGCCCAATATGACACATTTTTTGAAGGCATGTTCAGCAAAGCACGATTTTTAGACATAATTCAGAATTTTATTTGCTTTTCCGGCGATATAAAAATTCTTGGTGCGTATCATCAATATTTTGCAGTAAAAAAGGCCGTAGCTTCTACGGCAAACGCCGCCGCTACCGATGGTAAAGGCGGCGTTTTTTGGCACACCCAAGGCAGCGGTAAGTCGCTGTCCATGGTATTTTACGCCCATTTGTTGCAAAATGCATTGCATTCTCCGACCATTATCGTACTAACCGACAGAAACGACTTGGATGACCAACTATATGAGCAATTTGCCAAATGCGCACCGTTTTTGCGCCAGCAACCGGAACAGGCCACCTGCCGCAAGTTAAGTGAAGCGTACAAAGACGCGTTGAAACGAGGCGAAACCCACAAAAAAGAAATTGGTTTAAAAGATTATCTCCAGGGTAGGGAAGCCAACGGCATTATTTTCACCACCATACAAAAAATTGAGGAATACGATGAGCCGTTATCAGACCGCCGCAACATAATTGTGATGGCAGACGAAGCCCACCGCTCCCAGTTTGTAGACGAAAAAGTAACCGAAAAGGGTGAAATAAAAAAATCTCTCGGCCTGATGCTTCGGGAAAGCCTGCCCAATGCCACCTACATAGGCTTTACCGGTACGCCCATTTCCGGTAAAGACCGTTCGACCATGGAAGTATTTGGGGATTATATAGATATTTATGACATGACCCAAGCGGTAGAGGACGGCGCAACGCGCCCCGTTTACTACGAAAGCAGGGTAATTCACCTAAAACTGGATGAAGATATTCTGCGGTTGATAGACGCAGAATATGACATTATGGCACAAAACGCCGAAGAACGCGCCATCGAAAAAAGTAAAAAAGAACTGGGAAAAATGGAATCAATCCTGGGCGCAGACCAAACAATTACTGCCTTGTGCGAGGATATATTTCGTCACTACGAGGACAACCGCCAATTTGAGCTTACAGGAAAGGCAATGATTGTGGCATATTCCCGCGCCATCGCTATGAAAATTTATGACAAATTCCTAACGCTTCGTCCGCAATGGACAGAAAAAGTGGGGGTCGTCATGACAGAAAGCAACAAAGACCCGGAGGAATGGCGCGGCATAATAGGCAACAAACGCCGCCGCGATGAAATGGCAAAAAAATTCAAGGATAACGACGACCCGCTGAAAATTGCCGTAGTGGTGGATATGTGGCTTACAGGTTTTGACGTTCCATCCCTTGCCACCATGTACGTTTACAAGCCCATGTCCGGGCACAATCTTATGCAGGCCATCGCAAGGGTAAATCGTGTTTATAAAGAAAAAGAAGGCGGCTTGGTGGTGGATTATGTAGGCATCGCTTCCGCCTTGAAGCAAGCCATGAACGACTACACCAAGCGGGATAAAAATAATTATGGCGATACCGACATCGCCAAAACAGCTTTGCCCAAATTTGTGGAAAAACTGGAAGTTTGCCGTAATTTATTCCACAAATTTAATTACAGCCGTTTTATGGACGAAAAAGCGACCGACGGCGAACGCGCCAAAATAATAAGCGGCGGCGTGAATTTCATATCCGGCATAGAAAATGAAAAACAGCGGGAAACATTTATAAAAGAATCCCTACTTCTACGCCAAGCCCTGTCACTTTGCCGTTCATTAATAAATGCTGAACAACGCTTTGAGGCAGCCTATTTTGATACGGTGCGCACCTTGCTAACGCGCATAACAGGCGAGGGCAAGCCCCTGTCGCTGAATGAAATCAATACCAAGATAAACGAATTATTAAAAGCCAGCATAAAAAGCGAGGGCATAATCAATCTTTTTTCCGACATAAACACAGGATTTTCTCTTTTTGACCCAAAATTTCTTGATGAAATTGCCAAAATGAAAGAACGCAACCTGGCCGTAGAAATCCTAAAGAAACTACTGGCAGAGCAAATATCACTTTACCGCCGAACAAACTTGGTGAAAAGTGAGAAATTCTCCGAAATGCTCGCCCGTGCCATGAAGTCATATATAAACGGCCTAATTTCCAACGAAGAAGTGATTGCCGAATTAATGAAAATGGCGAAGGACATGGCAACCGCCCACGCCGCAGGTAACGCCTTGGGGTTAAATACCGAAGAACTGGCATTTTATGACGCACTGACACGCCCCGATGCAGTAAAGGATTTTTACCAAAATAATGAGCTGGTAGAAATGACTCGCGAACTGGCAGAAATGCTTAGACGAAACCGCACCATTGACTGGCAGAAAAAAGAATCCGCCCGCGCCGGAATGCGCCGCATGATAAAAAAGCTGCTAAAAAAATACAAATACCCGCCGGAAGGCCACGACGACGCAATAGCAACCGTACTAGGCCAGTGCGAAATGTGGGCAGACAATTAATTAAAATATAGCTGCATGTGTGCCGATTGATGTCAACTTCGGGCAGGCAGAAAAAATTCTTTTTGTTGCGGACATTTCCTAAGAATATGTCACAAGATGTATGATAGACTGTGCCCAGGTCAAGAGGCCCACCCCTGACGCCCACTATGCACAACGGCTCTTTCCATGGCAAACGCCCTAGAACGTCACTGCATGGACTACCCGCTCTGGCAAGACAGCGGCCGACGGAATGGTACCCTCAACACCTACAATCGGATGCGCATTTGCATGGCGTTGTCAAAATCCTTCCCTCTCGCATTAATGAAAGCGCGCAGCGCGGGGGTTGCGATTTGTCCCTTTCAACGACGTGCCGATACCATCCAACACGCGGATGCATCCGCCTCGTCCACACCCATATGGGGAAACCCGGGCAAAACGCCCCTTGCAAGCATGTGCGGTGTGGAACAAACGAGAACGATGTACCGCGGGGAATATAAGAAATACAAAAAAGGCGCACGCAGCCGGCGTGAACCTTCTTGAATGCCACGAATGGCGACTGATTTTTGGTTGCCGTTTGTGGCATTTATTTATGCAGGGCAGTTAGCCGTTGTTTTAGTACAATGCTAAAAAATACGGTTATAAAGATGAATATCACAATAATTTCAAATATACGCCCCATAAACTGCGGTGTAATAGAAAGGGTGTCGTCATGTGCAATCATGCCGGCGCTGCTGATTATACGTCTCGCATGTTCTAAATAGAGTACGTACAAAAACCCTACATATGAAAGCGCAATTATTGCGTATAACCAAATCTTTGTGTTTGCTCGGCGGATTGCGTAAGCGATGGTTGTTGTTAATGCGCAAGCCGGTATAGCAATCATCGCCCATATTGCTAAATCGGTTAATGTTGATGTTAAACTTGTCAATGCAGGCATGATTGGAAAGTTTGTCCTGAAAGAGATATCAAATCGTAAAAACGGCATTGAGACAAAAAAGTAAAAAGAGGCTAGCGCAAGCACAATAACAAAAACAGACGAGACAAAACTTTTTTTCCACGTTCCTTGATATACCCATGCAACGGCAAAAGCGACGAGAAGATAAGTTACAGAACTTCCCGCTGCCGATATGCCGGTAAATCGCGAAACTAAAGGCAATATAATGGGCAAAACGGAGATTGCACCCAATAATATACCGATTAATAATAAGGTAAGCATTTCTTTTTTATTATACATCGCCAATCAGCACAAGTACCCCTCCCGTATGCATTATACAAAAAAGGCTACCGGCGCACAGCCGATAGCCTTTTTTACGTGTTTACTTAAAACGTCAGGAAATTTACAAACCGTTCAAACGTATCGCCCCGCATCACAATCATATTGACGATACCCATCGCCAGCGCGATAAGTAATACAATCGGCAGCAGCTTTTTCAAAATCGTAGATTCAACGCCTTTTTGGTTAGAAGCCAGCGCCCCCATCAAAATCAGCGTCGGCCCAACGGAAACGGCTACGCCCGCCATCATTGACTGCGCGGCGGCCATTACATAATTGCTGACATTCAATTCATAAGCAATCGTATTTTGGAAAACACCGAACAGCACGTTGGCGTTCGTATTATTCCCCGTCAGGAAGCTGCCCAGCACGCCGATAAACGGTGCAAACAGCGGATATACGCCCCCGGCTAGGTCGGCAGTGGCACGCGCCAATTGCAACGTCATGCCCGAATCCATCATAATCAAGGACATATTCCCCAGCGCCAACAACGCCAGCGTCGCGGGGATACCCTTCTTCACGGTTTTTTGGAATGCGCCTTTTACCACTTCGCCCTTCAAAATCCCGGCTTTTGCGTACACAAGCAATGCCGTTATCGCCGCAGAAAGCAACAGCACCGCAGGATGTCTAAACACGCGGATGGGATTGTAATTATTTACCTCGGGCACAATCAGCGGCCCGTACACGCCATCTTCATAAAATTCCGGCGCGCTAACGCCGAACAAGCCGCTTTCATTTACGGTAAAGCCGGGCAAATTCGGCCCGAACGACGCCGCATCATTCACCCGCGAAGGCACGAGCTGGAACGACAGCGCCAGCACAATAATAATGCAGTACGGCAAAATCGCCTGGAACAAATTCAAATGCTCGCCGCGGTACAATGATTTTTTCTCCGCATTTTCTGCCTTTTTCTCCCGCAATTTGTAAATGCCAAACAGGGTGAACAAGCCAACCAGCGCAGGCAACAGCCCCGACAACGGGAACGCCGACGCGAAGAAAATAACAAAATACTGCACCACCGTCATGACAATGGACACGGGCAGTACATACAGCAAGCCCTTTTTAATGCCCTTGAAGCCGTCATAAATGAAGCAAACGCCAAGCCCCGTCAGCACATGGGCAATAGTATTGAAGATAAACATCGCATTCGCCAGTTGCTGCGTGTCATACAACGACGCGTAGCTAAGCCCCTGGATAACGAAGAACGCCGCCCCCAACGAGCCAAATGTAACCGCCCACGAATGCCCCAGCAGCGCCGCCGCCAACGATTTGACGCCGTCAAATTTCAGCGCAATCAAAATGGGCGTAACAATTACCGCGGGCACGCCAAAGCCTGCCATCCCTTGTAACAAACCGGTAAACATCCACGCCAGCAGCAGGAATGCCACAAATTTGTCCTCAACAAAAAGGGCTATATTCTTGTTTATCACCTCGAAGGCCTTAAAATCATCGACCAAGTGATACAAGAAGATAGCCAACCATACAATTAATGAAACAAACAGCGCCAACCACAGCGCCTTACCTACCGCAATGGGTAGTCCTTCCACAATGGGAAGCCCAAAGAACCCGAGTGCAATCACCAACGCAATACCCAAAGAAATTGCGCCCGACCTTGCCACTGTAAATTTGAACACAATCAAACACAGCAACAAACTAACGATTGGCACCATTGATAAAATAGTCATCATTTGCCAGCCCTCACCCTCATAAAATTTAGTGAGATATAGCATATCTACCAATAGCTGTCAAGGCGCGTAGTGCAAATTTGTTAAAAGTGTTGACTTGCCACTTGTCACATGCTACAATCGCGTCTATTATTCAGGCAAATCTTTTGGAACATTCTATAAGTATAAAAAGAGTGGGGGATGCGTGAATCGTGAAAAATGCAAGTAATCCGCACAGAAATTGGGTAAAACGCACGGTAGCCATGTTCATGGCGGTAGTAATGGGGCTGACCATTATTGGCGTGCCCATGCCAACGCGTGCAGCCGTAGTAGACGACCAGCTATGGGAAACGTTGCAAACTGACTTGGCGGCGTTTGGCATTCGTCATCATTTCACCGACTTTTTGCGCGTGCATGAGCAAACGCCGCGCCCGGAAGCAACCTATATAATAGAAGGAACAGCCTACACGCTAATCAGCGGCATGGAGACAACGCACTTTGTTGACTTTGAAGGAATGCCCGGCGCGTCTGTTCTGACAGAAGAAGAGGGCCTCATTGAATGGCGTGTATACGTTTCTCAAGGGGGTCTTTACAGTATGTCCGTCATGTACTTCCCCGTGCAGGGGCGTAACTCGGCCATACAGCGCGCCATTCTAATTAATGGCGAACAGCAATTCTTCGAGGCCAATCCTATCGAGTTGCCGCGCGTTTGGGTAAACTCGCGGGATGAAATCCTGCGCGACATCCACGGCAACGACTTGCGTCCGCCGCAAATCGAACGTCCGCAATGGATGGAAGAAATGGTGCGCGACGCCATGGGTTCATACAACGAGCCGTTGCTGTTCTACTTCCAGCAAGGCTGGAACACCGTCGGCTTTTTCAGCCAGCGCGAGCCCATGCTGATTCGCCAAATCAGAATCCATCAAGCCCCCGAAGTATTGCCTTACGCCATCGTAAGCCAGGGTCATGCAGGGCTTCCGCGCCCCGGTATCGCACAAGTTGACCCCATCCGCATCGAAGGGCAAGACGCCGCACGCCGTTCGTCCCCCATGTTAGCGCCGCAAGCCGATATGACCGGCCCGGGCGTGTATCCCTACAGCGCGCGCTATATTCGGATAAACAGCATCGGCGGCGGTTCATGGAGCGAACCCGGTTCATGGATTGAATGGGACTTTTATGTGCCCGTAGACGGGCTGTATAAAATCGCTATGAACGTTCGCCAAAACTTTAACCGCGGTGCATTATCCTTCCGCCGCATCACCATTAACGGCGAAGTGCCGTTCTATGAAATGAGTGCCGTTCCCTTTAGTTTCGCCGCGCCATGGCGCGTTGATACGCTGGGCGGCGAAGATAACCCCTATCTCTTTTGGTTTCCGGCAGGGTATCACACCATCCGCATGGAAGCCGTGCTGGGCGGGTACGCCCCCCATGTCCGCGAAATTCAAGAAATTATTTTAAGTCTTAATGAAATGTATCGCCAAATCGTTATGATTACCGGTAACAATCCTGACTTTTTCCGCGATTATGAAATCGGACGGCGTTTGCCGCACCTGCAAGAAGCCATCCGCTACGAGCAAGTGCGCTTGGCGCGTATCTTCGATGAATTAGATGAAATGACCGTAGGACGCGGCGAAAGAGACGCGGTTATCCGTACCCTTTCACGCTTGCTGAACAGCATCGCCAACGACATTGAAAACATCCCGCGCCGCCTGCGCGAATTCCGCGAAAACACAGGCGCGTTGGGCACATGGCTAATGTTGGTGCGCTCGCAAGAATTGGGCGTAGAATCCATTTATATTATGCCTTACGACGCCCCTACGCCCGACAACGGCCGCCGCTGGTGGAGGCAATTATGGCACGAAATTTTAACCCTTATCTTCTCCTTTATCATCGACTTTAACGCCATCGGCGGCATGTATGACCCCGCCGACATGCGTAATATCGAAGTATGGATTGGCACAGGTCGTGACCAAGCCAACGTTATAAAAGCATTGATAGATGAACGGTTTACACCGGTTTACAACATTGGTGTCACCCTGCGGCTAATTGATATGGCAATGTTGCTGCCGGCCACGGTGGCCGGGCTTGGGCCGGATATCACAATGTCGATAGGCAATGCGCTGCCCATGGACTATGGGATGCGGGGCGCTGTCCGCGATATTTCAACCATGCCGGGCTTTGCTGAGGTAGCCGCGCGCTTCCCGGAAGCAGCTATGACGCCCTACACCTTCGGTGACATGGTATTCGCTTTGCCCGAAACGCTGACATTCCCCATGCTTTTCTACAGAAGGGACATCCTGCACGACATCGGGCTTGAACCGCCCGAAACTTGGGAAGAAGTCCGTTCTGCGATTGCTACCTTGGCGATGCATCACATGGAATTTGGTATCCCTGTGGGCGACTTCCCCCATGTATCGTATGGTATCTTCCTGTTCCAACAGGGCGGCGACTTCTATAATGAAGATGGGTCGCGTTCCGCATTGGATTCCGACATCGCGTTGGAAGCCTTTAGAGAATTTACTCGCTTCTTCACCGATTACAACTTGCAGCGTGTGTTCGACTTTATGAATCGCTTCCGTTTTGGTGACATGCCGTTGGCAATCGTTGATTATACCGTGTACAACGCCTTGCAAGTATTCGCACCGGAAATTCATGGGTTGTGGGGCTTCCGCCCTGTGCCCGGCACCGTATTCGCCCCTTGTGAAGAATTCCCCGAAGGGCGTATCGACCGCACTGTACCAACCGGCGGCGCAGCCATCGTAATGATGGAGCAAGTAAACGACGCCTACGCCGCATGGGAATTTATGCAATGGTGGACATCCGCCGAAATTCAAATCCAATTCGGCCGCGAAATGGAGTCATTAATGGGTGCGGCGGCACGCCACCCAACTGCCAACTTGGAAGCCTTCGGCATGATGCCGTGGCCGGTACAAGACTATCGCATGATAAGCGCGCAGTTTAACTATATTCGCGGTATCCCCGAAGTGCCCGGTGGTTACTTCACCCCGCGTCAAGTAAGAAATGCATTCTTTTCATCGGTAGAAACCCGCCAAATTGGCCCGCGTGAAGCCATGCGAGACGGTGTGCGGTTAATAAACGACGAGCTACGTGCAAAACGTAGAGAGTTCGGATTGGAAGACTAGGGGGACGTGATGAAAAAAGAGCGAAACGTATTCCAAAAAATATTTTTCCCCAAGCCGGCTAACCATCAGCGTAATACAACTTGGTCGCTGATGAAGCAAAACAAGGCAAATTATTTAATGATTGCGCCGTACTTCATTTTATTCTTTACCTTTACGGTGCTGCCTGTTTTGATGGCAATGGGGCTAAGCTTTACCATGTTTAACATTTTGCAACCACCCCAGTTTACAGGCTGGACGAATTACGTTCGTTTGTTCTTGGAAGACGAAGTGTTCATGATTGCGCTACAGAATACGCTGGTTATCGCAATCATTGCAGGGCCTGTAAGTTATATCCTATGTTTCACCTTCGCATGGATTATTAACGAGTTGCCGCCCAAGATTCGCGCATTTTTAACGTTAATTTTCTACGCGCCAAGTATCTCGGGTAACGTGTTTGCCATTTGGCTTTGGTTCTTCTCGGGCGACCGCTATGGTTTGGTAAACGGACGGCTATTGCAATTCGGCTTTGTTGACGGCCCAATAAACTTCCTGCGCGACACACGGTATATGATGCCTATTTTGCTGGTCGTACAGGTATGGCTAAGCTTGGGTATTGCCTTCCTCGCGTTTATTGCAGGTTTGCAAACGGTAGACCGTTCTATGTACGAAGCCGGTGCAATGGACGGTATTAAAAACCGCTGGCAAGAGTTGTGGTATATCACATTACCATCAATGCGCCCGATGCTAATGTTCGGCGCGGTAATGTCCATCACCGCCGCGTTCTCGGTAGGCGATATTTCCATCCAGCTGATGGGCTTCCCCAGTGTAAACTATGCAACGGAAACAATCGTAACCCGTATGCAAGACTTCGGATGGATTCGCTTTGAAATGGGCTTTGCCTCTGCCATCGCGGTTATTCTGTTCTTGATGATGGTGGGCAGTAACAAAGCAGTGCAACGCTTGTTAAGAAAGGTGGGTTCTTGATGAGAGCGGTTGTTACCAAACGAACGCATAAGTCCCAGCTCGCCGTATATGACGAGCGGGGCAAAAAAATAAAGTTAGCAAAACGCGGGAAAAAGCTAAGCCGTTCAACGGCGGGTACAGTGGCATTGTTCTTGTTCATAAGCATATTTGCGGTGTTTATGGTCATGCCCATGGTGCTGACCGTATCCAACGCGCTTAAACCACTGGATGAGCTGTTCTACTTCCCGCCACGCTTCTTGGTACGAAACCCAACATTAACAAACTTTTCTGATTTGTTTATGTTGATGCAAGAGTCGTGGGTACCGTTTTCGCGGTATTTGTTAAACTCAATTATTATCACCGGGTTTGGCACAGTGGGGCATTTATTGTTTGCATCAGCAGCGGCGTATCCGCTGGCGAAAAATAAATTCCCGGGCAGCGGCTTCCTAATGGAGTTAGTCATTTTATCACTGATGTTCTCCGGTGTTGTAACGGGTATCCCCAACTTCCTAATTTTGGCACAGTTGGGCATGATTAATACCCAATGGGCGCTTATCATCCCGGCGTTTTCCGCTTCGTTGGGCTTGTATCTAATGAAGCAATTCATGGAGCCGTTGCCGGATTCGCTAATCGAATCGGCAAGAATTGACGGATGTAGTGAAATAGGCATTTGGTGGAAAATCGTAATGCCTAACGTAAAACCCGCTTGGCTAACATTGATTATCCTCATGTTCCAAGCGCTGTGGGCAACAACGGGCGGCGTATTCATCCAAAGCGAAGAATTGAAGCCGCTGACATTCGCCATGAACCAGGTAGCCGCAGGTGGTATTGCCCGTGCAGGCACAGGTGCGGCAGTAATGTTCATCACCATGATTGTACCGGTAACATTCTTCATCATTTCGCAAAGCAAAATTGTAGAAACAATGTCCACCTCGGGCATGAAAGAATAGTTTAAGGGGGTATTATCATGTTAGTAATGCGCAAAAATGTCTTTAAAAAAGCCATGGCATTAGTGTTGGTATTGGTGCTGTCCATGGGCTGGGTCACGCCTGTGTTGGCCGACAATACTCCCTTTAGAGGGTACACGTACAACCACTGGGGCGTAATTGTGCCAACCCCGGCGGCCTATGTGCCAATGCGTTCGTTCATGGCGGCAGATATCTGCGAAAGTTGGGAAGCCTTTGTTGAGCCAACGGATTTGCACGTAAGCCCATGCGGATATCTTTTCGTAGTGGATTCGGGCAATGACCGCATCGCTGTTTTTACCGAATCATTAGAGCCAATTCGCATGATTTATGGCTTTAATTACTATGGCGCGTGGGAAACATTTAACCGCCCCAACGGTGTTTTCGTTACATGGGACAGAGAAATTTATATTGCGGATACGTTTAATGACCGCATTGTCGTGCTGGACTGGTACGGCGAACACATCATTAATATGTATGGCCCAACGCAAGAAGATTTGATGGATGAATTTCTTTTCCGCCCACTGTCTATTTTGGTTGACCGCGGCGGGCGCGTGTATGTAATTGTGCAACACGTATTTGAAGGTATTATGAATTTCAACGCGGAAGGCGATTTTCTGGGGTATTTCGGTACGATTGAAGTATGGCTAAGCCCGTTGCAAATTTTCTGGCGCTTCTTTATGACGGATGCGCAATTGCAACGCCAAAATCGTATTATCCCTACGGTGTTTCAGGCTATGGCGTTGGATGAATACAACTTCGTGTTCACCACCAACATTGAAGCGTGGGGTTCTGACCAAGTAATGCGGCTAAACCCGCGCGGCGAAGATGTTTTGTTAAACATGAATGACAATGTATCTATAAATGGCGACCAGCGTTTTGCCACGATTGGTGCGTTGGCAGGGCCTTCACAATTTATCGATATTATTGCCAGGCCGCACGGCAAGTTTTCGGCATTGGATTCTACGCGGGGCCGTGTGTATACGTATGACAATGAAGGTAACTTGTTGTATGTATTCGGCGGCATGGGCTCGATGGAAGGCATGATGCGCCGCCCCGTAGCGTTAGAAGTGCTGGACGAGTATATCTTCATCTTAGACGCGCATTTGGGAAGAATTGTGCAATTTGTTCCCACGGAATATGGTTCATTAATTAACCACGCCATTGCAATGCGTTATGTGGGCAATGATGAAGAAGCCATTACCGCGTGGCGCAGCTTGGTTGCAATTGACGAGCATTTCCAATTGGCATGGGCAGGCATTGGCCGCGGCATGTTGGCAGAAGGCAATAATGTAGCCGCTATGTATTATCTGCGCCGCGGTATGGACATGATGCATTATTCCATCGCGTTTAGACGGCACAGGCTGGACGTTATGCAAAATATTTTGCCGATGGCATTTACCGTTGGCACGGTATTGGCCGGGTTGTTTATAGCGTACAAACTAATAAAAGTTGTTAGAAAGCGGGTGGCTGAAGCATGATGCGGAAGTTGTTCGGCTGGTATGCGTTGCCATTAAAAATTATGGCGCGTCCATTCGCAGGTTTTTATGCGATGAAGTATGAAGGCAAAGGCGTAATGTGGCTGGCGTTATTGAACTTTTTCTTGGTAAGCGTGTCGTTTTCGTTTTCTAACCAATATGCTTCGATTTTGGTAAATGACAGCCATCCCATGGCATTAAACAGTTTTGCGGACATGATATTTTTAACGGCGGCGTTGTTGCTGTTTTGTATCGCTAACTGGTCGGTAACGTCACTGACCGATGGCGAAGGGCGTTTCAAAGATATTTTGATGACGGTTTGTTACGCCATGACGCCATTGCTTTTAACCATTGCGCCCGCGGCTGCGTTAAGTAATTTTCTAGCGGCGGAAGAAACCGGGATTTATTTCTTAATTTTGACGTTGGGCATGGTTTATTTCGTAATACTTGTATTTGTTGGGTTGGTAACGGTGCATAACTACGGCGCGGTTAAAGCGTTGCTGACGGTATTGCTTACGTTTATCGCCATCTTAATTATCGTATTCTTATTAACGCTATTGTTTACGCTGTGGCAACAGTTATGGATTTTTGCTAACAGTATTTACACAGAACTGCTGTTTCGATAAATAAAGGGGGAGCAGAATATGGACCGTAAAACGAAACGTGCATGGCGTAATCGTCTCATTTTTGTAGTGATTGTAGCCGCCGCCATTGTAGGGTATGTGTGGTATATCAACAGTGGGACAATTTATGATTTTGCCCATTTGACGCGGACAATGGACTTTGGCGAATCGCGCGAGTTTGTGCCGATTGTTGAAGAAGGGCAGGGGCGTGTGCCTACAATGGTACGCGCGGTAGAAACACCGTATCTTTCGCTGTATATCAGCCGATATGATACTACTTTTGCAGTGCATGACAGGCGCAATGATGCGGTTTGGCATTCGCATCCGCAAGGGCCGGAGCTGATAGCCAACCCGCTTCACAGGAATATTATGCGTTCTAATATGGGGTTCAGTTTTTATGACGAATCTCGTCGGCGTTTTCACCGTTGGATGTACCAGGATGCTGCCACCCATGGTGATTATCAGTTTACCATTTATTCAATTCCCAATGGTGTGCGCATTCATTACATTGTAGGGAATATGGACATTGGGCTTCATGCATTGCCTCGTTATATGGAAGTGGGGCTGTTTGAAGAGCGGATTATGTCATTATTGGCTGACCGCCCGGCAGATGAACATTTTGTAAACCAGCGCTGGCGCCCGGCGGATGAGCTGGATGAAAATCAAGAAGGCGAATTTGTCCGTATGATAGACGGTATTTTTGGACGTCCTATTGATGAAGTGCGGATGCTGGCTATTTTTGAAGAAGCCGAATGGGAGATGTACGAAACGCTGCATCAAAATTCGCTGGTAGGATATGTGCCGGACATTAATTTCGATTTATTTGATGTTGTGTTTGAGCTTGTATTAGACGGCGACAGAATGATGGCGAATGTGCCCATTGAAGGCATTCAAGGGCGCGATGAAGTATATGCTAACATTTTTGCCGTGGATATGCTGCGCTTTTTTGGCGCAGGATGTGTTGAATCGGAAGGATTTATTCTTGTGCCCAGCGGTTCGGGCGGGGTAATTAATTTTAATAATATGAAGTATCGTGAATTAGGATTTTCGCTGCCGGTGTATGGGGAAGATATGATTAATGTCAATTTCTTCCCGCAGATGGAGCAGGCTGTGCGTATGCCGGTTCTCGGGATACAGAATAATGGCGCGGCGTTGGTGGCGCATGTGTACAGCGGCCAGGCACTGGCTACCGTTAATGCGAATGTTGCCGGGTTGACGGCGGGTGTTGGTGCTACAACTTCGCAAAACCATGCGTGGTTTAGTTTCCAATTGCGCACATCGCAACCACTGACCATGGGCGGGCTGCCCGGGGTTGCATCGGGCGATATGCGCGTGGTGCAAGAAAATGCCTACACGGGCGACTTGACCATCATGTACCATTTTATTGCGGGCGAAAACCCCGGATTGGGTGAAATGGCGCAGGCGTATCAGCAATTTTTGGTTGAACAAGGCGCGTTGACGCCGTTGGCCGGCCCCGGCGACCGTACTTTCTATCTCGACCTTTTGGGCGCGGTTGATGTGCAACGCCATATTTTGGGGACACCGTATATGACGTTAGAATCCATGACGACCATGGAGGACGCGCACCGTTTTGTGGATATGTTGAATGCGGCGGGCATTACCCCCATTCAAATGCAGTTGCATGGCTGGTTTAACCGAGGGGTTAATCATGATGTTGCCAAGCAGGTAAATGTAATTAACGATGTGGGGACGGCTGCCGAGTTGCGCGCAATGAATGACCGTTTGCGTGCGGATGGCGGCGGGTTGAACCCGGTAGTTAATTTCATGCTGACGAATTATTATTCGCGGAATTTTAGCCGCACATTTGAAGTATCGCGCGATGTGGCCGGTTTCCTTGGGTTTATGTCGCGGGTGGCGCGGGATGTATTGCTGACGCGGACTTCTATCCACCGTAATGACTGGTTTGTGTTGGTGCATCCGGGGGTAATTCCCGCGCATTTGGATGATTTCTTGCCGAATTTTGAGCGGCGCGTGGGTATTGATGGCTTGGCGCTGGCTGATATGGGCGATGTTTTGTCGGAGAGCGTGTACCGCCGCAACCCCATTGACCGCGAGCATTCGCGCTTGTTGATATCAGAACAGATGGGGCGCATTGAGGCAGAAATTCCGAATTTGGTTATTTTTGGCGGCAATGATTATTCGTTCCCGTTTGCCTCGCATTTGGTGGATGTGCCAACGGATACCGACCGCTTTTTTATCATCGACTACGAAGTACCGTTTTACTCGATGGTGTTGCATGGGTTTATTGAGTTTGCGGGCACGGCAACGAATATGCGCGAAAACTTTAGCCCAACGAATGCGCTGCTGAACAGTATGACTACGGGCGCTGCGCCGCGGTATATTTTGACGGCACAGCCGACGCGGAACACGCAATTTTCGCCGCACGAGCGTTTCTATTCTACCCATTATGTAAACTGGATGGAAATGGCGATTTGGCATTACTACCATTTTAATAATGTTTTTGCCCCGTTGCGCGGCGAGCAGATGGTTGACTTTAGGGTGCTGTCAGGCCGCAGAGATGACATTGTTATTCCGCAACAAGTTACGGTGACAATCTTTAGTGATGGAACGCGCATTTATGTAAATAATACCTATCATACATTTGAATACTACGGCGTCATCATTCCACCACGGTGGTTTGAAGTAGTTAGGGGGGCGTAGTCCGTGACTAAAGCAGCAGAGCCGCGTAAACGCAAAGGGCTGACATTAAAAGGGCGGGCAACACTGGCCGGGTTCTTGTTTATTTCGCCATGGTTGATTGGTATTACCGTATTTTTCTTGGCGAATATTGGCCAGGCGCTGTGGTTTAGTTTCAACTATGTTGAAATTGACCGCGAGGCCGGCGGGCTGGTGTACACCTGGTCAGGCATTGAGAATTTTCATGAAATATTCCGTGTGCATGGCTATTTTATGCAACAGATGTTTGAGTCGGTGTTTATACTAATTATCAATGTGCCGCTGGTTATTTTCTTCTCGTTGTTTATGGCGATTATTTTGAACCGCAAATTCTTTGGGCGTGGGTTGGTGCGTGCGATTTTCTTTCTGCCGGTAATTTTGGCTTCGGCCGCCATTGCGGACACAATTGAAATTAGCGCGGGCTTGATTCAGGGGGGCGGTACGGCCGGTTTGCCGCCTGATGTTGAGCGCGAGCTGACGGGCTTTAACGCCGCCGCCATTATTGCGCTGTTGAGCACCTTCCAAATTCCTACGCCTGTGGTTGAATTTATTACGGATACGATTGCCAATTTGCATGAAGTTATCCGTTCGGCGGGTGTGCAGATTTTAATTTTCTTGGCGGCGTTGCAGTCTATCCCGCCATCGATGTACGAGGTAGCGGAAATTGAAGGGGCTACGGGATACGAGACTTTTTGGAAAGTAACGATACCGATGGTTTCCCCCTTGATTTTGACCAATATTGTGTATACCGTAGTTGACACTTATGCCAACAGTGAGGTAGTTGAAACCGCGCATGATGTGTTTTTTATGCAGTCTCGCTTTGGGGTGTCGGCGGCTATGTCGTTATCCAGTGCGTTGTTGGTATGTTTGGTGCTGTTTTCGATATGCTATGTAATATCTAAGCGTGTGTTCTACTACGACTAGGGGGAACGGTTATGGAAGCGTATAGAAATTGGGTGGATTCTCCCCGAACGAAGAATAGTATGCAGAAAGTGTCGTCTACGATAAAGAACTTTTTCATGTGGACGGGTATTGCCATTATTGTTGTGGGCGTGTGTTATATCATATTGGCCCCGGTGTTTGGCATTGTGTCGCGGACGTTTATGTCGCCTGCGGACATTCACAACCCGCTGGTGTTTATGTTCCCGGTTGAGCCGACCTTTCAAAATTTGCTTAATGCCATTGAGTTTATGAATTTTTGGCGTGTAACGGCGGCTACCATGGCGTATGCGATGGGGTTGGCTGTGGCGCAGGTTATTATCGGTTCGTTTGTAGGATATGGATTTGCCCGATTTAAGTTTAAGGGCAGCGGTTTGTTGTTTGGTTTGGTTATTTTAAGTATTGTCATTCCTATACAAGTGTACATGGTGCCGTTGTTCTTGAATTTCCAATTCTTTTTTGGGCAGAATTTAATTGGTACATTGTGGCCGATGATTTTAATAACCGTTACGGGGGTTGGGATTCGCTCGGGGCTGTATATTTATATATTCCGCCAGTTTTTCCGGGGGATACCGAAGGAAATTGAAGAAGCCGCGTTTATTGACGGTGCTAGTACGTTTGGCACGTATACGAAAATTATGCTGCCTAATGCAGTGCCTGCGGTGGTTACGGTATTTTTGTTCGCGCTGGTATGGCAGTATAACGACACGTATTACACCAACTTGCTGATTACGGGTAATCGGATGATGGCTACGATGCTTGCCAATGTTGGCTTCGCGTGGGAGTCGGCGCAGGACGGCTCGGTTAGCCCGGTTATTCAGCAATTGGTCGTTTTTGCCGGGGTATTTCTGGTTATTACCCCTATTATGACTATCTACCTTGTCTTGCAACGTTTCTTCGTGGAAGGGTTGGAGCGAAGCGGGATTGTAGGTTGATTGTATAAAAAGCAGTATAAAAAAGGAGGAAATGCAATGCGTAAGACAATTGCAACAATTCTGTCGCTTTTAGTTGTTTTGGCAATGACGTTGGCCATTACAGCCTGTGGCGGCAACGGTGATGACAATGGCGGCACGACCGCACCATCACCCACACCGGGAACACCGCCTACAACACCCGGCGACCCCCCCGGCGACACCGGTGAAGCACCCCCGGCGGCAGTACCCCGCGGTAACATCCATCCCGTAGTAGACTTGGGTGGGCGCGAAATCCGCATCGTATCATGGGGGACGTACAACATGGGCGGTTCTGCTCCGTATGAAGAGCCCGACCCGGAGGACCCCAACTACTTTATCCATCGTATGCAATACGACAACATGCGTCGTGTTGAGGAGCAATTCAATGTGACTATTATTCACGTTGACGGCGGCGACTATGGTATGCACCGTGAGGGTTTCTTGGCTTCGCAGGTAGCCGGTAATCCTGATGGTGAAATCATTCGCGCACCCGGTTCGTTGTTGATTCCTGCATTGGCAGGCGGCCACGCGTTGGTACTGAGCGACATTACCATGGATGGGATTACTTTCGACCTGCTTTCCAACCAATCTGTAACCAATGTAAGTGCTGCCATTGGAGCGGACATTTACACCGTGCGCGGCGCGTCTCCGTTGGGCATGGGCCCCATGCTGGCGGTGAATATGGATTTGGTCAACTCATTGGGCCTGCCCAACCCGGTTGCTTTGTATGAAGCCGGTACTTGGACATGGGAACACCTGATGAACATTATGCGTTTGGCCTCTGCCCAAGGGTATTTTGGTATTGCCGGTACGCAGGGCGACCTGACCCGTCTGTTAATTGGTAGTAACGACGGTATTTTGGTTGACGCTAACCTGAATTATGCCGCCAACCACCCCAACACCGTTGCGGCGTTTGACCAAATGGCGACCATTTTCCAAGAGCGTTTGTGGAGATGGAACCCCGACGACCCGGGCGACCCGTTTGGCGGTTGGGCACGTCAGCAGCATGGTTTTGTTGAAGGTGCGGACACTGTATTCTTCACCGAGCCCAGCTGGGTTATTAACCTGGAGGCACCCTTCCATTTTGAAATGATTCCCTTCCCGGTGGGCCCTGCAAACACCAGCGGCAACACCCACGTTGTGGGCCTTGCCTATGGCGTATTGATTCCCGTTGGCACGCCCAACCCCGGTGAAATTCTGATGATTATTGAAGAATTGCACTCATGGGCGTATGGCAACGAGTGGATGCTGATTGAAGCCGTGGCAGAAAGCCTTCGCGGCCGTTTGCACACCGAAGCTTGCGTACAACGTGCCATTCATACGGCTAACAATACCCGCGCCATTGATATTGGCTGGAGTATTGAAGGCGGCTTGGGCTGGTTGATTTACGCGCTGCATTGGGATTTGTTCCATGGTTACTCTGACGCGGCAGAAATGCTGGAAACCGAACGCGCACCACGCCAGGAATTGCTGGATAACTTGTTCCGTTAATTGGTGGCGTGTAGCGATGTAGAGATGTAATAATGATGTAGTGTAATTTTTGAGCCCCGGGGTGTGAACCTTGGGGCTTTTTTTGTGCTTTTTTGGGAGTGGGCACGCTATTTATTCTTGTCTCATATGCTGGGGTGTAGTTAAGACTATGCTTGGAGGTATACCTTATGAGACGATTTATGCCAGTTAGACGATTGCATGTGCCGCGTGCGGTGCAGCCGGGGCGTCCGCGTCCGCCGCAGGTGTTGCAGCCGGAGGTGCATCCGGAGCTGCATCCGTCACAGCCGTCGCGTCCTCATCCGCAACCGCCGCATCCTGCGCCTCATCCGCCGCGTCCGCATCCGCAGCCCCCGCGTCCTCACCCGCATCCGCCGCATCCTGTGCCGCATCCGCCGCGTCCGCACCCACAGCCCCCACGTCCTGTGCCGCCGCCGCCGCCCCCGCGTC
>Ga0209755_10003352_pt1 | contig 20217 bp, 12 predicted proteins | sample TergutCo191P1_FD_187301 | JGI IMG/M metagenome (GOLD analysis project Ga0209755, IMG submission 187301) | Cornitermes sp. P1 segment gut microbial communities from Petit-Saut dam, French Guiana - Co191P1 (SPAdes) (version 2) | ecosystem: Host-associated > Arthropoda: Insects > Digestive system...
TGAAGATGAGCTTTTTGATATCGGCTGGGATGACTACCTTGACCGCGGCGGCGTCTGCGTGGTGGAATGGAGCGAAAAAGTCCCCGGCGCTTTGCCACCGGACACAATCAAAGTCAAAATCGAAGCCACAGGCACAGACACCCGAAGAATTACTACTTACACCTAATCAGCCTTGTCATGGGTGCTTACAGATACATTCCGTCAAGCGGAGCATGGAACCCCGTTGTACAAGGTGCAAAACCCACAAACCATTGAAACTACGAAGCTAACCTACATATACAATGCCTCACCTAACGACAAAAAAGGTGGAGTTTTTGTTTATCCGACAGCTTACCGCTTATTTATAGAATAGTTACGACCAGAACCTATTATACCACAATAAAATAACAAATTGTAAGGGGTATTTCGGAAACTCTCACGCCTTGCGGAATCCGCGCTGAAACGTGCGGAAACGCAGGGCTTTTTTTATTGCCCATTTTTATTAAAACGAACAGGAGGAAACGCACAAATGGCAAATACTATAAACCCAACTGATAAAGCAAACGAAAAGCAGACAACACTTACAAAACCGACAACCCCTGCGGTGGAAACTCAAATTGAGTCTAACACGCCACTGCAACCGACCAAAGCACCAATTACTCCAACACAACCAACAAAAACCGACCTGGCAAAAGCACCAACAACCCCGACACAGGACAAGCCTGATTCGTCCGATAAAGCTACAGATGCAAAAGTTACAGATACGAAAACTGCGGCTGTTACCGATGAGGACAAAACCGCAAAATCTACTGTACAGAAAAACCTATTGATGTTGGAGGCAAGGACAACGACAAGACAACCAAATCCGATGTACTAAAAACACCTACACAAGCAAAAAAGCTCCCAAATCCGACAAAACCCCACAGGCACAAGCGCCAACCCCAGAGCTAGACTAACGTATATCCAAGATTTTTTTTATCCTGTTTCTTAATTTTCTTTTCCTTTTTCTCATTTTTGCAAAAATATATGGAACTCTACCACTTTTTTTGTCGTCAATAATTAGCGCTTCTTTATCATTGCCGGTAGGTATGAAAACCATATTATAGTATATTTTCTTAATTGATTTTGTTTTAAAAGTAAGGTGTACTAAAAACTCATCATATGTAGGTCCATTTTCGTTACAAAAATGCTCGTTAACTAAAAATTCATTTTGTACAGAGAACATTATGAAATATGCAGGATGTTCAGAGTTTCTAAATGGATCATTAAGCTCTGCTACAATTTTCTTATTATCCTTATAGCTTCTGTTCCTATATACTCTTTTTACTTCGTCTTTTGTACCTTTATTCCAAGTAACAGTTACCTGACTTAATTTTATCCTTGTAACCTTTACGTTTTCAATTGGCGGTATTTCAAAAATGATTACATCTTTATGCAAAGAAACATCACTTGACTTACTACTTTTTCCAAAAACAGCACATATGTTGCCCTTCGGCCCTAATGGAGCAATTACTTTAAACCCCCTATCCTCTGAATCAAGTCCATTCTCTTTATACAGAAATTTTTTCAACTCATAATCTTTTTTGTAATATTCCTTATAATCAGCAATAACTCTTTTAATGTTTATCGCATCCTTATCATTAAGTCCTCGCATAAAGTCAGTTTCACTATCATCTTCTTTATCATCATCTTCTTTATAAGCATATACTCCTATCATAATTGGATTTATTGAGTTTATGATACGCTCTTTTCGTTCAGAGTATTTAACTCTAAAAACAATGATTAGGCAGGCCGTTATAATTGGTATAAATATTGATGCTATATATGTTAGTATCTCTATAAGCGTGTACCCTGCTACAAAGTAAGATAGATATTTCATTGAGCAAAATTTATCCTTATTATTGTCACTGTGACGATTTAATTACGCATATTAATCATAAATATGAATCTTGATTTTGTCAAGCTTTTTTTCGATTTTTTTGTTTGAGTTTCCCCATTTTACAACCACCCGAGAGGGAACGCTGAAAGGATGGCGTAGGCTTTTCAAAAAACGAGCGTCATAACGACGTAGGATTTCGCAAAAATCACAGCCAAGCCATCAGAAATTGCATAGAAAATAAATTTTGACAAGCCATACAGCCTCTTTAAAACCTCAATAATCTCAATACTTTCGGTGATTTTCTCGCTCAAAATCCGATAGCCACAGTCAGCAACCAGTCGAGGTTACGAATGGATTTGAGCGAACGGACGAGGAATTTCTCAAACCCGAAGCCCTGTTTTTTGAACTTGTAGTATTCCTCGATGCGCCAGCGCAGTAAGTAGACCTTGGTTATGGTTACAAATAGTCGCTGATCGTTGCAGTCGAGGTTTGTAAGAAGCAACAGCGGGTCTTTCCCAAACCCTCTGCAAACTACAAGCTTTAAAGCCTTGTCCGGATATTTTTGGAGGGATACAGGGACTATGGAGATTTTGACAAAAGCTGCAATCCCTTAAACCAACGAAAATAACGCAAGACAGCGAAATATAATGAAACACAATAATCGTCCCCATAATTGTAATGTGAAGCCGTCTGCGGTATAATATATATGTAGGTTGGCTTCGTTTCTTATTGAAAGGAGCCAAACAAGGTTTTTTCGGTAAGAATACCGACCACCCAAATTTCAAGAACTTATACACGACATTGAACAAGGGCTTATCTCAACAGTAATCGTCTACAAACTTGACCGTATCAGTTGCTCAATTATTGACTTCGCAAAAGTGATGGAGTTGTTTCAAATTATCTCACCAATTGGGATAACATTAGGTTTGACGACAAGCGGCTTGTGCTTGACGGACTGATTACAAAAATTTCTGCAACACAAGAAGATGTAGAAATCGAGTGGATAACACTCGCCTTGCCAACGGGAAACGTCTTTTGTGCCTTGTATAGCAGAGTGATGCGGAGCGTCGCGAGCATGCGCACGGAGGCACATCCGAGCGATAGGAATGTATATTGACAAGGCGGCAACATTAGCCTTAATGAAGGAGGCAAGACATGCTGATACTGGCTATAGAATCATCTGCAAAACCTGTGTCTGTTGCGTTGTATGAAGCGTCAGGCAAGAAACTTTTGGGGCAATACTTTCAAAATAATGGATTATCGCACAGCCGCACACTGCTCTCCCTTTCCGAATCACTTATGAAAAATCTCGACATACGCCCCGTCGATTTAGACCTCATTGCCGTCTCAAGCGGACCCGGCTCATTTACCGGAGTCCGTATAGGCGTCTCTGCCGCCAAAGGACTTGCTTGGGGGCTTGATATTCCCGTATGCGGAGTGTCAACCCTTGAAGCCATGGCATATCAAGTTCCGCAACCGGGTTTCCTTGTCTGTCCCGTCATGGACGCCAGACGATCACAAGTCTACAACGCCGTCTTTGAGTGGCAGGACGATACCCTCGTCAGACTATGCGATGACCGCGCCATCGCAACAGACGACCTCGCCGCCGATTTGCAAAAATACAACAAGCAGGTATTGCTGGTTGGTGATGGTGTTTTCGTTTGCAAAGAATCACCGCTATTTTCACAGTGCCGCATAGCTCCCGAGCTGCAACGCTACCAAACAGCATACGGCGTTTGCCTCGCCGCAATTAGCAAAACACACATTCCGGCATCAGAGCTTGAGCCATTCTACCTGCGCCCCTCACAAGCCGAAAGAATGCGAAACGCAAAATAGCATAACCGTTTTTATTTCCACAAGAAAAGTGTATCAAAATAACACAAAGAAAGAAGGCTCACGATGCAGCATATATGAATTAACTGCCAAAAGATAAAACTGTTGTTTTAAGCATTGACAAAACATCAATACTGTTGTATTATTTGTACAGCAATATTGATGTATTTGCATTTCGAAAGCGAGAACGCTATGGATATTCATGACTATAAAACGTCCGGCGGTAAAAACCTGATAAAGGAATACATAAGTACAAGACCTATGGACGAGCGCAGGGAAATCTATAGAATACGACACGAAATAATTCTCGGCGGCTTATCAGCTTTTCAAACACTGAACACACGGCAGTTGCGAGGAAAGCTCTATGAAATCAAATACAGCGATAACAGAATAATGTATGTCATAAAAGATGACGAAAACGTATACTTCTTGCACGCTTGCCAAAAGCAAAAAGGAAAAGCTGAGAAATTTGAAATCAATACCGCTTTAGCGCGTGCAAAAGAGAGTAATCTAAAACTGTAAGGGGTGTCAGATATGCCTTTCGAGAAAGTTAATCCAATAGCTGAAGCCATCGAGCTTCAAAATGAGTTCAAAGATGAGCCGGAAGCAATGGAAATGTTCCGGCAATATGAACTTGCACACAGAGAGAATGCAAGACTTGAGCAGGAAGAAGCCGAGCTTAGAAATCGGCTCGTCAAATTCCGAAAGCAAAAAAACATAACACAAAAAGAACTTGAAGCCAAAACCGGATTAACGCAGCAAGCCATTTCCCGCTTTGAAACAATAGGCGGCGGAAGCATTAAAACCATATTAAAGTATGCTGAAGGTCTTGACTGCCAGTTAATCCCGGTCGAAAAGCATGACACCGTACATGCCTAAATCGGCAAAGCAACGCCTGTTAAAATAGATACCCATCACAGCCACTCGCCGTAGCGGCGGACGTAGATTGCTTTGAATAGCTGCGTTGACAAACAGTAACCAACCAGGAGGGCGGCAAGCCATGGGACAAAGCTGAGCGGCAGTGCGGTCATTGACAGCCCTGTTGCCAGCGTGGAAAAGCCAATCACTACAGCCACGACCGCAACAGCCAAAGTTGAAATCAAAAGCGGAAATGCGGGTGCGCTCTGAATGAAGGGTATTTTTCCCGTGCGTATCATATGAATTACCAAAATTTGTGACACTGTTCCGAAAACAAACCATCCGCCTTGGAAGAGTGGCGCAAGTTCTTTGGTGTTTGCATCTATTATAAACCACATTACAACAAAACACAGCACATCGAAGATTGAACTGAGCGGACCCATATACAGCAAAAATGACCTGACAGACTTTGTTTCCCACTTTCTGGGTTTCTCCAGATACTCCTTATCCACACGGTCAAACGGAATACCCATCTGCGAGAAATCGCACAGCATGTTTTGCGCCAGAATCTGCAACGGCAGCATTGGCAAAAACGGCAGGAAAATAGACGCAATAGTCATGGAAAACATATTGCCGAAGTTTCCGCTCGCCGCCATCTTGATGTACTTGACAATATTCCCAAAAGTTCTGCGCCCGCCTATAACGCCCTCTCTTAAAACCATGAGGTCCTTTTTCAGCAGAATAATATCCGCCGTTTCCTTTGCAATATCGACGGCACTGTCAACCGAAATCCCCACATCTGCGGCATGAAGAGGCGGCGCGTCGTTTATTCCATCTCCCATATAACCAACCGTGTGACCACCGGCACGAAACGCCTTAACAAGCCGCTCCTTTTGCGACGGCGAAAGCTTGGCAAATACATTACATGTCTTTATAGCCTCAGCAAGTGCGGCGTCGTCCATATTTTCAACATCTTTTCCCGACAAGGAATGTTTCGTATCAATGCCGACCTTACTGCAAACTTTAACGGCGACCCCCTGACTGTCACCTGTCAAAACAACCGTTCGCACACCATAGTCGCGCAGAGCCGCAATAGCTTCTTTGGCACTTTCCTTTGGCGGGTCGAGAAAGCCGACAAAACCGATGAGAATCATCTCTTGCTCATCTTTTACATCAAACTCACCAATACCCGGCACTTCATTTTTACGCGCCACCGCTATCATGCGCAGACCTTCGGCGTTTTGAAGCTCCGCGGTTTTCGCCGCTTTCTCCCTCATATCGTCGGTTAAAGGCCGGACTTCACCCTGCCACTCTAAAGATGAACAAATAGAAAGTATTTCCTCGACAGCGCCCTTTGTGATAAGCTGACTTTTACTGTCTTTGTCTGAGAGCACCACACTCATCCTGCGCCTTGTAAAATCAAATGGGATTTCATCAATCCTCTCATATTCCGAAAGAGCATCTTCAAGCCCGCTGTCAACAGCCCGATTTATGATGGCAAGGTCCATGAGATTCTTTAGTCCCGTCTGAAAATGACTGTTAAAATAAGCATATCTCAAAACCTGAGAATCATCTTCACCTAAAACATTTATATATTTTTCCAAAATGATTTTATCCTCTGTCAGTGTTCCGGTCTTGTCCGTGCAGAGAATATCCATTTCACCAAACGCTTGAATCGAGCCAAGAGTCTTTACAATCACCTTATTTTTCGACATGGCAACAGCGCCCTTTGCAAGCGTCGATGTCATAATAACCGGCAGCATCTCCGGCGTCAGCCCCACGGCAATAGTGACAGAAAACAGCAGCGCATTGCCCCAGTCGCCCTTTGTCACTCCGTTAATCAGCAAAATAACAGGCACCATAATCAGCATAATGCGGATAAGCAGCTTACTGACGGAATCAACGCCGCGCTCAAAGCTGGTCTTTTCACGCTTGCCTGAAATAGATTTTGCCATTGAACCGATAAAAGTATCATTTCCTGTAGCCAGCACAATAGCCGTTGCACTGCCGCTGATAATATTTGTACCCATAAAGCCAATATTAGAAAGGTCAGTGAGCGCGTCTTCGGGCGCATTTTGGATTTCGCTGTATTTTTCAACCGGATTTGACTCCCCGGTGAGCGCCGCCTGCGCTACAAACGCGTCTTTTGCTGTCAAAAAGCGAATATCCGCCGGAATCATATCGCCGGATGAGAGTTTTACAATATCACCCGGAACAATCTCATCCATAGAAACTTCCAAATCCTTGCCGTCGCGCAGCACATCCGCCTTATTTGAAATCATCTTGGAGAGCTTTTCCGCCGCCGAATTTGAGCGCTGACTCTGCACAAAAGCCACAAGGCTCGACAGCGCAATGAGCGAAACGATAATAATTATCGTCGTATAATCCGGCGTTTGCGAATCAATTACATCCGTAAAAAGTGTGATTACCGCAATCACAATGAGCACAAGATTAAACGCATTGACCAGCGCATCACGCAGCCTGCTCCATACCGTGTTGCTTTTTCCGGTAGTTATAATGTTTTTGCCATGCTCGTTTTGCAGCTTCGCCGCCTGTTCAGCGGTAATCCCGGAGCTCGCCGATGATACGGCGGTATAAAGCTCGTTTACGGGAAGAAACGCATAGCTGCGAAGCTTTTTTTCGCTCTCGTTTTGCTTTTGCTTGAGCTGTGAGCTCTCTTTTTTGAAGAGTTTAAAATTCACGCTGACATCCCCCTCTGTATCGCTTTAAGTGCATATAAAACACATATTTTGTCATTAGTATATATACCGTATGCCATCAGTGTCAAGACCAAAAGCATATTCTGGTTTCGCCTTTCCTGATGTAGTGCTCAAGGTCAGCATCGTGCCGCTTCTATACCGGATATACGTGCGCTCGGTGCGATATTGACGAGGGCTGCATCAACAGATAAAATACGGGCAGTATAGGTAGGCATGTCGGTGGTGGGGGTACTTGCGGATATATTCCGTAGAGCGGAGCCATGGATGGTGTTAGTGCAGCAATCTTTTATATTGACAGCGGAACGTCAGTATGTATAATAAAACCAATACAATTAAGGGAGCGACCTGTGTCCATAGAAATATATCCTGCAACGGTGCGTCAGGGCTTATCAAGTCAAAATAAAGAAATGCAAGATATAGTAGCAGGTATAGACAGGCTTCTGGCATCCATAAACGCATATACCGGCGAGAGTGAACTCATTGGCGAAGCTTATTCATCTCATAAAACATATATGACAGACGGACATATAGCCTTTTTGAGAAAGTATTCCTCTGCATTGCAGTCCAAAATATCAGCAGACCAAAGACATATATCAGCAATAGATACACATCTGTCAAGCCATAGTTGGTTTCACACAGGACAGATAGAGGGTGAAATAGAAACATGGACAAGACAGATACAAAACATAGATTATTTGATTCACGGACTCCCACCTAATATTAGCAGTGCGGCATTACGAAACACACGTAATAATCTCGTGCGCCTGCGCGATAGAAGTCGAGAAAAGTTAGAGCGCGTACACAATTATATAAGCGCGACAAACGGGATCTATGAAACAACCGAAACGGAAATAGCTGAAGCAAACCGCTTGTTGATGAGGCTCAACCTGACAGTGCGGTGCGCGACAACCGGCACCGTAACGATGCCGACAATGCTGCAGGTTGATATCGCACTTTTGATAGACAAGTTATTCCCCGGAAGCATGAGAGAAATGCTGCCGGGGCTTATGGGCATGAGCGAATCACAACTTGCGAAATTTTTAGAAAAACTGTATTTGGCAGGAGTGCCGATATTTTGTATGTTCGGCGCAGACCCTGTAAATCTATCAACAGGCAACTTTATCTACAGCAAGGAAGACATGGTTGTACCCGGAAGAAATCCGCTTGAATTCAAGCGTTTCTACAACAGTATCTGCGGCATTGAAAGTGTACTCGGAACAAACTGGACACATAGTTACAATATCCGCCTGTACAAAGGCAAGAAAGACAATACTGAAACAGTCCACGTCATGTATGGTGACGGACATCTGGAATCATATCAGTATATAGGAGATGATAAATACAAATCACCCTCAGACAGCGACAATAGATTAACCAAATCATTTTCGGGAAGGTGGTACTTAGATACAAACAACAAAGAAACGTATTGGTTTGACGAAAATGGGTTACTCGAAAAAATATGCGACATAAACAGAAATGAAACAAAATTTGAACATACTGACAATCTGCTGACAAAGGTAAGTAATCCTTGCGGCAGCCTTATGTTTGAGTACAATAGAAGAAAACATCTTATCAAAGTAACCGACCACACAGGACGTGTGGTAAATCTAAAATATGAAAAAAAACGGCTTATCAAAGTAATACATCCGACAGGATCAGAATATTGTTATGAATATGACACGCAAGGCCATTTGTCAAAGGTAATCAATCCGCTCGGCATGGCAGCAATCAGCAATGAGTATGACAAGCAAGGCAGAATGATACGCCAAAGCTTTGCCGATGGCGGTGAGTATCTGCTTAGTTATGATAACAAGATAACCACAGCAACGGAGCAAAACGGCAATGTAGTAAAATACGAGCATGATGACAAATACCGCACAGTCGGTACCATATATTCAGACAGCGAAGAACGTTTTGAATACAATGAGCAAGGCAAGCGCACAGAGCACACAGACCGTAAAGGCAATGTGCGTAAGTTTGAATATGACAAGCGCGGCAATATGACTAAAGCAACAGACCCACTCGGATACGAAACAACAATTGAATACAGCAGGCACGACAAACCGACAAAGATTGTAACTCCGGTTGGAGGAGTAATAACAAACAAGTATGATGACAATGGCATTCTGTTGGAATCAATCAATCCACTTGGTCATTCTTTGAAGCTCACAAACAACAAACAGAATCTTGTTACAGCAACAGAGCAGCCTGACGGCAGCAAAACCAACATCACATACGATGACAAAGGAAATATATCAACCATCACAGATGCTATGGACGGCGTAACCAAGTATGAATATGATGAGTTAAACAGAGCAGTCAAAACAATCGACCCCATGGGTAATGAAACAAGTTATGAGTATAATATCAATGGCGATATTTCAAAAGCAACTAACGCAGACGGAAAAACACAAACGTATGAGTATAATGCGCTTGGAAAGCTGATAAAGCTCACCGACTTTATCGGCGGAGTAACGACATACAAATATAATGCAGTCGGAAAGCTTGACGAAACAATAAATCCCTCAGGCGGCATCACCAAGTTAGAGTATGACCTAATGTGGAATGTAACAAGAGTTACAGACCCATGCGGAAATATACTGCGTTATGAATACGATAATAACCAAAGAGTGATACGCACAATTGATCAAGAAGGTCATGCCACAAATTACGAGCACGACCTAAACGGCAATGTAGTTGCGGTAATAAACGCATTGGGCGCAAAAACAGAAATAACCTACGATGCTCTTGACAGACACAGCGAGATAAGCGAACCTGACGGTGCGGTGACAAAACTGGAATACGATGCAATAGGAAATGTAACGAAAGTAACAGACCCACAGAGCGGTGAGATAGTCAGAGTTTATGACAAAGCAGGGCAGCCCATTTCGGTAACAGACCAAATGGGCAACACCACAAGCTACACCTACACGAGTCTCGGACAGATAGAAAGCATAACAGATGCAATTGGCGGCGTTACGAAGTACGGTTATTACCCCGGCGGTAAGCTAAAAGCAGTTACACGCCCCGGCGGTGAGAGCGAAAGTTATGGATATGACAAAAACGGCAATATTGTGAAAATAACAGACAATGCCGATAATACCACATCAATCGTTTACAACTGCCTTGACCGCATTGTCAAAACCACGAACCCACTTGGTCACAGCAAATGTTTTGACTACGACGCCATGGGTAATATCACAGGCATAACCGATGAAAACGGTAATACTACCAAGTATATGTACTCTCCCACCGGAGAGCTTGTTGAAGTCATTGACGCTATGGGACACAGCACAAAATACAGCTATGATAAAGTCGGTCAAATGACCAAAATGGAACAATACCGTGTCATAGATGACACATACGCAGACCTCAAGCAAATAGAACTGCAAGTGACCACATGGGAACGCAACCGTTGTGGTGATGTGATAAAGAAAAGCACGCCGCTTGGCGGTGAATCAACATACAAATATGACTCACTCGGCGACCTCGTCTCGAGGATAGACGAAGACGGTTTAGAAACGTTGTACGAGTACAACCTTGCAAGCAAGCTTGAAAAAGTAGCATACGCTGACGGTAAGACCATAGAACTCAGCTACAATCCACTACGTCAACTTACACAAGTCAAAGACTGGCTCGGCACAACGAATATTGAACTTGATTCGATTGGTAGGGCAAACAAGATAACGGACCACAACGACAATGTGGTGCAGTACACTTGGGATGCACTCGGACGCAGAGAAAGTATAACCTATCCGGATGACAGCCGGGTGGATTACAGCTACAATGTTTCTGGCAGATTAGAGCAGATCATATCGGAAACGGGTGCTACTCATTACAGCTACGACTCCTTAGGCAGACTCAAAGAGCGAATCATGCCCGGTGATATTGTAACAAAGTATATTTCTAATCCGTTTGGGAAGCTTGAGAGCTTAACCCACAAGAAAAATGATGAGATACTCGACAGATTCAACTACAGCTATGACCCCGTGGGCAACATCACACAAATAGAGAAAAACCGTAACGGTATTGATACTGACAGCGGTGTGTTTAGCTATGCTTATGACTCCCTCGGCAGGCTTACTGAGGCAACAAACGGACAAGGCAGTAAACAGTATCACTACGACAGTCTTGGAAACCGTATTATGAGCACGCAAAACGGTATTGAAACGCGACACTGCTTTAATGCAAAAAATCAGCTAATACGAACAACCGAGGGTACAGATGTTAAAGAATATGGCTACGACCGCAGAGGTAACTTGACAAGCATTTTGGAAAACGGAACAGTCACATCAAACTTCACATATAGTGCGGCTAACCGCATGGTTGAGGCAATAACAAGCAAGGGTAAGGCAGAATACGAGTACAACGGATTTCTCAAACGTGTCAGTACACTGGAATCATTACAAAACAATGCAACAGACACACCCGACCCGCTTAACAAAGTCAACTATGCCCTTGATCTAACGAAGCCATACAATGACCTGCTTGCAATCGGCGACCAACGCTTTGTATGGGGTGGTGAGTTGCTAATGTCCGAGGGCAGCGATGAATTTACATACTTAAACGATCACCTTGGCTCACCTATACGGCTTATGGGCGATATGCAAAATGAAACGCTTGCTTATGACGAGTTTGGTGTGCCAACTGTTGAAGCAAGCGGTAATCTGCATAACCCATTTGGATTTACCGGGTATCAGCCCGATGCTGTCAGCGAAATGCAATACGCTCAAGCGAGGAATTATGCACCGGATTTGGGTAGGTTCGCAGCGGAAGATACGCATTGGCATACGGAAAACATGGTTTTTGGGGACATACCTTACAACTTACAGATGTCGGGACTGATTCCCAATCAATCGGGCATAACACAAAGCAAAAATCTCTACTCACACGGTTTGAATAACCCCTTAATCAATTTTGATCCCGATGGAAAGCTGGCTATAACACTTGGTACACTTTTGGTTGTTGGAGGCACTATGGTTGTAGCTGCTATTTTAGCCGATCCAAATTTGCATCAAGCACTGGCGGAAGGTGTAACAGCAGTCGCCGAAGGCGCTCAACGTATAGGGCGGGACATCTCGGGGCTGTGGGACACCACACCGAGTGTAGGGGGAGGCGTTTCTACAGGCGCAAGTGCAGCCGTGGATAGTATGCCAGGGTTACAAAACAACACTGTTACAAATAGCGAGAGAATCAGGATAATGGATGCTGCGCTGACTCCTGCTTTACAGGAGCGCGAGAGAATCCTTGCATCCATGAACACCTCTCAGCAAGCGATGGCAAATGCCAGGGACAGGGCTAGGCAACAAGTTGGCACTATTAACCCAACCGATACTCGCAACCACACTGTGTATGTTATCCAAAATACGACAACACCTGCTCGCAGCGTTTGGTATGTGGGGCGGACAATCGATTATACGTCACGCCAAAGAAGTCATCAAAGAGGGATAAATGCAAGATTTCCAGAACAATACTATCTAATGTCACCTATTTCTACCAATTTAACTGAAAGTGAAGCCAGAGCATTGGAGCAGACACTCATCACAGCATTTACACTGGATGCTCTGAACAATAAAATAAATTCTATAGCAGAGCGTAACTGGCGTAGGTTCGGTAACGAGTTTGAGAGAGTTCAAAGTCTTATGACCCGTTGCCCATTAGGATAATACAAGAAAAAAGAGGACGATAAAATGGGAGCATGGAGCAGTAGTTTATATGGAAACGATACAACTTGTGATGTAAGAGATACCTATATGTTATTTCTAAAAGATCAACTAAGCAATGATGAAGCTTATCAAAAAACACTGGAAAAATTTCAAGAAATAATCGGTAGCGATGAAGAACCACTACTATGGTTTGCACTTGCAGAGACACAGTGGAAAGTCGGGCGGCTGATATCAGAGGTGAAAGGAAAAGCATTAGACTGGATTGAAGGAAAAGGTGGGCTTGAATCGTGGCTTGAATATGGTGGAAATGGCAAGGGGTGGCTGAAGACCCTTGAAAAGCTACAGCAAAAGTTGGAGTCGCCGATGCCGCTTGAGAAAAAGATAAGAAAACCCGAAGATCTTGACATGAATCCTTGGGCATTATATGATGTTTATGCGTATCAGTTCAATAAAAAAATATCAGAAGAAAACGGTGTGTTGGGAAAGTATATTATCATTCAAAAAATTGGGCAAGAAGATTATTGGAATGGAGCGACAATGCGCATACAAATTTATGACAGAATATTTGACGAAAAGCCAACCCTGGAGGATTTGCAGGGTTTGCGGATTCTTCCACTTGATTTTCCGAGCAGATTTTGCTCTTTAAAAGATGCAGTCGTGAATGGTACAACAAAAGAAAAAGAACCGATATGGATGAATACGATATGGATGAATACGTTTATGATATTGTATAAAAAATCCGAGTATCCTAAAAAACATCTCACTTTCTTGGGGAATACTAAAGGGTTACCAAATACAATAGAAGTAAAGCGTGTGCTGTCATGGTTTGATATTGAAACATGGTTATACAAGTTCTATATGAGTTGGCAAGGGATCGAATATGACACTGTTGGTGACGGAGAATACGACTATCTTGGAAATGTATAATACGCTACCGTGAACAAAATCAAGAGATATTTTTTATTTCTCTTGTTACTTATAACATTTACACTCAGACAAAGAAACCACAGGAGAAGAGTATGTCAGGAAGAATAAGAGTAAATCATCAAATAGCTCAACGGCATCAATCAGTAATTAGCGGACATCGCTCACCCTTTGATGTGAGGATTTCAAACGTATCGGGAGCGAATGTGCCTGTTGTTACAACAGCCTCCTCATTAGGTTCTGCTTTTGGTGTCACATCGGTACAGTATGCTGATGTATTGACAAATAGTGCAAATGACATACAAAAAATTGCAGAAGCAATAGCACGGGCTGATGCCGAGGCAAGTGCCGGAATAAGAGCCATGGGGTAGTCTGAGATATTTAAAAGGAATGAACTTAGATATGGAAAAACGAGAAGAGCTCATTGCAGAGTATAAATCAAATGTGATGAAAGGCGAACTACGTTTAGATGAACTGCGAGCTGAGGATCGCAAGTTCGAAGAATGTCTTGACGATGTTGACATGTTTCAAAGAAATGTTATGCAAATGTTGGAACATCATCGAAGTGAACTTGCTCAGAACAACTCGTACGAGGATTTAGAGCTGTTTAACATGGTTGAAGAAGAAGCACACACAAACTGCCGCAGTACCAATTATGCTCTCATGGAAGAAAAAGAAGAGCTTGAGCGGGAACAAAAGAAAATATATAGAGATCGTGAAGACATTGAGTACGAGTATAAACGTGCTATGTATACTTTGAATGAACTTACGCTGTAGAGGATATCTGCATTTTCAGGTATTAGCATGGCTCTCTGGGTTCAAATACCACTCATTTTGAGTTAGTGACTTATGGTATATTTCTTTTGTGTCATATTGGCTCAATGTGGACGTCAAGCTAACGGATAAACAAAAACGCCGCCTTTTTGTCTTGTTAGACAGCGTATTGTATGTAGGTTAGCCCTGTGATTTCAATGTGATTTTGGGGTTTTGCACCTTGTGCAACAGGGTGGATGGCGGAGCGTACGAGTATGCGCATGGATGCGCATTCGAGCGACAGGAATGTATCCGAAAGTACCACCACTACCGATATGGCGTGAACCAACAGGATTACTCTCTCAGGTCAGCTCAGAGACAACCTCCGATATCTGTTCCCATTCTTCCAGCAAAGTGTCCAGCTCTCCCTGTACGACCTTTTCAAGGTCGTCAAGCTCAAGCAGCTTTTCATAGTCAGACGAAAACTCTTCCCGCATTAACTCAATATCATAAATACTGACTTCCAACTTTTCTATTTCACGTTCCAGTCTTCGCTGTTCCTTTAACGCATCCGAAGGCTTTACTTTCCGTTCCCGGCGCACGGAAGAATCTTTCTTCTGCTTTTCCACACCATCAGCGGGCAAAGCGGCAACCAAGGCCCCTGACCCACGATTTGAGATGTAATCCTCATAAGTACCGCTGAAGTCCGCAAATCCGCCATCTTCAAACACCCAAAAACGAGTCGCAAACCTATTTAAAAAATATCTGTCATGCGAAATAAAAAGCAACGTCCCGTCAAAAGCCGCAACAGTGTTTTCTATCCACTCACGCGAGGCAAGGTCAAGGTGGTTCGTCGGCTCATCGAGAATAAGCATATTCACCTCTGTATTCATAAGCATACATAAGCGCAGACGACTCTTCTCACCGCCCGACAAATCGCCGACATGCTTAAAAACATCTTCACCTGAAAATAAATACGCCCCGAGCCTGTTCCGCGCCGATTGAGGACTGTCATTTTGCTCAAATACAAGCGTATCCAGTATTGAGCGATTAGGATTTGCAAAATGAATAGTCTGCGGCAGATAAGCCGCCTTTATAGCCGGGCCCAGGCGAGCAAACCCCGAATCAGGCTGCTGCTCCCCCATGATGATTTTTACAAGAGTCGTTTTTCCCGTTCCGTTATCGCCGATGATAGCAATTCTCTCTTCGCCCTGCACCAAAAGCTCGTCAATGTCAAAAAGCACACGCTGATCAAAAGACTTTGTCAGCCCGCGTATAAGCAACGCCTCATCTCCGCGAAACTCACGTTCCGAAAACTTCGCCCGCATAGCCCTTTCCTTGTCTGGTCTATCGGTTTTAACCGCACGTTCAGCACGAGTTCTTACAGCAAAAGACTTCTTCATCAGCTTACTATTGCCAAACCCCCACTGCTGCAATCTGTCAGCAGACGCATGTAAGCGCTTAGACTCAGCTTGCTCACGCTGGTACTTTTCAAGCTGCTCTTCATAACGCCTTTGCTTTTCCTCTACATAGTAGCTGTAATTCCCACTGTAAAACTCAGCCTTGCCGCCCACAATCTCAATTGCCCTGTTTATTGTCTTATCCAGAAAATATCTATCATGCGAAATTATTAAAGCAGTACCTCGAAACTTTACAAGGAAATCCTCCAGCCAAATCGTTGCATTCAAGTCAAGATGATTTGTCGGCTCGTCAAGCAGTAAAATATCGGTATTTTCAAGAATAAGCCTCGCAAGATTTATTCGGGTCTTTTCACCTCCGGAGAGCGTGGCAAAGCACTGAGTCCGCTGCCCATGCGGAATCTGAAGCCCATTGGCGACCCGGTTAAGATCAGATTCGATCGTATACCCGCCGGATCTCTCGTATTCATGCGCAAGCTCGTCATATCTCCCCAAAACATTTACTGCCGTACCATTTGCCATAAGCTCTTCAAGCGTTTCCATCTCTGCTTTCGCCGAGAAAAGACCGGCAAAAGCAGAGCGCAAAACATCCTCTGCCGTAAACTCCGGAGGAAATTCCGGTATCTGCGAAATCAAACCAATTTTTTTATATCCGGGCATAACAATATTGCCCTCATCCTCAGTCAGTTCTCCTGTAATGATTTTAAGCAGCGTCGTCTTCCCCGCCCCGTTCTTTCCGAGCAAACCAACGCGCTCACCATCGTTAATATCAAAAGAAACACCATCGAGAATGTCGTTGCCTTCTTCAAATGCCTTCTTTATATTTTGGACAGAAATATCAATCATAAAACAATTATAGCATAAAATGTACGCATTGACGATAAACGAAATTTATGATATTTTTTCAGTGTTGATTTAGATAGTGCGGGCATACGAGGTAACTGCCAAAAGGTTATAATAAATCGTACAGATTAGCTTATCGGAAAAGAGGAAAATCACATGAGTTTTGACTATGATATGATAAAAACCCCCGGCTATTTTCGCGAAAACCGGCTTCATGCACATTCAAGCCATAAATATTATCGCAACGAGACTGAAGCCAAATCAGCCGACAGCAGCTTCATTCATTACTTAAACGGCATTTGGAAATTTGCTTATGCCAAAAATTACGCCCTTGTCCCCAAAGGCTTTGAGCAGCCGGATTTCAACACAACATGCTGGGATGATATAAAAGTTCCCGGACACATACAACTGCAAGGATATGACAAGCCGCAGTATGTAAACGTCCAGTGGCCATGGGACGGTCTAAGCGACATAGAACCCGGCGAGATTCCGGAGGACTTTAATCCTGTTGCTAACTATGTCACACATTTTTATGTGCCTGAGAAAATGCGAGAGGAAAAAATATATATATCATTTCAAGGGGTTGAAAGCGGATTTGCACTGTGGCTCAATGGTCATTACATAGGCTACGGGCTTGATGGTTTTACTCCTTCGGAGTTTGAGCTGACGCCATACATGAAAAACGGCGAAAACAAGCTCGCAGTCCAAGTTTTTAAGTTCACTGCGGGCAGTTGGATAGAAGATCAGGACTTCTTCCGTTTTTCGGGTATATTTCGGGATGTTTTTCTTTACTCGGCCCCAAAAGTGCATATACGCGACTTGAAGATTCTGACACAACTTGATGATAATTACGAAAATGCTGCGTTATGCATCACAATGTTTTTTTCAGAAAGTGCAAAAGGACATATTGAGTCAAAGCTAACTCGCAAAGGAAATTCTATCTGCACCGGAAGCGCCAAAATCTCCGACGATGTACAACTTGTTCTCCCGGTTACATCTCCACGTCTATGGAGCGCCGAAAAGCCCAACCTATATGAGCTTGAACTACGGATATTTGATGAAAACAACATCCTAAATGAAATAATAGTCCAAAATGTCGGATTCCGAAGATTTGAACTGATTGACAATATAATGCACATCAACGGTAAGCGCATAGAGTTTTACGGAACTAACAGGCATGAGTTTTCCTGTGAGACAGGGCGCGCTATAACAAAAGAACAAATTGAATTTGATATTATCACAATGAAGCGGCATAATATCAATGCCCTGCGCACCTCGCATTATCCAAATCACCCTTATACTTACGAGTTATGTGACCGCTATGGGCTGTATGTAATTGATGAAGTCAATCTGGAGTCGCACGGCAGATGGCATATCATCGAAACAACGGACATCGGGACTGACGCCGCACTTCCGGGGGATAACCCCGAATGGTTGGATATTGTTTTAGACCGTGTTGACAGCCTTTATGAACGCGATAAGAATCATCCCAGCGTCATCATCTGGTCTCTTGGAAATGAGTCTTGGGGCGGAATAAATATGTTGAAAATGGCTGAGCGTTTTAGACGCCATGATTCCACACGGCTTGTCCACTATGAAGGAATACATTTCGATCCGCGCTATCCGGACACCTCGGATATGTACAGTCAAATGTACACTTCTTCAATGGATTTGGATAAGTTTCTACAAAATAACACCGATAAACCAATGATTTTATGTGAATATCTCCACACCATGGGAAACTCCGGCGGCACTCTCTATAAGTATATTGAGCTTATGTCCCGCTACCCGCATTTTCAAGGCGCATTCATATGGGATTTCATCGACCAAAGCCTTTTGAAGAAAGACCGCTACGGCAAATACTTCCAAGCCTATGGCGGTGATTTCGATGATCACCCATGCGACTATAACTTCTGCGGCAACGGCATACTATACGCCGACAGGAAGCTCTCCCCAAAGCTGCAAACGGTTAAATTCAACTATCAAACTATCTTGGCTGATGTAAGCGCAGATAAAGTCAAAATAACAAACAAAAATCTATTCACATCCAGTTCCGACTACGCTTGTACCGTAATCCTCGAAAAAAACGGCATAGAGATTAAGCGGAATATACTTGAAACTGACGTGCCCCCGCTTTCCAGCGCCGAGTACCCTCTGCCGGTCTGCATACCGGAGTCGGTTGGCGAATACGCAATAACCGTATCATTTTGTTTAAAAGAAAGTACAGCGTGGGAAAGCTGCGGATATGAGGTGGCATTTGGGCAAAATGTTGTCAAAAAAGAAGCGGACGCCGATACGCTCCATTGCGCCGTACCCTCCGAAAAGTCTTTTAAAGTCATTGACGGGATCCAAACGATTGGTGTCCTTGGCGAGCACTTTACCGTTATGTTCTCAAAAAAGTACGGCGGTCTTTCCTCTTACAAGTATGCCGGGCGTGAAATGATAAAAGCTGTTGCCAAGCCAAACTTCTGGCGAGCGCCAACTGATAATGATTTAGGAAACCTGATGCCTGTCAGATATGCCCAATGGAAAGTCGCAAGCATGTACGCTGCACATGTTCCTCACTCAAAACAAAATGAACGATATGTGCCCATGGTAGAGCCGACTATCGAAATAAAAACCGACCGTGCCGTGATTACCTTTACATATTATCTGCCTGTAACACCCGCCTGTGAATGTGCGGTAACGTACACGGTAAAAAACGATGGAGCAGTGTGTGTCCGGCAAGTTTGCGCACCAAAGGGACTTCCTCCAATGCCTGAATTTGGAATGATATTCAAGCTGGACGCCGATTATGAAAACCTCGAATGGTATGGTATGGGTCCGGAAGAGACTTATATTGACCGCGCATCCGGAGCAAAGCTTGGTATATATCGAAACAAGGTTGCAGACAACATCGCAAGTTATCTTGTACCGCAGGAATGCGGCAACAAAGTCGGCGTCAGATACGCCAAACTTACAGATATTGGCGGCAGGGGTATAGTTTTCTCCGGCGGCGAAATGGAATTCTCCGCACTGCCTTACACACCGCATGAACTTGAAAGCGCTATGCACCACTATGAGCTGCCGAAACCTCATTATACGGTCGTCCGCTGCAACCTTCGCCAGATGGGCATCGGCGGCGACCAAAGCTGGGGCGCACGTACACATGATGAATTTCTTCTGCCGACAGATGAAGATCTGATTTTTTCATTCAGCTTCAAGGGAATTTAGCTTTTTTGAGTTTCCCCGAAAAAAAGGGTCAGCAATAAGCAAAGCCGTTGCGTCGCAACGGTGAATAGTGTCTCAAGAATTGAAAAAGTGAAAGATCTGTAACTGGCACCGCATTCAAGTGAACTGTAGCA
>Ga0209755_10003353_pt1 | contig 20214 bp, 20 predicted proteins | sample TergutCo191P1_FD_187301 | JGI IMG/M metagenome (GOLD analysis project Ga0209755, IMG submission 187301) | Cornitermes sp. P1 segment gut microbial communities from Petit-Saut dam, French Guiana - Co191P1 (SPAdes) (version 2) | ecosystem: Host-associated > Arthropoda: Insects > Digestive system...
AGCTTATAGACTCGTCAAGGGCGCCTATATGGCCTTCGTGAGCTCTGATTGCGGCGAGCACATCGGCAAGCCTTGCAGTGAGGCTGCTGCGGTTGTCGGCACTCAGCCGCGGGTCTTCCAAGCGCTCCCGAAGCTGGGCCTCTTCTTCGCGCAGGCCTTCTAGAGTGAATTCGGAATGCACATAGCTCTCTGTAACATCTTGTGAGAGCTGCCTTAGCAGAAGCAAATTAAAATTGTCTTCAATAAACACGAGGTACTCAGGGAGCCTCTCGGTCTGGATGCGCATGGTGTATCTGGCGCTTCTTGACACATCCGGTGTCCGCATGTCACGGCCGTTTACAAGTGCTGTTTCGATGTAGCCGTCAAGCTGTGCCAGTGTTGTCAGCAGCATACGGATACCTGGCATGAATGTAGTGGTCTGGATTTCTATATCCACTGTGTATATGAGATGCCTGCCCCTTGAATCGGAGGGGGTCAAAATCGGCAGTGCAACTGCGCCCTCATGAGCTTGCGGTGGATGTTCTGCCGGGGCTACAGGTATAGGAGCGGATTCTGCAACGTCGGGCGCTGGTGCAGAAGGTGCTGCTGTCGCTGGGGCCTCGGGAGAAGGTTGCGGAGGAGCGGGGGATGGAGCTGCCGGCGTCGGTGCAGGCGGTGCAGCCGGGGCTGCCGGTGCGGGCGAAGGCTCAAACGCAGCCGAGCAAGCTGAGCCGAGGACTAAAAGGACGAGGACTAGTAGAAGTGCAAGTTTAGTACGTTTCATTGTGTTCCCTCCGTTCAAATGTTACATAAATGTTAAGTGATGTTAACAATGTGTTGCATAGAAGCTGCATCTTTTTGGATACAGATTGATTACAAATCATTTCAGCATGGCAACAGGGGAGTTGGCACAGAAAATAAGCAAAAAAAGGAGCGGCCGGTGGCCGCCCCTGTGGTGAAGTGAATGTATTGAGTAAAGCTGGGGTGCTTTGCAGTTTGGATGCAGCGCTACATACCTTCAATCAGCTTTATTCTTATAATCCCGGAAGATATGTCAATTTCTTTTACAAAGTCAGGGACGGCTGGGACGAGGATTTCCCGCGGGCCTTTTATTACATAGACGTTATTAGACGGCAGTGACAGGACATCTGCTACAGTTCCAAGCTCGCTATCGGACTGCGCATCAACTGCTTTAAGGCCAATTAAGTCAGCCACAAAATGCCGGCCCTCTTCAAGAGTTACCCCTTCACGGTCGATATATACGATCTTATTTTTGAGCCCTATTGCATCTTCGATTCCTTCAACGCCTTCAAGGGCTGCGATTAAGCAGCCCTTGTGTACTCTTGATGATAGTAGCCTTACAGGAGCACCGTCTATGAAGAGATTCTCAAATCCCGCCAGAAAGTCAGGGGAGTCAGCCCAGGGCTGAATTTTGACCTCACCCCGTACACCGTGGGTATTGACGATTTTTCCGGCCTGTAGAAACTTTATATCCATAGTTTTTATTATTCGAGGATGTCGACACTGATGCGCTTGCCTTGGCGCTGGGCGACGCTGCGCATTAGTGCACGGATTTCTTTGGCAATGCGGCCTTGACGGCCAATTACCTTGCCCATATCCGACTGGTTGACGCGAAGCTCAAACACCGTTTCTGTATCTGTTTCGCGCTCAGTGACAGATACTTCCTCGGGATTGTCAACGAGGTTTTGAGCTATGTAAATTAGCAATTCTTTCATTATGCAACCTCAATTTTTGTCAAATTTAGCTTTGACTTATTTATGCATCTGCCTCTGCTTATTCTTTGTCAGCTTCTACAGTTTCTTCTGCGGCGGCTTCAGCTACATCAGCTTTTCCGGTTGCTCCGGCCTGCGCTTTTTTCAAAAGAGCCCTGACTGTATCTGTTGGCTGCGCACCGTTTTTTACCCAGTACTGTGCGCGCTCAACGTCCACATTAATTATAGATGGGGTGGCCAGGGGGTTGTATGTGCCGATTTCTTCAATGAACCTGCCGTCGCGGGGTGATTTTGAGTCTGCCACTACGATTCTGTAGAACGGATTTTTCTTCGCGCCCATTCTGCGCAGTCTGATCTTTACCATGTTTATGTTTCCTCCAAAAATTTGTTTTATGTTTTATATATATAAATTACATTCCAAACAGGCCTTTTTTGCCGCGCCCGCCGCCGAACATTGCAGGGATTTTGCCTTTTGACAACTGCTTTGTCATGGCTTGCATGGCTTCAAATTGTTTGAGTAATCTATTAATATCTACTACTGCCGTGCCGCTGCCCGCTGCGATGCGTTTCTTGCGGCTGCTGTTTAGTACAGATGGGTTATCCCTTTCGTGGGGTGTCATGGATAGTATAATCGCCTCGGTTTTGGCGAGCATCCCCTCGTCTATGGATGCCCCGGAAAGAGCTTTTGCATCCATGCCCGGGAGCATACCTGCAATATCGGACATGCTGCCCATGGACCTGATTTGAGTTAACTGCTCATAGTAGTCGGCGAGTGTAAACTTGTTTTTGAGCAGTTTTTCTGTCATTTCCTTTGTCTTCTTCTCATCAAAGGCCTGCTCGGCTTTTTCTATGAGTGTCAAAACATCGCCCATGCCCAGGATTCGCGAGGCCATGCGGTCAGGGTGAAATGCTTCAAGCTGGTCGAGTTTTTCACCTATGCCGGCAAATTTGATGGGCTTGCCTGTTATGGCCCGGACGGACAGGGCTGCACCGCCGCGGGCATCGCCGTCTAGTTTTGTCAAGATGACTCCGTCAATTTCCAGAGCTTCGTTAAATGCCGAGGCGGCGTTTACGGCGTCTTGGCCTGTCATGGAATCTATTACGAGCAAAATTTCGGTGGGGTCAACGGCTGCTTTGACGTTTTTGAGTTCTCCGATGAGTTCGTCATCTATGTGCAGGCGGCCTGCGGTGTCGAGAAAAACCATGTCGTGGCCGTTCTTTTCGGCGAAGGCTATGGACTTCTTTGCGATGTCAACAGGGTTTGACTGCCCCATTTCGAAAACGGGGATGTCGAGCTGTTTGCCGACAGTCTGTAATTGCAAAATAGCCGCAGGTCGGTATATGTCGCAGGCGACTAAAAGAGGGTTTTTGCCGTGGTTTTTTCTCATGTATGCCGCCAGTTTGGCTCCGTTAGTGGTCTTACCTGAGCCTTGAAGGCCGATTAGCATTATTACGGTGGGGGGCTTTGAGGAAATTGTTATTTTCGAATTTTCACCGCCCATGAGGGTGCAGAGTTCTTCGTTTACTATTTTGATTACCATTTGTGCGGGGGTCAGGCTTTCAAGGACGTCTGCGCCGAGGCATCTTTCGCTGACGGTCTTAACGAAGTCACGCACAACCTTGTAGCCCACGTCTGCTTCAAGCAGGGCAAGGCGCACTTCGCGCATGGCTTCTTTGATGTCGGCTTCTTTGAGCCGGCCTTTGCCACGCAGCTTCTTAAACGCTGTGTTTAATTTTTCGGATAAGCTTTCAAATGCCATAATTGTTCCTCTATAGTTGTTTGTATGGGCATATGTTATTTTTCCGCTAGTCTTGTGAGTGTATCTGCAAGCTGCCCGGTTATGTCGGATGCCTGTGGGTTGTCTTTTGTGAGTTGCAGGAGCTTCGTTGTAAGGTTTCTTGCGTGCTCTAATTCAGCTCTTGTTTCAGCCCACTTGCTCACTATGCCTGTCTTGCTTTCCATCTGCCTAAGGGAGTGTTCAGCTCTGCTGAGCATGTCGTGAACACCTTGGCGCGAGATGCCTGCCTGTGCTGCGATTTCGGACAGGGATAGGTCTTCGTTGTGGTATAGGTCGAAGTACTCCCGTTGTTTTTCCGTGAGGAGGTCGCCAAAGAAGTCGAAGAGCATTGTCATTTGTAGCAGGTTGTCGCTCATTTTTCACCCCTGTAAAGTATGGATGCTTGACACCTGAAATATAGTAGCTTATTTTATTACAATTGTCAAGTTCAATTTGCAAGGTTTCCGCTTTTGTTTTCCGGCTTTGCCCAGAGGGGGTTGTTGCAATTTGCGACTTAAAAAAATAAACACCCGATAACTCGGATGCTTATCCTTGTAGGGTACTCCTTTGGCTACCCATCCGGGACGCCCGGTCCCCCTACATCCACAGAATACCATATCTACTTCTTTATTTCAATAACTTTTTCAAATTTATCAACCAAAATCACTCGCTTGAGTTTTGTACGTTTCCTTGCTTCAATCTGTACTTTCTTCTCGACAGCATCAATGTCCATTTTAGTTCGTCTTGCATCTAAAATCATATAGCCAGACTGCCTTGAAGCATTCCGGAACTGGTTGCCGATTGTTGACTTTGAATCTCCGGAAGGGCTTTTAATTTCCCACGATACACCAAGCATTTTGATGTCTGCGGATTTGCGCCTGTAATCATCAACGGGCACAATAAATTCAACTGTAGTGCGGTAATGACGAGCAAGAATATATGCAACATCTATTTCATGCTGCTGTGGCGGGTTGGGGTGGTTTACAGGAAAAATAACTTGGCCGGGGTTTTGTTGTTTTCTTTTTTTCTTAGACATGGAGCATATTATAGCAGGTCTTTGAGAAATAGTATAGCATTTTTCATCTCTATTGCATGTCGGAAGACTCACTTCGGATCAGCCCCTCCAAAAACTCTGGGAGAAGGCTGGTATGTCAGTTAACAAGTTTGAAACATTCGTTAATAAAATAGAAAAATAGCTTCGATATTATGGAACAAATATTTAACAAATGCGTCTAACTCAATACAAGCGATAATAAACAAATGAAGGAATGGTGGAAAAAATGAAAAAAGTACTTTCGGTTTTGCTTTTGTCAGTTTTGTCGGTTTTGGTTTTGTCTTCTTGTGCTGCAAACTATCTAGGGCTAGTGCCTGCGGCTACGGCTGATTCGGCTGTAAGGCAAGAGTTTGGGTCGGGCGGCGGTGCTTGGCGTGCAAGCCAGAATGTTCTTTGGGGGGAAGTTGCTGACTTTGCTCCAGCAATGCCTGTTCCTGCCCCTGCTTCTGCGCCGATGGATATGATGGCTGAGATGGATGTGGCCATCGACAGCCCGTCTGTGGCTGGGGAGGCCTATGGGGGTGGCTCGGGCCTTGTGCCGATTACGCCGCCTGTTTCTGAATCATCCCTTGCGGAGAGAATCATATATACTGTCAGTGCGGATATTGAAACACTGCATTATGAGCAAACCCTTGAGCAGGTTAACAGACTTATGGCTCTCAATGGGGCGTTTATTGAAAGCCACTTTGTCGGCGGTGTCAATTTAGAAAATACTATGATGGGCTGGAACAGCATGAGAACTGCCAGGTTTACGCTGCGTGTGCCGACCCATAGGTTAAATGCCGTGACGGCTGATCTTAGTTTGCTGGGGAATGTGGCGTCGCTGAGCAGCGATGCGCAGAATATAACACAGCAGTTTTCGGATACTGAGGCCCGTCTGACAACGCTGAGAACTCAGGAAACCAGGCTGCTTGAGCTTCTTATAAATGCTGAGAACATTGAAGAGATGCTTGCTATTGAGGACCGTTTGAGCTGGGTGAGGTTTGATATTGAGTCCATGACTTCAACTCTGCGCAATTGGCAGAATCAGATTGACTATAGCACACTGCACCTGTTCGTCAGGGAAGTTGAAGAGTTTACAGTAGCCCAGCCGAGAGATGAGAGGGGATACTGGCAGCAAATGGGCGATGGTATCGTTGACACCCTGCGGGGCATCGGACGGTTTTTCATGGATATCTTCATGTGGTTTGCGACGAATATCCCAATCCTAATTATACTGGCTGTGGTTGTTATCGTGATAATAGTTATTATCAGAAGGCAGCTTAGGAAGGTTAGGGTGCCGAGGCAAAATTCTGATACGGAGTAATCGGTTACTGGGCAGCGGGGCACTAGCCACTAGCTATCAGCCACACACTGCCTGGTTATGCAGTTGAAAATTAAAAGGACAGGAAGCCTGCCCAAATGGGTGCTTCCTGTCTTTTTCGTGCTTGTATGCCAAGGTTTTTGTATGCCAGGGAGTGTCAGTGCTTTGTTATTAGCGGGGTTATTTTGAAAGCAGAAAATTAGTTTTAGGTGATTTGGAGTTCTAGTAAAAAGTAACGGGAGCCTGTTTCCGGGTAGCCTTGGTTTTGTATTATGGCGAAGAACCACCTCTGGCCGTTATCATCTAAAAATGTTATCGCGCTCCAGGGCATTGTGCCCATGTCCAGAAATGAGTGGATTATATAGGCTTCGCCCGGCAGGAAGGTTTCAGCCAGTCCGAAGGCTTCAATGGGAAAGAACAGGATTTCGTCCTCCGTTGAATCATTGCTCATCCAGATCACTTCAAAGTTTTGAAGCGGAGTCTGTGTGCGGATCATGAGGGTGTCGCCGAGGCCTAGCTCGGAATCGCCGTTTTCTAGTGTAATGCCTGTTAACTTGCTATAGTCAAGGATGTGCATAAAGTCAAGGCCTTCAAGTGCGCCGGGGCCTTCTCCGTATTCCAGTCTCTCTATGCTCAGCCCAAGGGCAGCTACGCCGGTCTGGTATTCAAACCGTACAGATGCCAGGGTGTGCCCTAATGCGCCCGAGGAAGGGGGCTGCGCACCGGGCGGTGTGCCTGCCGCCGTGCCATGTGTAATGGTGATGGTCTGATTATTAGAATTCCATATGACATTTGCTCCCATCGCTTCGCTGATAGCCCTGATTGGCACTAAGGTGCGGGAGTTTATTAGCTGGGCGGGGACATCTATTTCAATGGTACGCCCGCCGGCTGTCATAATATTGCTGCCAATCTGCATGTGGATTACCAAGCCTTCAGAAGTAACTGAAGTTATAGAGCCGTTTTCGGCATCCCATGTCACAACGCTGTTCATCGCCTCAAATATCGCCCTCATGGGGACTAGTGTCCTGCCATCTACGATGATGGGCGGCTGGTCAAATTGTACAGACTGTCCGTTGATAGTTGCGGTGATAGCACGAGATGCAGCCGCCTGTGAGATAAATGCGGGTGATAGCATTGCTGCAACTAATAGGCAGCAAATTATTTTCTGTAGTTTCTTCATTTCTTATCCTCCTTGTGTAGGCACTTTCCTATGTTTACCGGTTTCGGCACAGCTCTCAAACTTGTGTGATACACTGCGTTATGCCATAAAATATGTTAGCACATTTGTCAAGTCTTTTTCAAACTCTGTTTCAAACTCTGTGCGTACAACTATATGCAAAATGAAAACTTTCTATTGACAGTTTCGTTTTGCGGTTGTAAAATGAAATCGTTGATTTTACATTTGTGAAATGAGGTGCGTATTATGGATATTCCAAGGCTGCCGGATTCGGAGCTGGTTGTGATGAAAATTGTCTGGGGATTTGGCGGTGAAATTACGTCGGTTCAAATCATGGAGGCTCTAAAGGGTAAGAAGCAGTGGGCGGTGCCCACTGTGTTAAATTTTTTGGCTAGGCTGGTGAGCCGCGGTTTTCTTACTGTGCGCCGCAGTGGCAAGATGAATTTTTATACGCCGGTAATTTCTGAGGATGCGTACTTGGAAATTGAAAGCAAGTCTTTTCTCAATCGTCTGCACGGCAATTCGCTGACAAGTTTGATGGCTTCGCTTTACGGCGGGGGAGAAATTTCCAAAGATGACCTTGAAGAATTAAAGCGGTATATCGAGGATAGGGAGGGGGATGCGCAGTGACGGTTCTTATTTCCTTAGCTGGTACGGTGCTCACCATAACGCCGGTTATTGTTTTGATTTTGCTGGTATCGCCGCTGCTGGACAGGCGGTATGCGGTAGGCGGGCGTTATGTGTTGTGGATTTTGGTTATGATTTCTTTGGCGATGCCACTTTTGCCCTTCATGCCGGAGCCTGTGTTTTTAATCAATATGCCGGTGCCGGCTGCGCAGCTTGCGCCTGCAACGGACTTGGCTGGTGCAGGTTTTGAGGATTACTTGACGGAAGATGCGTATGCCTTGGGCGCGTACGGACACACGGCTGTGCCAGTGGATGCACTTCCGTCTGAGATTGTGTCCGAGGGTGGAGCTGGTATGGATTTGAGCGGTGCTGGCCTGGAAGGCATTCCACCTGCTGATATGGGGTATAGTGTCTATGTCGGTGCCTATGGCGGTTCTTATGCTGATACTTATGCCAGTGCCTATGCCGAAACTCCCACTGCACTTCCTGTGCGAAGCGGCTTGGCCGGTTTAGGCATGGACGATTTACTGATCATCATATGGCTTTCGGGAATTGCCATATCTCTTGTGTTTCAAATGGCAAAGCATGTTATGTTCATGCGCCACGTCAGCCGGTGGGGTATTGCCGAAGCTAGTACAAATATTTTAGGCATTTTGGAAAAAGAGGCTCTGCGGCTGGGAATCAACAGGAAAATCAGGCTCAAGAGATGCAAAGGAATTAATGCGCCCATGCTGGTGGGGTTTATGAAGCCCACTGTTCTGCTGCCGGACTCCAATTATGACGCGGCGGAGTTAGTGCTTATTTTCCGGCATGAGATGACGCACCTTAGGCGCCTGGATTTATGGTATAAACTGGCGCTTGTGGCTGTGAAGTGTGTTTATTGGTTTAACCCCGCTGTCCATCTCATGGCAAGGCAGGCGGGCAAAGATATAGAAATTATATGCGACATGCTTACCGTGCGGAATTTGGGCATGGAATCAAAGCGGAAATACAGCAAACTGATTTTGAGTTTGGCGAGTTCTGCGCCTAACCGGAGCCTGCTCACTACGAGTATGGAGGGGGATAAGAACATGCTTAAAAAGAGATTTTCAAATATACTGGGAGCGGGGAAGAAGCGTGGAATCCTGTTGTTTTCAGTGCTTGGCATAATAATTATTGCAACAGCGTGTACAGTGGGAGCGGGGCTGGACAATAACTTATATGAAAGCGGTGCGCCTGAAAGCAGTGCGCATGAGAGTAGTGATGGAGAGCCGGTAACGCTGGATTACGAGCCTTTGCAAGATGGGTATTTAGAACATGCTGACAACCACGGACAGCCAGGATATACGGAGCCGTACGAATATTACGAAGAGCAAAGGGATGTGTCTAGTGAAAGAGCTAGAGCGAGAGCCAGGGCGAGAGCTAGGGAGATAGTTAGGGAGGGAAAAGGCGTAGCAGTTTTGATTGAATTAATTGCCACACAACAAAGTTATGCAGGCGAGCCTGCTCAGGAGGTTGACTTTTATGAAATAGGGTGGCTTGTATGGGAGCTCGAATCAGACAGGGATGCAGAGGCGGAGTTATATGAGCGGATGAATTTTGCATCGGATGTAATTTCAAGTGATATCATTGAGGGCGATAACGAACTAAGGCTTTTGCAAGAAAGCTATGACCTAGAGATGGCGGATGCCACGGGCCAGTTTGTTTGGCCGGTTCCGCGGTCTAGGATGATGTCATGGCCTTCTGGGGAAAGGGTGGTGTCATCTCCTTTTGGTGAAAGGATGCACCCTATATTCCACGTGATGCGGCAGCACACAGGTATAGATATAGCCGCCCCGGCGGGGACAGATGTTGTCGCGGTAGATTATGGCACTGTGCTGATTTCGAGATTTAATGAGGTCTTTGGTAATATGATAGTGATTTCCCATGGAGAAATTGATGGGATAAGGGTAGTGACAATGTATGCACAGCTTCATGCGCGCGGCGTCAGGGCGGGCGATGCGGTAAGTCCGGGTCAGGTAATCGGGCAAGTCGGCTCAACCGGCATTTCTACAGGCCCGCATCTTCATTTCGAGGTATTTGTGGACGGGGTAAGGGTGGACCCGCTCGGTTGGGTGGGATAAAAAGCAAAATTTGACATAATCCGCACAACAATATAATATAAAAGCTGACAGGGATGGTTCTGTCAGCTTTTTAATATTAAAATAATGGGAGATTAAAGTGGAAAATATTAATCTGGATTTATTGCCTGTTGACGGCGAGCGCGTATTTGAGGAAATTTCTAAAGGAAATATGGCCATAGTTAGGGCAAAGACTGAGTTTTTGTACATCGTTGAACTCAATAATCAAATTCATATGTTCTCACATACTGTCGGTGCGCCCGGAGGGGGGCAGAAGCAGTTTGAGAAGGATGAAAAGGGCACTGCCATAGTGCGCAAGGTCGTGGATTTGGCCGAAGCCTGCTACGTCTGCGAGTTCGATAAGGGTTACAATATCTACAGTGTTATGGCAACTGCCGAACAGGCGATTTTGGAAATGTTCCCGGGTGACGACAGGAGCAATGACGGGATAGTGGACTTTTCGGTTCCGGAAGAGGAATAGGGAAAGATGAAAGATAGGTTTGTCCTCATTTTGAGGACAAACCTATGATTCTACTTCGTGAGCCCAGTCGCAGAAGACGATTTCTTTTGCGAAGTGCTCTAGGCCTTCCTTGGTGTCGCAGATGCTTGTCATAGCGATAGAGTAACTTTCACAGGAGCGTTCGATTTCAATTTTGGCCTCATAGCGCATAAAGTTTCCGAAGGCAATCCCGGGGAGGGGAGTGTCCTTTGTTATTACAACGAGCTTTCCGGGGTCAAAGCCGTAAAAACCGAGGGGTTTTTGGTAGTCACCGTGGCAGAGGACTTTGTATGTCTTTAGCGGCTTAACTATCTCGCTGAAATGGCTAAGATTATCGAAATAAGTTTCAAAGAGCCTTGGGGCATCAGCCTCTAACAGCCGTAGGCAACTGTCGATGGAGGCCATTAATACATAAGAGGGGCTGCTTGTCTGGAGCATAGACAGGAGCCTCTTTGTTTCTTCTGCATTTGCACGGGGAGTGCATAGGTGGAGCAGGGAGCACTGAGTTAAGGCGGGGAGGGTTTTGTGCAGGCTCATCACCACGATGTCGGCACCTTCCTCTATGGCGCTTTTAGGAAATTTTTCTGAAAAACCCAGATGAGCACCGTGGGCGCTGTCTACGAATAATGGGATGTTTTTTGCGTGGGCAATACGGGCGATGCTACTTATGTCGCTGACCACCCCCTCATATGACGGAGAGGTTATTACGACAAGTTCTATACCGGGGTTTTCACAAAGTGCGGATTCGATGGCCGCAGGGGTGATGCTGTTTTGAACGCCCGAGGCCTCGTCTATGTCCGCAGAGATATAAATGGGGGTCAGGCCGAAGAGTTCGGCTGCGTTGTCGATGGACCAGTGGTGCTGGTTGGCTACAAGAATTTTGCTGCCGCGTTTGGCGTGGGCACCGATTGCGGCGAGAATGCCTACTGTGGAGCCGTTTACCAGCGGAAAGGCTTTGGTGCTGCCGTAGAGCTTAGCTGCTAGTTCTTGAGTCTCAAGCAAAATGCCAGTGGGGTTGTGCAGGTCGTCAAAGCCGTCGATTTCTGTAAGGTCAACATCATAGGGCAAACCAGACGGCAGCATGGCGGTGTTTCGCTTATGCCCGGGCATGTGCATGGGGTATGCACCGCTTGATGTGTATTTCTTAATTTTGTCAAGTAACACTTGTATCCCTCTTTTCGTGTTGCGGTTTAGCTATTTAATCTACATTTAGCCAGCTAACTGGCATGCTAACCATGCTGGCATCTGGCGGCCTCTGATGACATCTTGTGGCATCTGCCGGCGGAGGGCAAAACAGCAACCGCATCATTTTCTCGACAAGCATATCACAACAAAAACCTGTGCGCAAGGAGCGGGGGTATTTGAGGGTGCACTGGGCTTATTTGAAGGCGCAAAGAGGGGCGCAGATTTTTAATCCACGCCCCAACACGCCGCACATTTAGATTTAGCTATGTCTAGCCGAGAAACGGTGTTTCAGGTGTATTCATGGCCAGATCAAGGATTGCTCCGGTGTTAGCATCAATTAGGAAGTGAAACAGTTCCGCACCACTTGTTTCCGGGTGCCTTGTCAGTTCTTCGGAAACAATAAATCCGCTCCACATTTCGTTGGCACCTACAGCGAAGGTCACATAACCTACCATGCCGTCAAGGCAGAAGTCAAACTCATTGTAAATCGCTTCTGCGGCAATTTTTGCAGCATCTTCTAACGAGATGTGGTGCTCTTGCGGCTCATAGTTCCAGTCTATAAGCTCCAAAGAGAAGTTAATATCTCTTTGTGTATCTTCGATAACATGAGTGGGGGTTGGGACAAATATTATCCTGGAAATGTTTTCTATAATAGCCGGGCCTGCGGCAACAGCGACTCCTGCCACCAGTGTTGTAATAACAAGCACAGCAGCGATAACAGATACAGTTTTACGTCTAAAGTTTGTCTTTTTCAAAATAGGTTTCTCCTTGTTGTTTAATTTTTCAAAGGTTAGATTTTTTATGTTTTCGAGGTTTTGCTCAGAATATTCCGGTGTGTACTTAAGCAATTCGTCAATGTTTTCTCCCGAAAGCTCTGATATTAGGTCTTTGTTAATCATGCTCACACCCTCCGCATATTAATTGTTTTCGTAATTTTTGCTTGCTTTGATACAACCTGTTCTCAACCTCTTTCACAGGGAGGGCGGTTGCTTTTGCTATACGTGCGGGTTTTTCCTCAAAAAAGTACCGGCGTACAACAATCTCTTTGTTTGGTTCGCTAAGTGAATCAATTGCCGCATACAGCTCCTTGTACATCTCTTTGTCCATAATGTAGGCAAGCAAATCGTCGTCTGTGCTCAAGATTGCTTCGTCAAACTCGGTGATTTTTGCCTTGCTTAGTTTTCTATATGCATCAAGAGCTTTACTTTTTGCGACAACGGCGAGGTACGTTTTAAGCGACCCCTTTTCGTGGTTAAACGATTTCGGATTTTTCCAAACATGGACATAGACATCGCTTATACATTCTTCGATATCCTGAGCCGTTCCGATGCTTCCCAAAATGCCGCCCACAACTACCCATAGAAGTTTGCTGTAAGTATCCATCATGTAGGAGAAGGCTACTTCATCACTTCCGATTCGCTGTATAAGTTCTTCATCTTTCATATTCCGGAATTTTCCTTTCTTAGTGTAGCGGCTTTGAAATCGCCACACCGGTTATTAGTGCACTCACCACATATTACGAAGGCTTTTTGAAAAACACTTACGCTTTTGCCATAAATATAAAAATAAAAGTTTGGCGGATATAGGCCGCAAAGGTCAAAAAGGCCGGCACATAAGCCAGCCTGCAAATATCTGTGCAGTCACGATAGTTACCTGCCTGCCTGTGGTAAACCGCCAAATAAAACTTTGACGAAGTCTCGGCTTCCATGCAAAATTCTGTCTACTGAAACAGTATTTTGTTCGTACAAGTAAAACGCAATATAGTTGCCACAGACAAGGAAACGGTAGTTTGATTGAAAAGGGAGGATGGTTTCAAGTGATGGGCCAAGTTCAGGAAATGCTTCGAGCTTCCTAATCCGCTTTGTTATTTTTGCGAGCGTGATGCTTGCAGCAGTGGGATTGCTGAGCTCATCGGTGATATAGCTTTTAATTTGAATCAAATCATTCTCAGCAGCCGCAGAAAGACGCACATCAGTCATGTGATATACCCAAGCGGGCTTCAACTTCATCAAGAGAGCTATATCCGTCCCTAAGGCCGGAAGTCCGCCCGCTTTGCAGCTCCGTCAAAAGCTGGAGGGTTGCGTAGGTTTTTTCATAATCATCTAAGTCTAATATAGCGTACCGCCCCCGGCCGTTTTTGGTCAAGAACACAGGTTCGCCGACTGAGATGTCCTTTAGCACTTCATTATAATTTCGCAAATCCGATACCGGCTTAATGTTTGGCATAGCAAGCCCTACCTTTCTATGTTATAAGTAAAGCATAATTTTACGAATAATGCAACGTAAAATTTGCTGCGGATTATTTTTGATGTGGATTGTGAATAGATTGGGTTGTAGTTTATGCACCCTGTTAAGCTATTGGGGAAATGCTGTCCAGCGGTGGCAGAAGCACCTGTGTAAGGGGGGAGTTTTTCGGTTTAGAAAGAAAGGAGGATTTGGCTCATTAGCAAAATTATTGTATAATTAGCCAGTTAAAAAGCAAAAATAATATGAAAAATTTTAAGATATTATATAAATTAACACTTGCATTTCGTGCAAATTCAATATATACTCCGATTAATAGAAACGAAAGTGCACGCCGTTTTGCGGCGGCAGACGGAAAGGGCTGCAACCCTTCCCGTCCTGCACATGTGGACACGACCCACATACACAATAGCTTTCGCTACACCACGTGACCATTATATGATGATTTGCCTTTTAGTGCAAGTGTAATCAATTATGTGGTCGGTTGTGTCGCACTTACTCTTGCTGTGTATGTAAAGGTCATACGCAGCATTTTCGTTTCTCGGGAGGGCAATCCGCCGATTCCAGACAGTGGTTTCGGCGGGGAAGTCCTCTCAGAGTAAACGATAGGGGTGAGAGAGCTTGCTTCAAGATATTACTCGGCAAACAAACCAAATTAAATCCATCAAGTTTGTATGAAAATCGTGAAATTTTGCGGTATTTATGCAGCTTATGAGGGTCGGTATTGTTTGCTGAGTTTTTATATTTGGAGAAGGTGAACTATGACTGAAAGCATCAGAAATGACTTAATTGCTCAACTAAAGCAAGAGGTACAAAGCCATGTTGATTTGACCTCACTTACTGATGAAGAACTTCAAGCACTTGCAACAAGTTCGCTTGAGGCAAAGATTGAATGGGCTAAAGAGCATAATCCAGAGGCATACCGGGAGCTTTCGACACTCAATTTCCGCGAAAAGCAGTTTATTATAAGCGCTGTGTATGAGTCTGTCAGAGGTCTGGGCGTGCTCGGGCAAATTATAGGTGATCCAGATATAACCGAGGTTATGATTAACGGTTATAAAGATATTTTTATCGAAAAAGCCGGCAGGCTTTACAAAATGGATAATCAGTTTGAAAGCCGGCGGGAGCTTGAAATCATTATAACCAAGTTTGTTTCCATGGCCGGGAGGCAGGTCAACGAAAGTGAACCCGTCGTGGACACCCGCTTGGCAGACGGCTCACGTGTTAATGTTGTCATGCCCCCAATTGCGCTCAACGGCCCAATTGTCACAATACGGCGCTTCCCAAAAGAAGCCATGACCGTGCAAAAGCTCATAGACTACGGCTCAATAACTCCGGAAGTCGCTGAAGTGCTACAGCTGCTTGTTTCATGTAAATACAATGTTTTTGTGAGCGGCGGAACGGGCAGTGGTAAGACAACATTCCTAAATGCCCTTTCAAATTTCATCCCCCGCGACGAGAGGGTTATAACCATTGAGGACTCGGCAGAGCTTCAAATAAAAAATGTAGATAATCTAGTTAGGCTAGAAACCCGCAATGCCGGCCCTGACGGCAGCGGTGCAATCTCTATCCGCGATCTCATAAAGTCGGCACTGAGGATGCGTCCTGAGCGCATAGTCGTCGGCGAGGTACGCGGTGCGGAAGCGATTGACATGCTTCAAGCGATGAATACAGGGCATGACGGGTCGCTATCCACAGGGCACGCAAACTCCACACACGACATGATTAGCCGGCTGGAAACAATGGTGTTGCAGGGCGCAGCGGGGCTTCCGCTCGATGCCATTAGGCAACAAATAGCCTCGGCACTAGACATCATCATCCATCTCTCGCGCCTGCGTGACAAGAGCAGAAAGACTGTCGAAATTGTTGAAGTGCTAAATTATGACCAGGAAAGAAGACTAATAAATATAAACCCGCTTTATGAGTTTCAAGAAGATGAATATTCTACGTTGAAAAAGGTTTCCGGCTCGCTTGTCCGCACAGGCAACAAGATGGTAAATATCGACAAGCTAGTTGGTGCGGGGATTGATAGGGTTATTTAGGGGAGGCTGCTTATGGAGAATAACATGTTTGCACATGGAGGGAACATGCCCGAGAACACGCCGCAGGAGCAAAAGCAAACATATCGCAAAGTTACTACACCGGATTATTCGCGCAGCCCATCGGGAGCGCTGGAGCATCTGGTGGCCTTTGCACTAGGGTTTGCAGCAGGTTTTGCGATTCTTTTCATTTTCTACAACATTGTGCTGCTATCTCTTGTTGGGGGCGCAGTGTTGGGTGTTGTAAATATTTTTACATCTGCGCAAAAGGCCGTAAAGAAACGCAAGGCAAGTTTGCGTGTACAGTTTTTTGACTTGCTTGAAGCCATGTCTGTTTCAATGCGGGCAGGAAGCCCAGTTCTTAAATCAATGCAAAATGCACGTAGTGATTTAATGCTAATATATCCCGAAGATAGCGACATAATAGTTGAACTTGATATCATAATTGCGAGGTTTAATAATGCAGTTCCGCTCTCACAGGCGTTTTCGGACTTGGCAGAACGCAGCAACTTAGATGATATTTCCAGCTTTGCGTCCATATATGCAACTATTGAAGGCAAATCCAGCCGTGCTAATGAGATAGTTAAGGAAACTCAGCAAATTATATCGGACAAGATGGAAATAGAGATGGAAATAGATACTATGATGACGGCTGCAAAATCCGAAGTCAATATAATGCTACTTATGCCACTCGTGGTACTTGCGGTAATAGGGTATGCAGGTTCAGGCTTTATGGATGCCATATATACAACAGTTGCCGGCAGAATTGTATCAACCGGGGGGCTTGTGGTATTCATTATCAGCTATATTATGGCGCGTAAGTTTAGCAATGTAAAACTATAAGGGGGCAGGGGAATATGATTTATGCATTACTGGGGATAGCGTCAATATTAATAGTCTCCTGGCTTGTGCTCTTGAGTATGGCGCAACGAGATGATTGGCTCAATGTTGCATATAACAAAATTTTGTCAAATGTTGCGCTGATTGAAAAATTGCAAATGAAGGATATGAGCAAACAAGAACGTCTATCTCAATATCAGGGGTTAGCGCGCGTTGTAGTGCAAGTTTTTATTGGTGGGGACTCTTCTAAAGAAATCAAAAAACTGGAACAAAGCAGTGTGCGCATACAAAGGGGCAATTTACGTGGCCTTAACGTCTTTGTAATGCCCGGCTATGTTCTTCAGCGGAAGTTTGAAGAGATTGGCAAGGGTAGTATTCACAAAACGATTTTAACTAAGTGTGTTGAACTTTACGGTAAAAAACATGCTTCAAAAAAAGCGGCACATCTTCTTGCAGGCTTGTTGTCATATCCGATTATCGGAGTGGCAATGATGCTCATAATTGGCTCAATAGTTCTGAGTACAGGAAATGTATTGCCGGGAGTAGGTGTTTTAGTTATTGGGACAGCACTGATTTTAGTTTTGGTTTATGCGATGTATGACGAGCTTAGTGACCGAATTAACAAACGTCACGGTGCAATACAACGGCAGTTTCCAAATGTTGTATCAAAACTTGCACTACTCGTGACATCCGGCATGATAATGGACAAGGCGTGGAAAGAAACCGCATATAGTCAAGATCAGGAACTGTATCAGGAAATGAGAAAAACCTCTGAAGAACTTGACAATTTAGTTAGCCCTGAGGCAGCATATGGCGGTTTTTTGGATCGGTGCAACACAAAAGAAACGGCAAAACTTGCTTCTGCTATAATGCAAAATTTGTCAAAGGGAAACTCCGAAATTGGGCGGTTGTTAAAAGATCTGGCCAAAGAGGCCTGGCAGGAGCGCCGCCACACCGCTAAGCGTGATGCGGAAAAAGCTAACTCTAAACTAACGCTCCCCACTATGTTGCTGTTTCTTGCGATACTGGTAATGATAATGGTGCCTGTTGCTATGAGTTTTTCCGGACTTTAGAGCAATCGACATAAAAATTCTAGGGAAAGGAGGAGATGTCATGATAAAAAAACTTTATGGTTTTCCGAGTGTAGCGTATATCTACATATGCAGTTTCATCCGTGAGCTTAAAGAAGACGAGAGAGGGCTGTCAGGAGTCGTTGTGGCAGTGTTGCTTATTCTCGTGGCGGTGCTTGCAATTGTGTTAATATGGGTGTTTCTCGGCGAGTGGTTGGAGGAACTGTGGGATCAAATTACCGGAGAAGCAGAGAGGATAATTTAAAATTATTATCGACAGAGAAAGGGTGGTTAACTTTGAAGCAGCTAAAAAGGTTGCGTGCGGATACAACTGGTGATCTTGTGGTCGAAGCGGCCATCCTTTTTCCGATAATAATAATGATTTTTGCGGCATTAGTGCTACTTGCTATGTACTTGCCACAAAGAATGATATTGCAAGATGCAGCGCAGACAGCAGCAATGATGATTTCTACACAGCGTAGTGATACGTGGATAGCCTTTGATGAAAACGCCAACCGAGTATCAAGAGGCAACATGCCAAGGCCGCCCAACGTATATGTTGATTTTGTTAGAAATGCGTCATTGTCAAGAAGGCAAGAAGATGCATCAAGGGCAGAAAGTCTAGTGCGAGCCATTGCAGGGAGAGGCATTGTATCGGCTCCGGGGCATATAACTGTTGAATTTGATGTTGTGAATTTTATTATATACCAAGAGGTGATAGTTCGCGTTGCACAGGAAATTCCGATGCCTGTCAATCTCTCGTTTATAGGGTTTCCATCAACTCTTTTGCTGGAGCAGGAGGCGAGGGCTGTCATATTAGATGGTGATGAGTTTGTTAGAAATATAAACATTGCAAAAGACATGGTTACGTGGATAGGCAGCAGATTTAACATAGACCTTAGTGGTGCTCTTGATAGTATTTTTGATATTAGAGGCATTTTTGGCTTTTAGATAGGTAGGGAGTATGCGTTGTTTTTTTCGCAATTGCAGGGGAGCAGTAACAGTATTTGTCACGTTGTTAATAATCCCGTCAATTCTAATAACCGGAACAGGGGTAGATTTGGCGCGACTTTATTCTGCACGAAGTTCAGTGCGCAACGCCAATCAGCTAGGTGCAAATGCAGTGCTTGCAAGTTACGATGCTGTGCTTCAGGATTTGTACGGATTGTTTGGAGTTATGAAGAGTGATGCGGAATTGGCAGGGATGATTGATACATATATTCGTGCATCACTTTTTGGACAGGAAATAACTGATGCTCAAATGGGCGAATTGAGGCTTTTCTGGGGCAATGAAGGCGTAAATATAGCTGTGCGAGGATTTGATGATTTGAGCAATGTTGAAATTCTCCGACGGCAAATTGAAGAATATGCAAAATGGCGTGCTCCTGTTGCAATTGTGGCAGATATTCTGGACAGATTGAAGTCGGAGGAAGGCGGGATGGCAAATGCCGCTGCGGATGGAGCAGTCATAAATGAGATGGTTGCAATTGAGGATCAATTGTACACATTGCTCAGGCAATATGAGTCTTTTAACAATGAAATTATGCGCATACAAAATAGTTACAGAGACCTAGAAAATCGAATTTTCAATAGCATAAACGGGTATGCGCAGAGACTCCAAGTTCAAATTCGTAACCTATACTCCGTAAGAGCAGAATTTGAGAACCCTGAACTTGCCCCCGAAAGGGAACCCTTTTTACGTGAACAATACGATGCAATAGTCCGAAATATTAATTCAATCATTAATGGCGGCAGCATTGGAAGCAACTGGATTGAAACCGTTCAAACCGGTGTAGGCGGAGTTCGTAGATATGGGCACTGGCAGTCAACTTTTACAGAAAGCTCGGGCTTTAGAGCAGTTTTACAGCGTTATGAAAATGAGTTGCGCGGCTTCAGTTCGCAGTTTTATAACCTAATTTCGATAGGCCAGCGAATTGATAATTCAAGAGGACAGCTTCAAACCGCTATGACTAATTTAGAAAATCGTCTTCTGACGGACTCTTCCCTTACTCCCGGAATGGCAGAAGGGATGCGGCAAGATATAAATGACTACAGAACTTTGCTGGGATTTGAATTTGCCCCTCTTGCACGCTCCTTTAGGGATGCAAATGTTAACTATATAAACAATACTGTGATACCCATATTGCAAGGTATAAATGGTTTCGGCAGTGTAAGCGGCAACCGTATTGTCAATCCTTCGGTTTCTTTCAGTGACTTGTCGCAGCTAGGAAGCCTTCGTGATTTTTTTATTGATGTCGAAGTCAATTCAAATTTTTTTCCGGGAGCAAATGTTAATAGATTAAGAAATCTTGCAAACATAACATCAGTCACGTTTTCCGAGCCCGGTGCATTTATTCTTTTTAGAAATACTAGCACTGAGCATGGGAATGCTTTTGAGTTTCTGCAACGTGAGTTGCGTATTAACGCAACAGAAGACCAGGTGAGAGAAGGAGAAAGTGAAGAAGAAGGGATGATAGCAGCTTTTAATAGAATGATTAGGATATTCAATGGCCTGTTTGACAACGATGTATCTCCCGGCGCTGCCCGGTACGCCCCGGCAGGGGGGAACCGCCCTGCCTCATTTGTC
>Ga0209755_10003354_pt1 | contig 20209 bp, 25 predicted proteins | sample TergutCo191P1_FD_187301 | JGI IMG/M metagenome (GOLD analysis project Ga0209755, IMG submission 187301) | Cornitermes sp. P1 segment gut microbial communities from Petit-Saut dam, French Guiana - Co191P1 (SPAdes) (version 2) | ecosystem: Host-associated > Arthropoda: Insects > Digestive system...
CGATGATTTAAGCCGCACGTTTGGTATCCGTGAGGGCGGGAATGAGCCTTTTATTATTACCACTTATGGCAAGGGTGAGCAATCCGCAATAAACAATTTTTTGAAAAAATACAGGGCTTCAAAATAATTATTTTTATTACCACCACTGAAATAAAAAATGACCAATCGCCCACACCGCGCCGCCGAGCGCAATAGTTCCGGCACCCGACCACAACATAGCCCGATTATCAGTCCTTATTCCTTCAATGAGCAGCGGAGTACCTACGCCGAGAGACACACCGCCGATTGTGAAACTTATTATCGATCCTCGCCTTGCCCTTGCCAACTCATTCTGAAGCCTTGCAATGTTCGCCATCGTAAGACGCGCATGATTTATCAGTTCGGTATTTTCATCGAGTAATACGATTGCGCCCTCTTCAGCGTCCTGTACTCTCTCTATCATAAGATTTAAGTTCAGCCGTAGCTCTCTGATTGTTTCTCTCAATTCGGACAACAATGTCATTAATTCGCTGTTGCGTTCTGATTGCCTCGCTAATTGTGCTTCCCATGCCTGCTGCTGTAATTCTAAGCTCAATAAAGTCTGCATTTGATAATTGCACAAATCCATGAGCTCGCTCGATGATTCCCTCTGCATATCCGGCGCGTTCATCGGCTGCTCGTCCGTATTCAAGTGCTGCGCCAAGATCAGATCGTAAGGTAGTGATTGTATTCTCATGATGTTCAAGCTGTTTAATGAATTCTCCGGCATCGGCGGCCACGACTGTAGCGTCAAGTTCTGTATATTTGTCGTAAAAATGAATTCCGGCAACTGTTCCGCCGATAGCCCAAATGAGAAAAACACCGCAAAAAATAAACCAAAAAAAATTTTTATTAAACCATGTTTTAACATTCTCATTCATGTTCTCTCCTTAAATAAATTTCCATCCGCTGGCTGTTAGCTGCATATACCTAATTGTATTTTCCTTCTCATTATAATTAGGCCAATAATCGCCGATTCTGGCGTTTCTGTCTGATTCTACGATTTTCACGCCGTCTGGAGGAATATTGCCAATTACTTTCGGCAGCTCTCTCATTTTTTCTGTGTATTGTTCATCGTTTAAGTGCGCTTTTAACATTTCCCATCTCTGATCGCCGCCATCGGGATTTGAAACCCTTCCCTCGACACCTACCATTGATGTAATGTTTGTATAATATCTGGGGCAGTCTTTTTTAACGCCGTTATCAAAATGTCTTTCAAGTTTCATATTTCTGCCGGTTTCTTTTCTGATATGTTGAATTAATAATTTTAATGTGTTGATACTTGCCTGACTGAATTCACCGGCGGCGTTCATTGGTATCACTTCAATACCAATGCCGATATAATTTCTACCATCGCTACTGTGCCATCCTGGTTCATTCAATGGCAATGTCTGTAAGACAAAATCATCTTTAACAATGAAATGTGTGGAAGATTGTACGCCGCCGTCGTCATTCCCCTTTTCCCACCAATCTCTTAGTCCGGCCGGTGTGTGATGCGGATACGGGCCAATCCAGTGTATGATTATGCTTTCAAGCGGTTTTGTGAAAAATACCTGCCTGTAAACCAATTCATTGGCTGTATTTCGTTCCCAAATTCCACGCGCTCTTTTTCTTAATGATAAAAAGTTCTCTGTTATCAATAATTTTTTATCTTGCATTAACATAACCGCATCCTATATTTCGCCTTGTTTTGGCTTTCGGCTTAAACCGTCTATATGGCATAGGTTACTTTCAATGCGATCCTCCGCGATTTTTACATTGACTTCATCGCCTAAGAGTTTGTACTGCGGGATATTTTCTTTATATAGTTCAATTTTCTTACGGCAAATCTCGATATTTTTTTGCCGTATAGGAAGCGCCCAGTTTTCAATAATTTTTTGCTTTACTCCGTCAATTAAAAAATCGACTGACGGCATTTCGGGACATCTGACTTCCTTATTATTACCGCAAAATGACAGCTCGCGTTCAATCGAAAATGCTTTATACTCTTCAACAATTTCAATGACGATATTATTGATATAAGCTACGCTGTTTTCAGGTCTTAATTTATCCTTAAAATTATTTTTTCTTGACGCATCGTAAAGCGGAAAGCGTAATCCACCACTTAACGCCCTGATAGTACCCAAACAAAATATTTTATTGTTTAGCTCTATCGCTAGGGTACGTCTTAATTTATCCGATCTTTCAATGGCAAAATCACTAAGTTCATCATCACACGTTCTGATTTTTACATCTTGATTGAATTTAATAGTACCGGCATCATATTGCCTCTGCACTTCTTTTTTATTGGCTGTTATGGATACGCCGCTCTTGCCAATTGACGCACTTCCTATCAAGCCCATCCTAACTGCGATAAGTAATATAATAAATCCGATTTCGGCAAACGCTCCTATTATGATGATTCTGACCATTTCGTTATCCAATTTAATTGCCTCCTTCTTTTTTATTAGAAATAGTTTTAATTGCCTCGATAATTTTAGCGGTGTCAGCGTTTATATTTGCTTGCGCTCCAGCTTTTATTTCTGCGGTTATTTTTGTATTTTCTATCATTCCTGCAACTGCCTTTTGTAAGTTACAACCCATGATTATAGAAACTACAACCCATCCGCTAACTAAAATGATCATTACCGGGGAAGTTAAATAAATGATTAATGTATCGCTTTGCGCCTTAAAAATAATTCTCAAAATTATTATGAAAGCAAGAACGGTATACATTGCCCATGCGAAGGTTGACATATTTACAAATAATTTCGCTATACCGATAATAAATTTATCTTTTGACCATTTTTCTTCTTTTTTCGCCTCTGGTTCTGTTTTTACTTCTAATTCCGCCGTTATGTCAGGTCCCGCTTGCGCCTCCGTCTCTGTTTTTGCCTCTGGTTCTGCCATTATCTCCTCCAAATAAACAAAAAGCCGCGCCTCCTAATTGGAAACGCGGCCTGTAAAATATACAGTACCAAAATATAGACAATTGTGTCCGGGAAGTTCTCTGACCCCCCTCCCGGACAAAAAACCCTCTTTAAGTTTCTATACAGAAACCATATAAACAGTTTTCCCTAAATTCTATTTTTTGTCAATATAGAATCTATTTTTTAGATGAAATTTTCTGCCTTAAACTGTTTGCGCGGGTTTCAAGCTCCTGAAGAATAGAGACATCTTCATTGGAAACCCCGGCTTTAACCGCTGCGGCCAATGCTGCGCCACGTACAGCCCTTCCGGCTCCAGCTTCTGAATCGATCTCCTTCAATTCTTCTTTCATTTCCTGAATTTCCGCTTGTTTTTTGTCCTCTGCTTTTTCCGCATCGGTTTTACCCAAGAAAATCTTGTTATTGATAACCCGTACAAGCCCCTCCGTAGCCTCGAATTCGGCATCCGTAATGGTTTTTTCGGGTTCAACTCCGTCCATTGCTGCCATGGCTTCCTTGCTGGTATGATGCACAACAGCCCCGTTCTTTTTCGCTAAATACACCATAATATTATCCTCCTATGATGATTGTTGTATGAAAAGCCGATTATATAGGCTATCCATCCGATCTACTGTAAAATAGGCATTAAACCTTTTTATGTAATTTCCGCGCCATGACTGATAACCGGTATAAACATCAACGTAAGACATTTTTCCGGCAAGCCGGAAGGATGTTTCCTCCTTCTGTGGAGGGGTAATCGGTCTTAGAGACCTACACATTGTTACCCTCACGGAATCGTGGGCCACGCCGCCGCTCGTATTACTCGCGTTATTGTAGTTCGCATTGCCATTGTTGTTCACATAAGCGAAATTGGTCGAGTTAGGCGCGGATTATCAGGAAACACCCTTTATTATCTTTTTAGCTAATTCGCTATTTGACTTCCTCCATCCTTTTAATAGTTTTGATTCAAATTCTATCGCGTCAATAAACGGTGTAAACTTTTCCATTTTCAACGGCAGCACGTCTGAAATATGTATCATTTCCTGTAAAAGCTGTTCGCAGTTTACTATTGCGCCATTTTGATATCGCCGCCGTAAATTAAGCTCATCCATTGTTGTAGGGTATATTGTGTTACCTGCGGTTATATTCATTATCAGGCTTCTTAATATCTGAATAATATTATCTCGGAACGATTCGATTAACCATTCCGGGTATCCTTCGATGACGGTTACTTCTAAATTGCCTTCGGCTTTTATTTTCCTGATCTTATCCCGCACTCCGAAATCTCTTAGCAGCAAGTTCGTAATGTCCTCGCGTAATTTCCGGGCGTTATGGTAAAACTCCAGCCTCGACAGCCCTCGCTTACTTTTTAATACACTCACTGCTTTCTCCTTAAAAGAATTTCACCCCATAAAGGGGTGAGATTAAAAGATGTGTCGCTACGCGACACAGAAGGCGGGGGCCACACCGCCGTACGTCGTACCACCCGCATGAAAGAAGTCGGCATAGCCAGTACTGTGGGCATAGCAGAAACGGGTCGAGCTATCGGCGCAAGGGGTTTGCAACCACCACCAAGCCCTTGACCCGTTCCTTCTCTTAATCCTGTGATCAAAAGATTTCTGATACAGCGGAAACTGTACGCCGAATGCTGTCTTGGTTCCGTCAGCCGCGATCTCATCACCACGCACCTGATAACCGAATACTTCTAACTCCGACGGCAAGAACACTGTGTACTGAGTCCACACATTGCTGTCTTTGCTGCTGTGATATTTCTTGATTGAATACAGATAATCTCCGCCCAACTGAACTTTAAGCCCTGTCGCAAATGGTCCGCTGCCGTCCCCGCTTGCGCCTTCAAGCCATGCCCTCATTTCACTGGCAGGGTATCCGCCTGTATTGGTATCGGTTGCGTTCATGCGCCCTACAGCAATAGAGTTACGGGTAACAAACAGAATATGATTTTTCGCATTCTCTGTATCTCCTGCGCCTTTGAAAGTATTAAGCCCTGCAATTACAATGCGGTTGTTTTTATACTGATCGTTCCACGCTTGAGGCGCCTGTCCATTTATCGGAGCTCCGATGGCACTGAAATCTAAGCCGTCGAGATAATCACCAATTCTTATGCCGTGAAAATTAGGGATTTTGGTATCGTCAATTTCGCCATTATTGTTACATCGTCGACGGATTTCCGCCATTGCTTCCGGTATTGTGGAGACACCCAAAACTTCAAGAAGATTCCGCCCGTCTCCGTCTACCATTGTAGGATGGCTGTCAACGTCAAGTAATGCGCCCTCAATGGCTTCTTCCCTTTTATCATCATCAATAGTCCGCCCATTTTTATCCCTCATGGGTACTTTACCTGGCAGATCAATTGTTGAAAACACGCTTTCTTTAAATTCCATTGGATCGTTATCGACTGTATAAGTATCATTTTCAAGGTAGAAAATCTTACCCTTGTTTGCGGTCCCAGCCTCAATAAGAATCAGTTTGCTATCGAAACATCCGGCGTTTGCCTTCGTATAACCAGGCTGCCGGTTCCATGCGCCGGTATGCACAACCCAAAAGCCATTTTGCCTTTTATCGGTTTGATTTTTTAAGAAAACCATTTGACCAACAGTACAGATTATTCCGTCTATTTCCATTTCTCCGCCGGTAACTATATCAATGTTTTCAGTTGATGCGGCAACCGGCATATCGTTAATATAGGAATAACGCCCTAACAGGTTATTAATATATGGGAACGCTGTATTCAAAATTGTTGCAATTGCTGAAACAATGGTCGTCATTGGTATTTGAGAAGTGAAATTCTCTCCTCTTATCGCCATAGACTTTCCGATAGGCATATTCGTACCGTTCACATCGTTTTCTTCTATTCCAAATCTAATATGTTCTGCTTTAATCGCATTAGCATTATGCTCACCGTCTTCTCTATGCGCAGTTAAAAATTTTGCAATGATTTCTGAAATAAAACCGGGGTTAAATGTCCGTGATTTATCAATAGTCCATGTAGTATTTACATGGCTTCCTGATCTTGCTGTAATGTTTCTGATATGCTCATTTGTTAAGCTGACAGTACCGGCAGGGATAAATATTTCAGCAAGTTTTATCCAGCCGTTATCTGCAAGCGGCGCAGTTACAGAACCGTCTGCGCCTTTTTTAACCATAACATCAAGTTTTATGGATTTTTTTGTGGCGATTGTTTCCGTAGATAAAACACTGGTTTCCGGATCCTTAAATTTTCTTTGCTGATGATCATTAAAGGCTTCAACACCGCGAATTTGCACGGTATCAATACGCGACATTGTAGAGTGTGCAGATTCAACCGATATAGGCTGATTTAATTCTGTATCAATTACATCTACACCAGATGCTTTACAGTGTCCGTATACTGGATTAATGGTAAAGTTCATGCCGCCCGAAGGATACGGTGTTACTTTACCCCCGATAACATAATCAGTATTTTCTCCGGTCATTATTGCCCGGAGTGCTACAGCTATGTTACTAATTGATTGATCGTTGGCATAGGAAAAATCCACTACCTTAGCGATCTCATTTGCGACTAATGCCGCTGTTGATAAATTAGACATATTAATCCTCCTGTGTTAGTCTAACCCTCTCGTTAATATTTCAATGTAAGACTGGATTCCTCCAGCCGCGACCATTTCAAGCAATTCCGTATATACGTCTTTTGCTTTCTCTATGCTGCCTTCTACGCCGAAAATATGTGATTGTTCAATGTAAGACATTTTTGTATAATCTATCGTAACTCCCTCTTCATCACTTTCCCATGGTGCTAGGGGTGTTTGTTCGTTGAGAAAAAAATCATTCGTTGGTTCAATTATTCCTATATCGTTTTTTCCATTTACTAAAATCGGTTCATTATCGTTCAGTGCTGCGTCCTCTATGAAACTTACGTTAGCACTTTGTATTTTGTCTTTATCATCTTTACCGGCGGAAAAATGACCGAAGGCATCGTTATATAAATGCCGTTTAACAGGATCGTCTTTACCCGGCGCAAATCCTAAAGTTTCAACTGTATATATGCCGCCGAATACTGCAAGTAATGTAAATGTTGAATAAGCCTCTTTTTTAAATAACCTTGTATAGTCAAGATAAGCAGATTCGTTATAGAGTCCGATAAACATTATCGTAACATTAGACACATCATTATCCGTAATAAAATAAAGATTTTTTGCATCCCATTTTTTAGCACTGTATTCAACGCTTTTTGTGGTGTTTATCCAATCTCCAAATTCGCCTTTGTAATTATCCCAATACCGTCCGTTATTATCTTTTATCTGAACCACGATTTTACCTTCTAAAAAGAAGTGTAAAAAATATGTTGTATTGGAAACAACGCTCACTGTTTGTTTGCACGCTCCAATACCGTAAAATTTAATCCCTGTTCTTTCACTAAATCTTGCCTCTTCATCGTAAGAACAGCCGTCCAACATCCATGAATTATTTTGCAATTCAAAATCGCCGTCTAAAAGCATATTCTCATTGATAGGATTGGTATTATTTACGATATAAACATATTCAGTATTAAAAAATTGTTGAAACATGCGCCGAATATTCCATACATCACCCCATAACGTATCACCGCCCCGATAATAAAGTAGCTCGTTTCTGCGTTTCAAAGATTCATCGCTTTCGCTGTAAAGCCGTCCTAAATATGAGAAAAAATACATTGTTTTTTCAAGTTTTTCACCACTCATTTCGTAAAAATCAGAATTATTACACCATTCATCGCGTGCTACCTCAATGTCCTTAAAAATCGTTTCTATTGTTCCTGTGCCTTTTGGGTTTGCAATTAAGGCTTTGAATATTTTGCCGTCTTTATTTATAAGTGCGGAAAATTGGCTACGGAGAAAATCACCTACTGTATTTGTGGTATCAATGCTCACATTATCCATTCACATTCTCCCTTATATCAATGTCCGCACTCCCGAAGCGCAGTATTTGATCTGCGCCGATTACGATATTTCCGACTGGAGAAATTACATCAACATCCCGCGTAAACTGTAATTTACGGATGCGCGAAATAACATCTGATTTAATAAAAGGTTTTCCGATTGTGAGGGAATTTACATATTCAGTTATTGTGCGCCTTATTTCCGTTTCCGCGCCTGTTAAATCTGCGCGGTAAACATTTACAGTTATTGAAAAAACTACCGGTACGGTTTGCGGCGGTAAAACGCGGATATTTACGCCCGGAGCTAAATGTCCTTGAATTTCTGCGCCATCACCTTCAATAGCCAATTTTGCGGCGGCGATTGTTTCATCGGTCGCGCCGCCTGAACCATCATCAACATAGACCGACATATTAAAAATGTTTTTAAGCGGTGGTTTATGGTTTTTGACAGAGACAGAGCGCACGGTATCTAATTCCAGCGCAGCACTTTTAATTGCAAAAATATTTGTACCTGAAAGCCCGTTAAAGAATGTTTTGAATCTTTCGTCAAATTCCGCGTCTGATTCAATATCTAATCCGCCGGTTACTGGTTTGTCATTGGTTACTTCCATAACATCAGAGGGTAAAGCCGTTAAAATAGTATCAATCACACCTATAGGAAGGTTAAAAGATGTGCCATTTTTAGCGGCAAGAATTTTTATCGGGTTGGAATTTACCTGACCGGCTTCGATATACCCGACTTCCGTAGTAATAAATTCTTTTGCCGCGCCTGATAATCTTGTTCTGGATGTTATTATTGTTCTCGATGGCAGCGGTTTTGCGCGTTTGAATATTACCGTGCTGGTCGCTTTCTGTCCTTGCTTCCGGCGGAATTTGAATATCGAAAAGGGTACAAGGCTTAAATTGTCATTATAGCCCTGCCGGATTGCCACATATTCACGCTCTGCGATCTTACATGCGCTATCAAGAATCGTATGAATATTTGACCCCGGATTGAAGTCTGTAATTTGATCTTGCTGTGATACCATGTTTCCTACCGCTTGCTGCATTAAATCGCTGTATCGCCTTATTTCCGCCATATTATATTTCCCCCTCGTAAGTACCCGGATTTCCGTTTATATCTAAATAATCAACTGATACAAAAAGCGCATCGCCGCGCCCTTCTATGGTTACTTCCTCTATTTTTTCAATACGCGGATCTTCCTCAACCGTCCGTTCAATGCTGCTAAATAAATAACTGTCAATTGCAACGGGATCGCCTATTGTAGCCCTTATTCCATACGCGCCTATGCGAATTCTTTTTCCTAATGTAGTTGTAAGCCTGTTTGCGAGAGCTTGCGATAAATTATCCGGCCCAGATACAACGGCAAGATCACCGTTCTTTACGGCAAAATCACCATCATCTGTCAAGGCTATATCCCGCCCGTAATTATCTTGCATTTGCGGTGAGGCATATATCCGGTTTCTTAAATTTTGCTCTTGCTTTGATAAAATAGGTATCTTTATATCAGTTCCAGCCGGTACGTTATGCTCAAATTGAATCTTGTTATAATATGAAATAAGAGACCCCAAATTCGGATCGCCGTAATGTTCTTTTGCAAGTTTATCAAATGTTGTTGTGGAAGTCATTTTAATAATTTTATAATCATAGACGTGCGCGATTGCGTCATTGCCGTCATTCCCGACATATATAATTGTCTCGATGTTTGTCTGTTTTTCCTTAGCAAGTGCCATGACGCGGGATGCCTGATCTTGTAAACGGTTTAACAAATCGGTAATTAAATCGTTTCTGTCATTCTCTGTTTCAATCATATTGTTGGCCTCCTACCCACGCAGCATATAAAGTCATTGACGCTGAAATAGCGGTTGCAAAATTAAACTCGGTTGTAAGTTCTGCGTCCGTACACCAACGCTTAAATAATTGCCCTGCTTTAGTCGGGTTTATTGGATATACCGCTTTATTTTGGTATTCAATTTCTTGTGCCGGTATTGCGGACCCACCACTTGTTGCGAATGTTACGGAATATTTATTAATCACCCATGCCGCGTAAATAGTAAGCGGTGTATTTGCTTGCGTAGTCTCAAAAATATATTCATTGGTAAGAGCGGCATCGCTACACCAGCGAATGAATGTATATCCCGTTTTTGTCGGATTCGCCGGTTTAGTAACGAATCGACCAATCATAACGGTCTGCGCAGGTACTGCGGATCCGCCGTTACTATTAAATGTTATTGTATTTGATACCTGCGTCCATTTCGCATATAACGCTAAATTACTGTTTACCGGAGAATTAAAATCATATTCATTGTTTAAGGCGGCTTCTTTACACCAGCATACAAATAAATAATTTTCCCTGGTAGGTATCATTGGAGCGATAACCTTATCGCTGACTTCGATTTGTTGTACGGGTACTGCGGACCCACTGTTGCTGATAAATGAAACTGCATATACTGTCCGCCATCTTGCATATAAGGTTATATCTTTAGTGATAAGCGTTGTAAACAAAAACCTATTTTCTGCGGCGGCATCAGAACACCAGTATTCAAATACAAAACCACTTCTTATGGGCGCAGGATTTGGCATATTTACTTCCTTGCCTACTGTAATGTTTTGTGTCGGTACTGCTGTTCCCAATCGGCTGTTGAATGTTGCGGTTGCTACGCTCTGCGTCCATTTCGCATATAGCGTCATGTTTTCAGATATTTCAGTATCAAAATCAAATTCTTCTGACAATAGTTGATCTCTATACCAGTTTAAAAACGTATGTTTCGCCATAACTGGATCTATTGGTCTTACAAGTAATCCGCCGTATGCTACTTTCTTGGGAGCAATATACGTTCCTTCGCCTGAATTGAATGATATAGTTCGCTCGTCATTTTCTATTGTAGCGGTTCTTTGTAACCCATCTGGCGATAAACCTAAACTTGAAAGTTTTCTTGTAGCGGCTATTAAATCTGAAGTTATGTTAAATACACTTGCTCCAGTAATTTTTCTTAAAGGTGCGTCAAGGATTCCGGCGACATTTTTCATTATTGCAGCCGGAGAACTCCAATCTGCTTTCATTAATCTTTCAACCGCCTTTTTTGTTTTTACAATTTTTCCAGCGACTAAATTTATCCGCGCCATGTTGGATTCGATTTTTTCAAATATATTAGGTTTTTTTACAGAGTCTACCGAAGGAACAGCATTTTTTAATTCTTCAAACGCATGTCTTGTTTTAATAATTTCCTCTGCGACAGAATCAATCGCAGGAGCAGCAGCTTCAGAATATCCTAAAACTGCCTCTACGTTGTCAAGAGCTTCCTGAATATTATCAAGAATTTCCGGCGCACTATCAAAATTCAACTCCGGCACATCTTTTGAATCCTTAAACCCTATCATTTCAAGGGTGTATAAATACGTCCTTGGTTTATCTTTTGCTCTTCTTATTTTCAGGTTTTTAATAGCAACACGCCAATAATTTTTTGACGGCGATCCGCCGTCACTTATGGCTACCATTTTAGAAAGATCGTATAAATATACTTTCTTTTTTGGTATTTTCTCTATCGTTCCCCATTCTTCCAGTATTTCTTGTAAATGATATATTTCTTTTTCGCCTGTTAAATATTTTGGATCTGCATTGCCTTTATATATAAGTTTTAATTCTTCATTTATTGTAGTGCCAGAAAGAGTTATTTTAATTGTGTCATTGCCATAATCATCAAATACAGAACCGCCGAAAGTTTTAGTTTCCGATATACGTTGTGCAAAATCAAAATCTTCTGATTCGGGTGGTACGGAGAATGTAAACACCTCTTTTGGTATATCATTTTCGAGAAATTCAAGCATGTAAGCCTTTCGATAAAGGCATAAATTCATTACATCCACTATATTTTTCCTATACCAATTTCATTATGTTTAACTCATAAAAACATTATTACTGGCTGATACAATGGTTCCACTTCCCCCTGGATAGGTAACTGTATCGCCTAACCGAGCTACTCCTATCCCATTTACGAAATTTTTTATAGACGCAGATGTTATTTTACCAGTACCACAATGAGGACAGTCATGTATTACAGCGTCCCCTAACCGCGCTATTCCCTTCTCATTTGCGAAATCCGTAGCGGATGCTTCTGATATAACACCGGTAACATTATGAGGACAACACGGCACTCCGTGACTACATATTCCTTTATGAGTATCTCCTAATCGTGCTACTTCCGGCATATTTTCTCCTAATTATGTTGTGTGATAGAACCGTCAGAGCGATTTACTCCGCCTGCTTTACTAATAATATCGCCGGTCGCATTTGTATAAATGTTTCCGTCAACCTTTGTGATATAATCTCCCTTGTGTTCTAATTGCAATAATCCCTTTTTAATTGTTATTTTTGTATCATATGCAATTATCTCTATTGAATCATTTTTTTTATGCTTTAATTTTAAATCTTCCCCGAATATCCCTGCGGTAATTACGCCATCTTTCTCATGATGTAATTTAATATCCTTAAACACGCTTAGGTCTATTGTATTTCCTGATATGTAATCTAATTTGATCCCCGGATTGTCATTTTCTTCATCATGAAAAAAATGTGCGTGTAATTCAGGAGGATCGAGCGGTTCTTCTTCGGTTCCAAAATCAATTTCGCATTTTATTACAGGATTAAGATCGGTTGGTTTATTATATATTTTAAATGTGCCGGTTTTATTATCTTCTATGAATGTCCAGCCCGAATTGGTTATTTTTTTTCTTATATGTGCTGCATATTCTTCATCTTCCTTAAATGCCGCATGTTCAGCAACCTGAATACCAAAAAGAGAACATAAAACAATTGCAGTATTGGGATCGTCTGTTTGCATGAGACAGAGAACATATGTATTTACAGGCGGCAATCTTCTCTGTCCCGATAAAAAATCTTTTTCTTCATCTATCGTTACCCATTCAAGGCTTGCAACACGGAGACCTGAATAAACCCGGCCGGTTTTCGTTCTGACATGAACAGTATGATCTTCGGGGTGGACCTCCGTTACCATTCCGGTAAACGCATAACACTCACCGCTAAAATTTCCTATTGGTAGTGGCATAGCTCCGTGAAGTTGTTTTTTTGGGATTGAAATATTTAACATAATACCTAACTCTGCCTACCAATCGTTTTTTCAAATTCCTGATAGCGCAATGTCATGTTTTTTAACTCCGCGAAAACGCCGCCATCTGAATAATCACCGCCGCGATCTAATGATATTTTTGCTTCTGGTGCGCCTCCGTAATTCCAGTTATGCTCTGAATCCACAACATAAAATTCGCCGCCCAAAAACTGTATTTTCTCACCAGCTTGCGGCATATCTTCTAAAAGATTGGTTTCCATTGTAATAGTACCGGAATACTTTTTTTCTTTTTTACTAAACCAATCTTTTAAACGTAAATTTAATTTTTGTAATTTTGCTGCTGTATCTGTATCGTCAACTCCGTCCGCTCTTCCATAGCCATTAAAACTAGCAAATAGCGGGCGATAACCATATACAGGAAAATTATCTTGATCAATTTCTAGTCCCGGCATATCGCTTACACCCTGCGCGGCAAGAATGATGGCCTTATCTTCTTGTATTGGGAAACCGTTTAAGTATGAGAAAAAAACAGTATAAATTTCATTATTATTTTGTTTTACGTCAAACGATTTAACATGATTTGGATCGATTGTTTTTTTATCTAATCCATTCCATGCGCTAGGATCAAATTGAACTTCACGAATGATTAACCGCATTTTTCCGGTTGATCTTTCTGTATGAGGAAATATTTCATAAACCGGTTTAGGTACAAGATGTGATATTACTTCAAAAAATGATTGTGTTGTCTGCCCTTTGAAAACGCTTCCTAATGGATAATGAAATTTTGAATCATCAACTTCAAATATATCAGTTTCGCTACCTATCCATGTTTTGATATATTCCACAATTTTGGGATTTGACGATTTCTGATATTGGCTGCTTAAATTAATAAAACTTTTCCATATTTCTTTTATTACATATTCGAGAGACAATGTGCTATTGTCGCTTTGTATAAATTTAATTGTAAATTCATTTTGTATTTCCTTATTATTTGCCAATTCTGCGGTTATAGTTGTGGCTTGCATATCTAAATTTATTCTGAACTCTTGTACAAGCCCTACGATAGAATGACCAGATATTACTACCTTCCTTGTAACGCCATTTTCTGCGATTTGCGCGACATACTTTTTTTCACGGATAACACCTGTAAATGTCGGCATTGGCGAATTAGCTGATGATGATCCTTGCCCTAATGATGTACTTTGAACAAAATGATTGTTGGATTCAAATATTTGTACTATATCCATGACGCTGATATTATCAAGTATGGACTTTCCATTATCGTCATTTAAGCCTATATCTCCAAAATCATTTACTTCATTGCCGGGATAAAATGTAAGGGAAAATTTACCTTTTTCATCATTTATTGACGTACCAAACGAATATGATTGTAAAAGCGTTTTATTTGCAGTATCAAAACGGAGAGGAGTACCTGATTTGTCAGGCTTCCAAATAACCACTTCGGGGCGCGGCGATTGGTAAGATACAACATGATTACCCATGCGAAATCCTTACTTCTCTCCAGATGCTCTATTAAGCAAAGCAACAAGAACCTCTTTAGGAACATCATTAAAAGAGACATCGGTTATTTTAACCTCTACAATTTTTTCAGATTGTATATCCCAGCAATAGATTTTCCCGTCATATCTAACACATTTTGTTAAATCAGGCATACTCCCTCCAAATACCTTTAAATTTTCGCTTCTAAAATCAATTCTGCTTTTTCTTTGATGTCATCTATTTGTTTTTTGACATCAAGAGGCAAAGCATCCGCAGGGCAGAACTTAAACCATTTCTCCTTTTCTAAATCGAATATATAAACACATCCGTCCTTTGACTTAAATTGCGGATTGTTTTCAAAAGACATATTTTACCTCCATAGAAAATAAAAAAAGGCAGCCAAAAACACAGAGACCCCTTGCGATCTCTAGGTTTTCGGCTGCCCTTTTGGCATACCATAGATTTTAAGTAATTCTATCCTTTTTTATCCTACTTGTCAAGAATTCTAGACGTCTAGAATTTTAAGCTGTTGTATGCCTCCGCCTTTTAGTTTCATGTAGTTTCCGTAAAGCAGCTGTTCTCCCTCCAGCTACAAGGCAATCCCTCTTACAATTCACGGCGCGGACAATTACACCTGCGCCGTTCTTGTACCCCTCTGCTTTCTTGTAATCTTCAGGAGTTGTTTTCGGTCGATCAAACACTTCCATGTGTTTTTCCATTTTGTTCATAATGCCGTCTATCCGGGCAGCATCACGCTCTGATTGTTCTGGGCTGTAACCAATAAATCCTGTCATAATGTGTTCCTCTTTTCGCTGATATGTCTTACTCCGCAACGCGGGTCTTACGCTGATTTCTTGCATCTCATTTCAGCAATACATTCATCAATAATCCGCTGTTCACGGATTTTTTTAGTTGATTTTCGTATAAGCTGTTTCGCCTGTTTAATTTTCTTATCTACCTTCCATTTCCCGACAGAACCGTCCTCATGGAGTTGCTTCACAAGTAATTCAACACCAGCAAACATTGAAGATGATATTCTTTCATAATTCTTTAAAGTTATTGCCTTTGACATAAACCCTCCTATGCCGCGTAAAAATACCGCGCCAATTCCCATGCGCGTTTAAGCGCGTCCGACATCGAAAGCCCTTCATGTTTTCTGTATCCCCATGCGGTAAGCATTACATCCCTGCGGCGGTTTTTATCCTGCTCTGTTTTTTTCTGATTCCATCGATCAACAGTTCCATCCTCATACAGTTCGTCAATAAACGCATCCAATAGCGGCTGGATTAAGAAATTCATTCCTGTAGACGGATCGAAAGCCTTAACACGACATTTCATAATTTTGTCTGCTACCGCCATTTCTTTTTTGGTTTTCTGATCGCCGAGAGAAAAATTATAATTAAAATCAATTGTTATACCGGATTCACGGAGCTTTGATATAAATGTGTCTCTTGTATTTAAGGTAAGACCGGAAGGCGCAGTGAACACTATTCGATCCGGTGTTTCCTGATAACGCCTCTTCCATGTACTGTATCTGTGTTCAGGGCAAAGAGTAGGAAGAACGGCTTCGTTATTCTCCAGCCATGCTTCGTATCTTTGTATATTCCCATTACTTTTTAACCAAATTATTTTGATACCATCATCATAATATTCCCAACTAAACAGGATTAACCCATCACGCTGTAAATAAGGCCGGTAATCTGTATAGCCTTCTGGTAAGGCTTCTCCCGGCATTACCTCGATTATTACCGGCTTTTTGATCTTTTCTTCAGCCTCTTCCGGCGGCTGCTGATTTATCGGGGATTCGTATGTTGCAGGTTCCCTGTCAAACACATAAGGGTCAATTAAATCAACCCTGGGAAACGGTATGACCTTGTTCTTGTATTTATCAACAAAGTATTTCATGTTAAGCCTCCAGTTACATCTATTATGTTAGATTATATTTCCATTATAATAGAATGTCAACTGTTATTTCTATTTTTTTAGATATTTTTTCTAACTATTGCTATTTTTATTTCATGATGATATACTTTATAAAAAGGAAATAGCATGGGTATTTCATACCGTCCATTATTCGTATTGCTTGCAAGCAAAGGGCTAAAAAAGACTGACTTATTAGAATTAATTGACATTTCTCGCGGTACACTTGCTCGCTTTGCAAAAGGGGAGCCTGTATCATTGGAAGTCATAGATAAATTATGCAGAGCCTTAGATTGCCAGCCGGGAGATGTTGTAGAGTATATACCCTAATTTACAGATATATTGAACCTTATCTGATTCATGATATAATTTGCCATGATAGACAAAGATTTAGCCGCATCTAGTAATTTTCCTGATGTATGGATTAAAATTCCTTTAGATATAAAGCAACTACTTTTTTATATAAACGAAACGCCTCCTGATACTATAAATAAATGGGAAATGAAAGCATCCATCTCTTCCGAGGAAGGAGTAAAAATACAATCAACATTTACATTACCAAAACGCCATGATCCCAGTACAATATATTTTCCATTGCCAATAACCATGCCCCATAAGGAATCTGATGTTCCACCCCCAGAAAGGTATGCTACATATCGCCATCTAACACCAGAACAGAAGTATATTTACCTAAACTGGCTTAATAACATTAATCGCCCTATTAATGAAGGGTATCGTTTTCTATTTCTTTTTGGGCTTGAACGGCAATTATTAATCGGAAATTTTAATGCGGCATGGGAAATGATTATTAGATTAAAAAATTCTACATTATCGGAAATTAATGAAAGTCGTTATTTTAGGTATAAATCTACAAATACCTTATTTACAACATGTATTATGCTTAATCGAATAGACCTACTTCAAGATATAACTTACATATATGAAGAACCTGCTTATAACGATGTATTAATTTGGGATGATATGCAAATTCTTGTAAAATATTATAACCATGAACCTATTGATGCGAAGGAAGCAATAAATCTTCTTAAGCGAACAAGTACAAGAAACAGGAGGTATATAGAAAATGCGCCGAAATACTACGCCGAAGAAATGGCAAAACTATTACTTGAAAAGACAGGTCACTCTTTTATTAGACCAAGTGATTATATATTTGAGGAAAATAGAAAAAAACCAAATATATCCATAGGATTTATTAATCCTTCATTCCCATTTGAACTTAGAAATCCAGAGATTTTGCTGCCTGATACAAATAAACTAACAACTTTTCTCCATGAGCTTCATCCTGAGTGCCATGAACGGACAAAACTACAACTTAGAAAAAACATGGCGGCTGAAAAAGAATGGTCAGCGCAGTTATAAGGAAGCAATGTCAAAAGCGGATACAATAATCAAGAATTTAATGTAATATAATACAATATATAGTAATATTACCCAATACTATTTAATTAAGCTTGCGCCGGATTGCCGAGGTTTTGAACTGCGATTTTGAAGCCGGATTTGTCCTTAAAGATACTGGGGAAAAGATTTAAAATAATAATCCTTTTTTATTGACAAAAGTGCCGAAAATAATAATAATTACTTATGGTTTTTTTGCTGCGGTTTTCACACGCCCTCGCGGGTAATACCCGTTGGGGTTTTGTGTTCTCTAGCAGAATATACGAATGACCTTGGAGAAAGGTTATTTATGGTATACCTCAAAAGAGGCATCCAAGGGAAGAAGAATTATGAACCAAGTTATAAGGGTATCCCGTGGTGAAGTAATAGGGATAGGCAAAGTTAAAATCCCCAGAACTATTAACTTTGATCATGAAATACAGTTGCTTTCATTTATAAGTATAAGAGAAGATGCAAATTCATTTATATCCACCTGTATTCACCTTCATATTGACGGATATGGAAAGACAGAAGAAGAAGCAGATGAGAATATGGTGGAAAACATTTGTTATTTCCTCACCCAAAATTTCAAGGTGCTTTCAAATGAGGATGCATGGGAAAATATAAGAGAACTGTTTAAATCCGATGCTTGGTCAAGCGAGCTTTGGGATGCGTACCGTGAAGTACAGGTACAGCTTTCAATCCGCGGAGAACAGACGGACGGCACAGCTGAACTTGCCTACCGCCTTGATCAGCTCGAGAAAAAACGGTCAGAAGAGTGGGAAAGCTGGGTAAGGGAATCCATGATCGCTGAAAAAAGAATTAAAGAGTTGGAAACACAGGCAGACAAGCTTAAAGAGTTTGTGAGCAAGTACGTGATTGCCGATTTCATAGTTAAAAGAATGCGTTTGAACGGAGGCGCTTAGTGTACTCTGCAGAATCAATTATTGCTGAGCTAAAGGCTAATGATACAATAATCTGCGAAGGTATTGATAAGATAGGATGCCCTTCTCCTTCTCCTGAAACACATAAGGGGGTCTGCCTAGGCGACCCTGATAATTGTGAAAAATGTGACAACAATGGCTGTGAGCAACGGATATCTATCCACCAAAATCTCAAAAAACTAAGAGTGATAACCTTAAGATTTAGTGTTTCCCCTCGTAATCGCAAGGGGTTTGTCCGAAAAAAAGACTCCGCTTTGCAACAGTTGATAGATAAAGGATTCATAAACAAAGACAACTTAAAATCAGTCTCGCCTGATTGAACATAAGAATGTGATTGGCTCTATTCAGAGGTAATTTAATGTTATGCATGAAAAAGACAATCTTGCTTATAGTCATATTTTTAGTATCAATTGCCGCGTTTGGGCAGAATGTAAACCAGCGCGATTTTTATGGATTATGGGAATTTGAATATTATGAAGATTTCCCAGGCTATTATTTTATTAATTCTACAACGTTAGCTTATTTTATGAATGATGTATCTTATGGTATTTGGTCTGATGATATAATATCATGGCAGCCTTATATTAATGTAAACATTAACACAAAAAATGATTATCCATATGGTTATATTTTATTTATTAAAACCGAAGAAACTAATGGTATATTTGGCGGTTTTACAAGGACAATTTTAATTCATAAAGATAAGAAAAAAATCTTTTTTGATATTCACCCTGATGATATTTACATTAAAAAATAAAAATATCATTAGTCTCGAAATTCAATATTAACTTTAAATTCACGCGCTAATTCTCTCATAACTCTAAGTAATTCTTGTCCTGTAACATCAGTCATCACGCCTGGAATCCGATTGATAGTATTGTTGTCATTTACTGCCTGTTGCTGTTCAAAAGAAAAAGCTCTCATTATCTCCAGTGAATCCAAAAATGCGTTTTGCGCTTGTATACTATCACTATCTCGATATGACTCTAACCTTGAATATGCTTCAGCATCATCGGGAACATTAAGATTAAAAAAACCATAGTTGTCAGGTGAGCCGCTGCCCCTTGCAGCTCTACCGCCCGTAAACATTGCATAATCAACTGATGAAGTGCGCGAGGATTGTATATCGCTTCTCAATTGACGAGCATCACGATTTCTTTGCTCTTCTGCCAAAATTGCGGCATGGCGTTCTGGAATAGACATCCCCGCTCTTTCTGCTATTGATGATTCAGAATATGCAGGACCGCCTAACACATCTGCATTAGCCTGTTTAACTTTTATTTCCTGTAGAATATCATCTACGGTTTTTTTCTGCGCTTCCAGCATAGCCCATTCCGTAGTATCAAATTTAAATTTACCGATGTTTGCCAGACTTGCACCCATTGAATTAATCGCAGTTTGTAATTTTTCAGAATCTGATTGGTATCTTGGGTTTTCCTGCATTGCCTTTATCTGATTTGCTAAATCATCAGGAGCGTAACCTGTTTTCCATGTTCCGGTTTCACTATTCCAGCCTCTATCCA
>Ga0209755_10003355_pt1 | contig 20205 bp, 15 predicted proteins | sample TergutCo191P1_FD_187301 | JGI IMG/M metagenome (GOLD analysis project Ga0209755, IMG submission 187301) | Cornitermes sp. P1 segment gut microbial communities from Petit-Saut dam, French Guiana - Co191P1 (SPAdes) (version 2) | ecosystem: Host-associated > Arthropoda: Insects > Digestive system...
AACATCATTTCTGTTGTAATATTCTTCGAATGTAGGGACTACTATTCCGATTTTCCCTTGTAAACAAGTCATCATTTCTTTTATTAATTCTGCGGCGCCGTTTCCAACCGCCAGATATTTGTGGTTTATCCCGAAGAATTTGGAAGCTAAAAGACAATTAACGTTAAGGCTGGAAGGGTATTCTGAAAGCAGTGTATTAAAATGATAATTTAGCTCTTCCTTCATCCGCTGTGTAGGGAAATATGGATTAACAAGATAGCAAAAATCAAGAAGTTTTGGAAAACGCCAGTAGCCGCCGTATCGTTTCTGATAGCTATTAAGAATATCAGCTTCGTTCGCAAATAATGTTTCGGCAATGTCAGCATCCTGAATATCGTCAATTTCATACCATTTTTGCTCAGAATTTATAACATGCGCTTTTAATGTTGAATGATTTAAAAACGCGATAACTCTTAAAACATCTTCATAATATTCATTGTTTCCCATTGTACGGGAATATGCTTCCAAAAAAGGAATATAATGATTTTGCGAAAATGAAGAACTGAACTTATAAATATTAACTGTTTTAAAATATTGATCTGAGTTAGAGAATAGAAAATCTTTTTTTGGGATAAAACTTAAAATATTTTTATCTTCATCTATTGTAATAACTGTTCCATCCATCCAATTTTCAAATTTTGATACCGCGGTTAAATTTGGATAAGGATTTTTTATTAGATCATCTAATATTGAATTTTCAAGTATTAAATCGCTTTCTAATAAAATAGTTTCATCAAGTAATAAATAATCTTTTGCAAGGTAAAGCGAATAAATATTATTTGTGGTTTTATAATCAGGATTTTCTACATATTTAACCGGTATACCTTTATAATTTTCCCCGATAAAATCTTTTAGTTTTTGGCCAAAATAACCAATAACAATAATAATTTGTTTAATTTCATGAACGCACAATTGATCTAGCATACGTTCAATTAATGTTTTTCCGCATACGCTAACCATGCATTTTGTGTTTTCTTTTGTTAAATCGCCTAATCTCCTGCCCATTCCGGCGGCCAAAATAATTGCCTGCATTAATTTACATTACCTTTTTCAACTGTTTGAATAATAAAATCAACTGCGCGTTTTCCTGCTTCTCCCTGAAACTGCCACATAGCGTTTTTTATTTCCTCACGATAATTCTTTATCTGTGTATTTTGTATAAGATTTGTTATTGATTCTGTTACATTATTAAGAAAAGAATCATCTAGGTGTATTCCTATTTTTCTTATTGATTGTAAAAAATAAGGCTCTTCGTGTAAATCCTGCGCATCAAGGCGGTTATAATTTATATCCTGAAAATTAAAAATTACAGGTTTATTAAACAAGAAAACAAAATCATAAATAATTCCCGAAAAATCAGAAATCATAACATCCGATTTTGAAAGAGAATAGATATTCTCATGATTGTAATCCCATTCAATATTTTGATTATCCTTATATTTTGCGGTTAATGAGTCTATCATTGATTTTTCGACAATAAGAGACTGAGGATGAGGACGAACTATTATGCGCCATCCTGTTTTTAAAAGAGGGCCCAGAAGTTTTTCTCCGTATACGCTTAGCAGCGCAGAACTGCCCCATGAAGGAGATACAAGAACCGTAAAATTATGCTGCTCATCTTCTTTTGGCATTTGCATAATTTTATCCGAGCATCTGTCAAAGAATGCATTGCCAATAACTAATAATTGTTTTTCCGGTAAATTTCTTTTCTGTTCTAAAAAACGTATTTCAGAAATCTCAGTTTCACTGGGAAGTAAAACTGAATCAAAATAATCAAGCGAAAAAAGATTATACATAACAGCGCCGCCTGCCGCATGAAGAACATGGCTGTAATGTTTTATATTTTTGGATCTTTTCCATTGGAAAACATCAAGATGCGGAGTAGTAGTCAGCATAAATTCCGCTGATAAAAAATTAAGAAATGCGTACGCTTTATTTCCCTTACCGATAAATCTGCCTTTCACATAATTATATTTTGAAGAAAAAATCGGATCATCCTCTGATGTTGTTAAATAGTGAACTTCAATACATCTTTTTTCAAATTCATCAAGAATGGTTTCAAAAAATAACCAATATCTTTTATCTTCAGCGTATATTACATATTTATACTGCGATTGTGTGTTTTCTTTTTTCCGGAAAAAAACAATTCCAAGTTTTAGAAAAAGCCCGCGGGCAAGAAAGTAAACTGTCGCGGCGATTCCAATGATAATTGAAAAAAGCGCGCTTCCTGTTCCCGGGTCGATATAAAGCGGATATAAAAACATTTTATTCCTTTAGGTTATATAATAAAAAAATAATAATGTACTTGTCAATATCAAATATATTAATTATTGATCCGATCTTTTCCAGTTTTGCGTATCAAAAAGATTAGTATGAATATAATAATCCATATGCGGATCGAAATTTAATATTTTTGAATCAGGATCAGAAAGGCTGAATGAAGCGGACATAGTTATATAAAGAGGATTTGATTTTAATGACGTTGAAATTTCCCTTCCTGTAAAAGGGTTTAATAAGTTTTCAATCTGACCATTTAACGCGATATATGGAACATCGCCGTTTGACATAAAAGTATTATCAGTTATAAGATTTCCCGAAGCGTTAAAATCTTTCACCATAAGAAGTGCATTGTACCATTCTATATTAAAAGGCAGATTCGTTCTATATTTAAAAACCGGAGCCGCTCCGTGATCTGAAACAAGAATAATACGTGTATTATCATAAACATTATTCTCTTTTAAATAGTCAAACCATTCGCCAAGTCTTTTTATGGAAGCAATATTTGCATGATATGCCGTTTCTTTGCTGTAAGGACTTGTGCCATGATTAGAAACAACAGAAGCAGGGCGGTAATCAGGCGCCTGAAGAAAAGATGGCTCATGAGTTGTGTTATTAACCATAAGAATCAAATTGTTTTGATCGTCATCAGTAATTATTGTTAAAAGCCGCATAAAATCAAGAATCGCATAACCGTTTAATGTAAGTATCATTTTATTCATAAGAGAAGGAGCGCAATAATCACCCTGAAGATAAATTCCGTAACGTAAAGCAAGCGGAGAAATTTTAAGGAAACTATACCATAAAAGATTTCGTTTTAATATATCTGATATCGAAGCGAAATTTAAATCGTTTTCATTAAGCCAATGTTTTGTGTATCTTGAATCCATTAATATTGCGTTTATATTTGGAACAGAATCATATATTGATAGATCCTCTCTGTAAGAATAATTCGGATAGGGAGGATCAACAACAGTCACATTATAACCTGCATTAGAAAAAATAATTGGCATTAATAAAAGCGCTTCGTTATGTTTTGTGACCATCTTAATATCTTCTCTTTTGTTTAATTCAAGAGGAGTGTATTCATAGCCTCCGAAGACAGGCGGCATACCCAACGCAGTATAATTATTAAAAGAAACAGTATTTGGATAATAAACAAATCCTGATAATTTTTCATGAAGAGACGGATCTTCTTCAAAAATATAAGGAATAAAAAGACTTACAGCTCTGTCTAAAATAATTATTACTGTATTTTTCCCTTCTTTTGACAGCTTAAAAACAGGATTGATTTCATTAATTGACCATGAGTCATCATTTCTAAATCCGCTTAATTCAAGATAACTTTTATTAATCCTTATTAAATTATATATAGAAATCGAAAATGTTGATAAAGCGCACATAATAAACAAAGCGCTGATAATATTTTCTTTTTTAATACGGCATATCAATATAGTGATTATTACCGGAATAATCAAAAAAAGAATATTTTTCCCGGATTCTTTAAATGTATGATATACATTTTCATTAAAAACAAGTTCAACCGAAATAAGGCCGTAATTTCCCTGAAAAAAGAAGAAATTTGTTAACGAACATAAAAGAAGTAAAGCGCCGAGAATAGAAAATATTTTTTTGAATTTTGGAAACATAAAATATAAAAATGTTGACCAGATAAGAAAAAAACCTGCGGATTGTAAACAAGTATTTAATATAAAGAAAAGAGGAGATGAATAATTATCTATAAATGAAAATTCCTGCGGAGAAGATACAATTATATTTGCAGGAATGAAAATACCTGTAAGTACCCAAAGAGATGCAAATGAAGATATAAAAAGAATAAAACTGTTTTGCGGTAAAAATTTTGAAAGATTATTAATATAACTTGTTTTTCTTAATCGTTTGTTAAAGAAATATAACCAATATATTATGATAAAAGAGATAATAATTCCAGTTATTAATACACGCAGAAACCAGTTTCCATTATAAAAATATAAAAGATGAATTGATACATAAATTAAAAATGCGGTGATTATCATTGTAAGATATAAAAATTTATTTTTTAGATTTATTTTGTAATAAATATTTTTTAAAAGAGAAAAAATATTATTTGTAGTCCAATATATTACAAGAGCTGCAGGTGATTTATAAAGAAGAATAAGAAAAAGAGCAGCCATAGCGTATAATTGTAGTTTATCCTTTAAAGGAAAGCCTTTCGTATAAATAACGCCGGAAGTTATATTTATTAAAGTCATTATAACAGGAAGAACATTTATTTTTATATTTCCAGCGGATAAAAGAGCGTCCGGCGCTCCCAAATTTGTTATAAATAGAAAAGAGACTCCTTTTAAAATTTCTAAATGCGATAAAAACGAATATGCTGCAATGAAAAAAGGGACTTGTAAAAGTATTCCAAAAGTACTTCTTAAAGAATAAACAGGATGATAATTATTCTGTTTGTAATAGGTTTGTAAAACCATAAACCTTTCATCGCCTGAAAAAGCGGATTTTATCTTATCTATTTTGCTTTTAAGTTTTTTAACAGTGTCCCTTTCAAGTATCTGCCATTTTTCCGCTGCGTTGTACAGCGGTAGACATAAAATGCTGATAATAACGCTGATTCCAAGAATAGAAACACCAGGATCCTTGAATATTTTCAGCGTAAAAGTAAAGCATAGTTCAATTATCTGAGTTATTGGGTATATAAAAAGAGTGTAAAGAATATATGTCATATTATTTATTAAGTTGATCCAAATACATATTTATTATATTGTTACTCCAGATATCAATATTCCAATTTTGCATTATATATTTTTTTTGTTCGCAAATAATTGTTTTTTTCTTATCATCAGAAAATGATAATACAGACTCAATACATTGGCGCAATGCATCTGAGTCATTGACAGGAACAACAAAATCATAAGGAAGGTTTCTGTTCATAGCCTGAAGATTACTTCTTATTACGATGTTTTCACAATAAATTGCTTCAAGCATTAAATATGAAAATCCTTCTTCACGGCTAGGTGTTAAATAAATGCTGCCAATATTTAAATATTCAGCAATATTATCCTTAGATGGAACAATTAAAACCCATTCAGGGATTATATTTAATATTTTATTAATCTCATTTAGAACATACTCTTTATTTTGACAGATAATCATTAGAATAATATTTTTAATTTTAGCAATATCTTTAATAGCATTTATTGCAATATCAACACCTTTTGTATAAAAATATGTTCCATAAATTATTAATATTTGTTTTCCGTTTGTTATATTAGAATAATTATCTTGAATAATAACTTTATCAAATCTGCTGAAATCAATACTATTATCTATATATAAACATTTTTTATTTTTAATTTCGCAACTTTTCAAATCATTTGATACAGCTTCACTGCATCCGCAAAATATATCAATAATATTTTTGTTATAGAAAAATAACTTAATTTTTGTTTTTATTTTTTTCTTAAAATGATTAAGATCACATATTCCAGAAAAAAGATTATGAAAATGAGAAATAATAATTATTTTAGGAAAGAATATTCTTAATAAAAAAAATAAAAATATTGGTATTGTAAAATGCGAGTGTAATACATTAATATTATTTTTTATAATTATTTTTTTTAATTGAAAGAAACCTTTTAAATATTTACTTTTTAGAAAAAATATTGTTTTATTATTTTGCTGCATTTCCTTAATCCAATAACAATCTATGCTATTTTCATAAAAAGCATAGATTAATTTATTATTAGGATTTTTTAATTTTAATAAATTCTCTAAATTTATTAGTGAATACATAAAATTTCCGTAAAATGACGGAGCATAATCTGATAATTCACATACAATTATATTTTCATTAACCATTTAATTTCTCTTTAAGATAAGTTGCTTCTTTAAAACATTTATTAAAAATTGGAATGAACTTAAAATTAGATTTTCTGCAGCGTATAAAATCATATATATGAAGTAAAAAAATATAAAAATAAGAAAATCTAAAATTTTTTAAATAAAAATAACATTGATTTTTAAAAATAGCTGACCAATATATCTCATTCAAGGCTGTTCTTGTTCCGCCTGAATTATCCATAAAATGAATAATAGACGCGTCAGGATTATATAATATTTTATATTTATTTTTTTTTATTCTTACAGACATATCTGTATCTTCTCTTATAGCATTTCCTTTATAATTAGAGTCAAATAAACCGCATTTAATCAAAGCTTCTTTTTTAAATGACATATTACAGCCAATGCAAGTATCGGAAGGAAGCAGCTTATCGCCAGAAAAATCAGAAAGAATGCCTATTCGTCCTACGTAAGATGCTTTTTTCCGTAAAAAGAAAAATAATATGGATTTAAGAATCTTTTTATATCGATTACTGCTTCTTAGAACTATATTGTCATTTTTATTAATATTAAATATTGTAACTTTTCCTGTTACACATCCAACATTTGAATATGATAAAGAAGAAATATGAGAAGGAATTGTATTTTCATTAATTTCAACATCGTCATCAAAAAAAATAATAATATTCCCCAAAGAAGTATTTATCCCAATATTACGTGCATTTGGCAGATTTGGATAGTCAACATATATATATTTAATTATATTATTATTTATTAAATTATCTAAATATATTTTTGTTTCGGGTTCATGTTCTTTTGTCTGATCAATAATAATTAATTCTGTGTATTGATGTTTATATTTTATAATATTTTCTATAGTTCTGCAAAGTATTTTATTACGGTTATAAGTGGGGATAATTACAGAAACAAGCATAAAATTAATACCTGGCTCTTTGCCAGTTATTTGCATTAAAGATATCAGAATGAACTGTAAACCATTCACCATCAGAAATATTAAAAATATTTGCTTTATGCTGATTTGGCATCCATTTATTTGAATTTGTTAAATACTGTAAATTTTCTTTACTTAAATTATTTACAGGATTCCCTGTAAAAGGATTAACAGGATTTTGTATAATATTGTTAAATGCAATAGTTGGTATGTCCGCGTTTGTCATAAATTTATAATCTGTTTTTAAGCTGAAATTTTCATTAAAGTCTTTTATTAATAATAAAGGATTAAATAATTCTATATTAAACGGTAAATTTACAATATCGTCTAATAACCCGGTATTTATATCCGCTCCATGATCACTTGAAATAATTATACGGGTATTATTATAAAGATCATTTAACTGTAAATATTTAAACCATTTACCAAGTAATTTTAGAGAAGCGGCATTAACAGGATAGTTTATAATTTCAGCATATTTTGAATTTCCTTTATCAGTAACGTTTAAAACAGGTTTATAATCAGGAGCTTGAAGAAAGTGGGGTTCATGCGGCAGTTCATTTGTAAATAGAATAAAATTATTGTTTTCTGAGTAATTTATATTTGTTATTTCAGGAAGTAAATCAAGGACAGCGTAATTATTTAATATCAAATTAAAATCAACAGTTAAGGTATCCGTATTCCACCATTCTCCGTTATTATATACAGCTTCGCGTAAAATTACAGGCGCAGATTTAAATAAGCTAAAAAGAAAAAAATTACGTTTTAATAATCTGCTTTTTATCTGAATGTCAGTAAAATTATTTTTATCAAGCCAAATACCTGTATAAGATCTGATTGTGTTGTTGACATCAATTTTCTGATAATCATTGTAAATTCTCGTATCAGAAATCCAGCTGTAATTTGCCCATGGAGAATCTGTTACAGTAACTTGAAAATTATTTTCAGAAAAGATAATAGGCATTAATAATAACGCTTCATTATGTTTTTGCACTAAAGGAACACTATCTCTTTTATTTATTTCTTTCGGAGTATATTCATAACCTCCAAAAAAAGGAGGAGATCCTATCAGTGTAAACCCATTATAGGAAATTGTATTAGGATACCATGTAAATCCGGTAAATTGTTCATATAGTTCCGGGCTTTCTGAAAATATTTCCGGTATAAATGCGTTAATGCCTCTATCTAAAAAAATTACAAGTACATTTTTTCCGTTTTTTGAAAAATTAAATACAGGCGAAAGATTTGCGGTATTTATATCTGATTCATTATATCTGATTTTTGTCAATTTTGAATATTCATTGCTTATATTAACGCTATGTATAATAGAAATAGATATAAATGAAATTAACATAATTATTAGCGATGAGTAAAAAATAATAATTTTATTAAATTTGTATATAATAAAAATAACAGAAAATAATAATAATAGTATAAAAAGATTTATTAATGAAGTAACAAATTGAGGGTTTAATAATCCAGCATTAGAAAAAGTAAGTATGGATGATAATTCACCGTAATTACCTGAAAAACAAAATGCGTTCACAAGAAAAACAAAAATTAGTAAAAGCATTGTAACTGATAAAAAAGTTTTTATTTTTTTTCCAAAAAGAAAGTAAATGCAGACTGGATAAAAACAAAAAAATCCAAAAGATTGTAATAGAGAATTAAGTAAAAAACCAAAAGGAGAAGAAACAGATTCAATATATGAAAATTCCTGAGGTGATGAATTAATCACAAAAGAAGGTATAAGAAAACCTGTTAATAAGCAAATATTAATAATAGAAAGAAAAAACAGTTTCTGTTTTGTGTTGTCATCATCATTAAATATTTTTAATACTGTACGTAGTAAATATTTATAAATATTTACTAATAATGGAAGAAATGGAATTATAAGTAATATTCCTGCCATTATTAGTCTTTTACTTAGATTTCCTTGATTAATAAATATTACATAAATAATAATTAAAACAGCAGTAATACATGATAAAAAATAAAGAACTTTTAATGGTTTTTTAAATAATTGAAAAATATTTTTTATTAAAGAAAATAAATTATTCATAGTCCAATAAAGAACTAAACCGGAAGGAGAATTATAAAGGAGTATAAGAAAAACAGCTGCAGTAGCGTAAATCTGTATTTTATCTTTTAAGAAAAGATTTCTTGAATAAATCGCCCCTGCTGTACAATTAATAATTGTCATTATAAAAGGAAACAGGTTAAAATATATTCCGTTAATTTTAATAAGATTATCCGGTGCGCTTAAATCACTGATAAAAAGAAATGATGTTCCTTTTAAAGCTTCAAGATTGGAAAGAAAAATATATGCCGCGATAAAAAAAGGAACTTGAACAAGAATTCCAAAAGAACTTCGAAGGCTGTATAATGGATGATAATTATTCTGACGGTAATAAACAGAAAGAAGCATATATTGTTCATCACCTTTAAACGCGGATTTAATTTTATCAATTTTAGGTTTTAAACGGTGAACGGTATCGCGTTCAACCGTTTGCCATATCTCAGCGATCAAATAAAGAGGAAGACAAATTAATGTTACAGCAAGACTGACCCCTAAAATTGAAATTCCGATATTCCCGAATGTTTTATCAAAAATTTTGAATAATATTTCAATTATTAAATAAAGAGGATAAATTATAACAGTATATAAAATATTCATTAAATTGACGCTTCTATGATAGAAAAAAGTTTTCTACAATATTGGTTATACCCAAAATCTGTTTTTATTTTATTATGTATTGCCTTTTTATTATTTTTCTGTTTAATATACATATCATTAATTATTGAAAGTATGTAATTCAAATCATTAGATTCAACAACAGAAACAAAATCATAGTGTCTTATCTCCTGCGGGATGGCGAAGCCTGTGCCGATTACAGGAATACCGCAGGAAAGCGCTTCAAGTGTAGCCATGGGAAAACCTTCGTATTTTGTAGGAAAATAAAAAATATCACCTGAATTATAAAAGGTTTTCATTCCGCTGATATCTAAATTCTTTTCGATTACTGTATTTTTATATTTGGAAAATAAATCACAGTTTTGGTTTGAATTAACAGCTATTTTTAATTGGTATTTATCGGAATTTTCAATGAATGCGGCAAGTTCCAGAAGAGAGGAAAGTCCTTTCCTTTCTTCAAGACGCCCTGAAAAAAGAATTATAATTTTATCATTTTCGCGAATATTATCAGGATAAAATAAATGTTCATCAACAAAATTGTTTAGTACGATAATTTTATTATGAGGAATTTTATATATGTTTATTAACTCTTCTTTACAGTTTTCACTGACAGCAATTACTTTTTTAGTGCGTTTTGCGCTTATTTTTTCCATCCATGATAAAAACAATGATTTTCTTGATTTTGTATTTGTATTTAATAAATATCCTGCTGTTGTTCCATGATGAATGCTAAAATCAACTGGAAATAAAAAAGACTGCCAAGAATTGGAAATTGTTAAAGTATTTTTTAAGAATAAAAGTTTAAAAGAGAAGAGCAGGGGATATATTATTTTATCTAATTTTCTGGGTTTTCTGTTTTTTTTAAAAATATTTATATTATAATTCTGTGATAAAATATTTTTTAAATAAAAAACAACGCGTTCAACACCGCCTGAATTATCATCACCGTTAAGTGATACGATCGTTATATTTTTATTCATTATTCATTATTGAATATTTTATTAAGTTTTTGTTTTATCATTGTAAATATAGATGGTAATGGATAATAACCGAGTTCCCAAATATAATCGAAAATAAAATTATTAGACATTAAATATACTCCAATACTGCCGGCCGTTTTTCCGCCAATAAAATAATCGCATTTTGAAAGATTATAAATAGTTGATAGATAATTAAGACCTAAATTATATTTTTCATTATCATCAGTTTTTACTATTTGTGAAATATAATTATATTTTAAAAAATCTTTTTTACTAAATCTTCGTTGGTTATTAGTTATAAGTTTATCTCCGAAACGTGATTGAAACATTTCTAAAATATCTTGATCCTCTGTAGCAAGATAGATGTAATTACAATTATATTTGATTAAAATTTCATCAGCCTTAATAATTACATCATGTGGTTCAGGTTGAATTGGATGTCCTCCGGGTTTTTTTAATAGATAATCAGTTCCTCTGCATAATATTCCTAATATGTTAGTTTTAGTATTAAAAATTGTATTATAAGATGAAATAAGATAATCCATTGTTTTCTTATTAAAAATAATGGATTTCTTAAACATTTCCTTAAAGTAAGTTAGCTTTTGTACATCCATAAAAATATCAAAATCTATAGTAAAATATTTATTAGGCATTTGTAATTTATTGCTTAATATAATATTTTTACTATTTTTTATATCATCTAATTTATATCCAAAAGGCTGATTAAAATAGATTTCCCATGAATTTTTAGGAAGAAATTCATTGCTAGTTTTATATTGATCTTCAAAATTTTGCTGATCTATTACAGGAATATAACCTTTTTTAATTGAATAACAAATATGAGACAAATTACATAAAACTATAAATAATAAACCATCTTCATTTCTTGGAAATCCAATAATATAAAAATATTTATCAGAATAATCCGGACCGTAACTAGTTTTTTTACTAAATATTTTAGGGAAATTTATAATTTTACGAAGTATATTTATTGTGAAATATTTTAAAGAAGTATTTTTCATATATAATATAAATATTTAACAAAAGATTTTATAATTAGCAAAAATATTATCGTTGATTATAATTTATATCAATCCAATTTTTATATTCGCCGGATCTAATTGCATCTATCCATTGTTTATTATTTAAATACCAATCTACTGTTTCTTCTAAACCTTCAATAAAATTAAAAGACTGTTTCCAGCAAAGTTCATTTTTTAGTTTATTACAGTCAATAGCATAACGGCGATCATGACCAGGACGGTCTTTTATATATAAAATTGTATCTTTAATTGAATTTATATCTTTATTTATTTTTATTGAAACAATATTTATTAAAATACTTAATAATTTAATATTTTCTAATTCATTTTCTCCGCCAATATTATAAGTTTCTCCTTTTTTTCCTTTTTTTAAAATTTCCCAAACTGCGGAATTATGATCCTCTACATATAACCAATCGCGGATATTTTTTCCATCGCCGTACAAAGGGAGTGGTTTACCTTCAAGCATATTAAGAATCATCAAAGGTATTAATTTTTCAGGAAACTGATAAGGTCCGTAATTATTTGAACAATTTGAAAGTGTAATAGGTAAACCATAAGTATGGTAATACGCCATAACCAGATGATCGCTTCCTGCTTTACTTGCTGAGTAGGGAGAGCGAGGGGCATACGGCGTGTCTTCTTTAAAAAAGCCGGTAATTCCAAGAGAACCAAATACTTCATCTGTGCTTACATGATGAAATAACACATCTTCTCTGATATTTCCATTATTACTTTTCCAATTATTTTTGGCAACATCAAGCAATGTAAATGTACCCATTATATTTGTTTTAATAAAGGCTTCCGCTCCAAGAATAGATCTGTCTACGTGGCTTTCTGCGGCGAAATGAACAACAGTATCTATTTCATATTTCTTAAATATTGATTCAATAAATGATCGATCGCAAATATCGCCGTATTCAAAAAAATAACGGGAGTTATTTTCTAAATCAGAGAGGCTCATTTTATTTCCCGCGTAAGTAAGAGCGTCAATATTAATAATTCTTCCAAAAAACTCATCGGTTTTATTAAGTAAATACCTGATAAAATTACAGCCTATAAATCCTGCGCCTCCTGTAACCATGATGTTTTTTAATGAACGAGACATTTAATATGCTCCTTGAGGCTGTTGTTCCATGAGGGAATAGATATATCCAATGTAGTTTTTATTTTATTTTTATCAAGAACCGAATAAGAAGGACGTTTTACTTTTGATGGATATTCAGCGCTTGTACATGGCAATACAGAACAATTATTTTTTATTAAATTTAACTCTTTACCTAGTCTATATATCTCTTTTGCAAAATCATACCAAGTTATATTTCCTTCATTGGTATAATGATAAATTCCATAAGATTTATCGGTATTAATAAATTTAATAATTACATTTACTAAATCAAAAGCACATGTAGGACTTCCTCTTTGATCATTCACAACTTTTATCTCAAAACGTTCATTCATTAATTTAATCATGGTTGAAATAAAATTATTACTGTATTTTCCGTATAACCACGCTGTTCTAATAATAATAGAATGCGGGTTATTTTGGAGAACTGCTGTTTCTCCGTCTTTTTTTGTTCTTCCGTATACGCCTATTGGATTTGTTATATCATCTTCTTTATAAGGAATAGAGCTTTTACCGTCAAATACATAATCAGTAGAAATATGTATAAGTCTTGCTGATATTTTAGATGAATAAACGGCGATATTTAAAGCTCCTAAATGATTTATATTATTACAAGTATCAATATCATCTTCCGCTTTATCAACAGCAGTGTAGGCAGCGCAGTTAACTATACACTTGATTTGCCTGTTTTGTGCAAACTTATCAAGTGAATTCAAATCTGTAATGTCAACTTCGCGATCAGTTCCAATAAAAGGAATACCATATCTTTCTAAAAGGCAGGAAAGTTCAGCACCCAGCATTCCCTTACAGCCAATCACCCAAATCATTTTTGTTCCAAGTCGTTAAATAACGGCAGATTTTTATCTTTTCCGGAAAGAACATATTCCATATTTATATCAGGCCATTCTATATTAATGACAGGATCATTCCAGATTAAACCGCCTTCATCTTCAGGATAATAAAAATCAGTGCATTTGTAAGAAAAAACCGCAGTTTCGCTTAAAACTAAAAATCCATGAGCAAATCCTTCAGGAATATAAAACTGATTCTTTTTTTCTCCGCTTAAAATAACGCTATGCCATTTTCCGTTAGTTGATGAAGAAGGACGAAGATCAACGGCTACATCATATATCTCTCCTTCAATAGCTCTTACAAGTTTTCCCTGAGGATGTGTCTTTTGAAAATGCATGCCGCGCAGCACTCCTTTATTTGAACGTGACTGGTTATCTTGTACAAAATGTGATTTAATCCCGGCGGTTTCAAAATCACGCATTGACCAGCTTTCAAAGAAGTAACCGCGGTCATCACCGAAAATTTTTGGTTGTATTTCTATAAGCCCCAAGACAGGGCAAGGCTGAAAAGTGAAGGGCATTAATTGTTCTCCGCAATATATTTTAAATAACTGCCATATTCCGTTTTATACCCATTAGCAAGATTTAAAAGATCGCTGTTAGTAATCCATTTGTTATAATACGCGATTTCTTCGATACATGAAACATACATTCCTTGTCTTTTTTGTATTGTTTCAATAAAATTTGACGCTTCTAAAAGACCATCATAAGTTCCTGTATCTAGCCATGCCATGCCTCTTCCAAGAATTTCTACAGAAAGCTTTCCTTTTTCTAAATATACATTATTAACTGTTGTAATTTCAATTTCACCTCTGGCAGAAGGTTTAACATTTTTTGCGATTGAAACAACTTCATTATCATAAAAATAAAGTCCCGGAACAGCGTAATGTGATTTTGGTTTTAAAGGTTTTTCCTCAATTGAAAGAACTTCTCCGTCAGAATTAAATTCTACAACACCGTAAGAAGACGGGTCTTTTACAAAGTATCCAAAAATTGCGCCGCCGCCTTTTTCTTCAATGTGAGATAAAGCGTTTTTTAATGTTTGAGTGAAACCTCTTCCGTAAAAAACATTATCGCCTAGCACTAATGCACAAGCGTCATTACCTATAAAAGTATCTCCCAGTATAAATGCATCAGCGAGTCCCCGCGGATTTTCCTGCACTTTATATTCGAATTTCATTCCAAGCCATGCGCCGTCACCAAAGAGTTCTTTAAATAATGATAGATCACGCGCGGTTGAAATGATCAAAACATCTCTAATTCCCGCGAGCATAAGCACAGAAAGAGGGTAATAAATCATAGGTTTGTCATAAAGCGGAAGAATTTGTTTAGACACAGCTTTTGTTATTGGATAAAGTCTTGTGCCGGAGCCTCCCGCAAGAATTATGCCCTTCATGAAAAATCTACCTTTTGATTATACATTGATCTTTAAATAGGTTTTTGCAATTATTTAATATAATGTTATCTTAATTTATTTATAATAAATATAGGGACAAACAATTTAATAAAAGACTTTATCATACGTTTTAACTTCCAAAAATAAAATATTCGTATATAATATTTAGATTCTGGATATAAATCAAATAATTCCATATTGTTTTTTAAATCTTTATTCTTTAAGTACTTATCCTTTATATCATTTATTCTTATACTTAGTTCAGGTTCAAAAATACTTAAATCAGAATATTTATCTTTTAAGAAATCAATTATTATTTGCCAATTTTTATTTTCTTCTATAAGAGTTTTATTTATTCTTTCTTTATTCTGTGTTAAAGAAAATTCATTATAACAATAATAATATAAATAGTCATTAATAAAATCAATTTTTTCTGCATAAAATAATAATTGAATAGTAATAACTGAATCTTCACTGCAATTAAAAGGTGGAAATTCAATAAGCTGTAATAATTCTCTTTTTATTAATTTATTAAATAAAAAAACATGAAAATATTCATAAAATATTTTTTTTAATATATTTATTTTATTATTACTTGAATAATCTTGTTTTAATAATTTAATATTACCGTTTTTATATATATAATAAACATTGCATATAGCTATATCACAGTTATCTTTAATTACTTTCTGATATAATAGAAGAACCATATCCGGTTTAATCCAGTCATCACTGTCTATAAATAATATATATTCACCTGTTGAAAATTCAAAACCTGTTTTTCTTGATAATGATGCCCCCTTGTTTTTTAAGTTATATATTACTTTAATTCGGTTATCCTTACTTGCATATTCATCACAAATCATTCCACTGTTATCAGTAGAACAGTCATTTAAAAGTATACATTCAAAGTCTGTATAGGTTTGTGACAATATACTGTTAATGCATCTATGAAGAAATTTTTCAGAATTGTACACAGGTACTATAATTGATACTTTTGGCATTATATTATTTTATAGGAAACATTAAAAATCTGTATATTTATTGTTTCTTCCTGTTCAGCTATATATTCTTTTTTATTATCCATAGGATACATAATTGTTTAAATTATTCACTATAGAAGGAAAATAAGGGTGTAATGAAATTCCATCTTCAAGCACAATAGCACAGTTAGTAATTTCATAATTGTTTTACATCTTTACTCATAAAAGTTTTCTGTTTTATATCCACCTGTTTTTAAGTGAACTTCGCGTTTTGCCTGTTCTAAATCATGTGTCATCATCATTCTAACAAGTTCCGGTAATTGAACTTTTGGTTCCCATCCAAGTTTCATTTTCGATTTTGAAGGATCTCCGACAAGAATATCTACTTCCGTAGGACGGAAATAACCAGGATCTATCTCAATTATCTGCTTACCGCTAGCGCTATTATAACCCTTTTCATCTACTCCGGATCCTTTCCAATCTATATAAATACCAGCTTCCATGAAAGCCATATTAATAAAATCACGTACTGTTGTAGTTATTCCTGTCGCAATTACATAGTCATCAGGTTTATCCTGTTGAAGCATAAGCCACATCAACTCTACATAATCTCCCGCAAAACCCCAGTCACGTTTTGCGTTAATATTTCCCATAAATAATTTGTCTTGAAGTCCAAGACTGATTCTGGAAGCAGCGCGAGTAATTTTACGCGTAACAAAGGTTTCACCGCGTAAAGGGCTTTCATGATTAAATAAAATTCCATTACTTGCGTGCATACCGTAACTCTCGCGGTAATTGATCACAATCCAGTAAGCGAAAAGTTTTGCTGCGGCATAAGGACTACGCGGGTAGAATGGAGTAGTTTCCTTTTGCGGAATTTCCTGAACCTTGCCATAAAGTTCTGAAGTAGAAGCCTGATAATAACGAACTGTTTTTTCCATACCAAGAATACGAATGGCTTCTAATAAACGCAGTGTCCCAATACCATCAGTATCAGCGGTATATTCAGGAATCTCAAATGAAACCTGAACATGGCTTTGCGCGCCAAGATTATATATTTCATCCGGCTGTACCTGCTGAAGTATTCTGATAAGGCTTGATGTATCTGTTAAATCTCCGTAATAAAGAATGAACCTATTATTTTCTATATGCGGATCATGATATAAATGATCAACGCGTTGAGTGTTAAAACTTGATGAACGGCGTTTAATTCCATGTACTTCATATCCTTTACGCAGCAATAGTTCGGATAAATATGCACCATCTTGCCCTGTAATTCCTGTAATCAATGCTTTTTTCATTTATTATCCTAAAACAAATAATATTTTATTATTTTAATAATTGTCTTTAATATTTTCAATTAAGAAATCATTTAATTTTTTTTCATAATTAGAAGACTTATAAATATTATTATATGCCAATAGCGCATTAGATGAATATTTCTCATAATTATTAGAAATGCAAATGATAGCTTTAATAAATTCTTCAGGTGTATTAACCAAAACCCCGCATTTATATAAATTAAAAAGTGAATTATAATTAGTTTTTATATTTGCGATAATTGGTTTACCAGCGGATAAATATCTTGCAGCTTTCTCGGAGGAAAATGCTGTTAAAGTTTCATTAATATTATCATCATTATACCAACAAATGCCAATATATGAGTTTTTAATAATAGACATTATTCCATTTTCATCAGCAAAATTATTTGAGAATTGAATATTGCAAAGTGAATGTAATTTAGATAATGCTTCATGGTAATCTGTATTATAATTATGCATTAAGAAAATATAATCATTCGGAAATATTTTAATTAATCTGATAAAAAAATCATCAGGTATTCTGTTAATACCAAATAATAAAATATATTTTTTGCTTCTATCATTTAAAGAAGTATCTGTATGATTAATATTAACATTATCGCTAAATGAAACAGGAAGAAAAAATCCAGGAATATAATTGTTAATTTTATTTGCATTATAAAGAGTATTTAAACGTTCTTTATCACTGATTATTGTTCCTTTTGCATATTTATGCATATTTATTTCTTTTTTTCTAAGAAACTTATCAATGGATGGTTCTATTATTGTTTTATTATCTTCTAAATATAGTTCAAGACTGAAGTAAAAAAAAGGTATATTATGATGTTTAAAAAGAAAATAAGAACAAATTAACCCTCCTTTTTCAATACCAATTGTAAAATCAAAATTATCTGTCATTTTTAATTCATTATTAATGTAATTTAAATCTTTGAAAGTTTTAAAATAAAAATACAAAAAGTGTATAATATAATGTAAATAACGATAAATGAAATAATAATATTTCTTAATTAAAAAATTAAATCTCTTATATATTTTTTGTTTAGTATTATTATTTTTTTTATATCTTTCAAATGTAACATCTGTATTAAAATAACTGAAAATTTCTACATGATGACCCATATTTAAAAGGATATCACGCAAAGATGTTATATAGCAGCGTTCTTTACAAGGGGAATTATAAATAAAAAATGCAATTTTCATTTTGAAACTATAGAAATCCCATACCAATTATTTTCAGTTAATGACGCATACTCCAGCCATTTATAAGTTTTATTGAATGTAAGACCGGATTTTTCAGTAAAGTATTTGATTTCAGGTAGAAATAAATATCTCATTTCATGTTTTTCATTAAATTTTTCTAAGACATGTGTCTTTTTTTCTTCTATATTTATTTCAAAATTCACATCTACAATATTCTCATCATATCTCATTTTAGGCTCTGTTAATCTTGTAATTAATATATCATCACTATCAAGGCGTTTTATGCGTACAGTCGGAGGATCAGTTAAGACACCTGGACCATACCAAAAATCAAAAATAAACAATCCGTCTTTATTTAAATGTTCTGCAACATTAGTAAATACTTTTTCCAGATCTTCATTTGTTGTCTGATAACTCATAACGTGGAAAAGTGAGATTATTATATCAAACTTTTTATCGAATTTTAATTCAGAAGCTTTGGAACAAATTAAATCTTTTTCCTGATTTAAATATTTCCTTGCTTCTTTAAGCATATTTTCAGATAAATCTACGCCGGCTGTATTATAACCATCATCTTTGAAGTACTTTAAATGTTTTCCGGTTCCGCAGCCAATATCAAGAATAGTCTTGCCTTTTATATTATTTTTTTTTATTATTTCACTAATATAATTATATTCTTCTAAATAATTTTTATCTTTATAAAGAAGATCGTAATATCTTGAATATGTTTTACCGAATGAAGTCAAATTATTACTCTCCAATAACCACCCTTATCAGGACCTACTCGTTCCAAGTATCCCTTTAATTTTAATTTTGAGATATTTTCTTTAATTTTGCTGACAGATATTTTTACAATTATTGAGAGTTCAATAATTGTTATTTGAGGTTTATTTTTTATATTTTCTAATATTAATTTTTGATTTTTCGTTAATTTTTCTGTCCCCTTTTCTGTCCCCTTTTCTGTCCCCTTTTCTGTCCCCTTTTCTGTCCCCTTTTTCATTTTTTTATCTACAGTATTTATTTCCTTATCATTAATATAAATAGTTACCATAAAACCGTCAGAGATATTTGTAAATTCAGGTAAACGGCGATTCTCTTCTTTGAAGTAATCAATTATTCTTCGAATACCGGAGCCATATTTTTCAATTAGTCCCATGTCTTTGAAAGTCTCTGCTATTTTTTTGTTACGCGGAGCAGAACGATAATGGTTGGATAATAAATCATCAACTGTGATATTATCAGGCAGACGTCCCGGATTATAAAATTCAATTCTATCATTGAATATTTTAATAATTGAATCCGATGAAGAGCGATAGTCCCGATGTATAATCATGTTTAACACAATTTCTCGTATGGCTTCCATTGGATATTGCCATTTTTGAGTATTTCTTGGTTCACCTGTTATTATTATTTCCAGATTAATATGTTTTTTTACATAATTTATAACTTCATCTATCTGAGTAAGAATATCAGATTTAGTTCTATCAGAATCTTT
>Ga0209755_10003356_pt1 | contig 20198 bp, 23 predicted proteins | sample TergutCo191P1_FD_187301 | JGI IMG/M metagenome (GOLD analysis project Ga0209755, IMG submission 187301) | Cornitermes sp. P1 segment gut microbial communities from Petit-Saut dam, French Guiana - Co191P1 (SPAdes) (version 2) | ecosystem: Host-associated > Arthropoda: Insects > Digestive system...
AACCGCAAGTATGAAGCAAATATCATGCAGTTTCAGTTTCCTGTTGCAAAAAATGCAGATGCGGGCTTTTGCGGTGTTTTTTTAGAGCTATCCAATTGGAATACTGCGTCTGGTGTCATGGCTGTCACGTCCTTTCGTGCTTGAGGTGCAGCACCTGTTGGTTTGTGTATATCTCAACACATAAAATCCAATCGCTCTCTTTTGCCACATTTGAAGTTCCCTTAATGAGTTGCAGCGCGGAATTTCTAAATGCCCGATACAAAAATCGCTAATAATCTCATGGACTTCATGGTAGTCTTTGGCTGTTGGTACATCGTCCAAACTCCGGCGCACAACTTTTTTGACACCGGGAATTTCATATATTATTGCTTTTGATGGTGCTATTTTTGTAAGTGTAGACATAATGTTTCCATCCTTTCATAATATTGCGTAGTGTTACTAAGTTACCAACCTCGCTCGCGGTTGTGGTTCGACTTCTTGCGTTCCCCACATCGTCCGAATTTCATCCATTGAATATTGCTTGCGGCTTTTCTTTTTATATCCGTCAGGCGATAAATACCAGGCTGATTTACTCTTTGACCATCGGAAGCGCAGGGATTTCAAATCTTCACGGTAATTTATTGTATTACCAGAAACCCATAAGAACACGCCGACAACTTCTATCTTGATTCCCACGAATCGAACAAGCGTATTGATGATATTGATAAAATCACTTGGCACCTCTGTTGATTCCTCGTGACGCCGATATGTTTCGCCACTTACAGAACAACGAACATTTTTTAAGAGGGGAAACAGTTCTTCATATTCAGCATTTACGGCTTTCATGATTATTAGACATCCGGTTGCTCGGTCGGGGTGCCAGCGTAGAGCCAAGACCCTGTATCGCTTTTTTAGTTCCTCCAATGACTGCGGTTTGGGAATAAAGTAATTTAGTTTCATTTGTAATTAGTTCCTTTCTTTGAGAGTGGGGAAGAGTGCTATACCCTCCCCGACTCTGCTTTATTGTTACGCTACGGAATCCGCCGCCATCCATGCATCATGACCTGCTTTATCAAGCTTGCCGATGTAATCATCACACAAAACCGATTTGCACTCTTCAAGGCTCATTGTGTCGTCATAATCATGCCGTTCTTTTCTTTCGCCATAGACCCAATGCCAAGCCATTTCATGCGCATGCGACTTTGCGGCTTCATGTATTCTGACTACGCTAAGTTGCGGAAATTCTCTTTTGTAATAGCTGTATGTACTAGAATATTCACGGTGCAGAAGCCGCTTGTGAGTTACTGCCGCTTGAATTAAATCAATGGTATCTGCTTTGTCTTGACAATCATATCGCAACATTATTTCTGCTTCAAACTCGGACATATTTTCATCTGCCATTATTGCGGCTATGCACTCGCTCCAATTTTCCGCATTGACTATATTGTTATTACTTTCTAAGATTGTATTGAATTTTGACATTTTGATTAGCTCCTTAAAATTATAATTTAGTTGATATTTTAGAGCAGAGAGGTTAAACTGATATTGTGTTTTTGCGTGCAGCTTAACCGCTCATGCTCTGGGGTATTGCAAGTTGCTTTTGCAATACCCTTACACTATGCGACTTGAAAACGTGTGCTTGTTGTCGTTCTGGTAAATTGTGCGGCTACTGTTGGCATTTCGCTTTTTAATGCCGTAGTGTCAAGCCTTGCCGTTTCTATAAGAGTGTAGCGAATTTCAAATATTCCCGCTTGTAGTTTTTCGGCTTGCCGTACATCCATTTCGTTAATCATGATTTGCTTTAGCGTGTCGGCTTGCTCTTGCATTTCCTTAATATTTACTTGTAGTTCTCGGTATTCACGGGCTGTAGTTTCTAGTTGATTGTTTTCCATTTTTCAATTTTCCTTTCTGTATTGTTGTCGCCCTGTGTGTCGTTTCTCTCAGTGTTTTCGCTGTACACTCGATGAGGGGCATACATCAGCGAGTCGAGAATTGGCTGAAATATCGGGTGTACTTTGCCTTGTGTGCTATCCATAGTTGGTTAGTCCTTTCTGTTGTTTTTTTGCGGAGTCCGATAAGTCCGTCACCGTTAGAATGGGTTCTTAGGTAATTCAGCGACTCCGCAACATGGCATGAGGTTTTTTAACAGATACCCCAATAAACTGTAATCAACTGTTTTCCCGGCATAGGGTTCCAATCCCCAATTTTTACGTCCGCGCCCGCGTCAATGCAGGAGCCTAAAAATCGTTATTTCCGGCGGTATTTAATTGTTGGGGTTTGTGGTTTTGACTGACGATAATATATCACTGAATTAAGTGATAGTCAATTGTGAGTTATCACAAATTTCAGTGATATATTTTGTGCATAATGTCACTTTATTAAGTGACATTATTGTGTTATACTATGGGCGGATAGTTTACATATTTTAACTAAACCGTAACGCTGAAAAATCCATTAGCTGATGCAATTCACTCTCATCGGATATCACAAAACTCGAATCTCGAATAAAAAGGAGAGCAAAATGCCAATAAAATATGACAAACTCTTGAAGCTTTTTGAAGACAACAACTATACTTCCTATAGGATTAAGCAAGAAAAGATAATGGGTCAAGGGTCATTCACAGCCTTAAAAAACGGCACAGGGGGATTAGATTCTAAAACGCTATCAAAACTGTGTGCATTATTTAACTGTCAACCCGGAGACCTCATGGAATACCTCCCAGACGACACCAACTAGAAAATCGCAAAAAAAAAGACGCTATCACATAATCACCATCGAAAGATAATGAGTATGTGATAACGCCGTTTATGGGTCATTTACAAATGGCTCTATTTTGTTTTGGCAAGGCTGAGTCTGGTCTTGTTTCTTCAATTAGCGTGTACAGCGCGTGTACAGGGGTTTTGCTGTTACTTAAAACCGTTGCAATTACTAGACTTTTTAAAGTATTGGTGCGGTCGAAGGGACTTGAACCCCCACGCCTCTCGGCACAAGAACCTAAATCTTGCATGTCTGCCAATTCCATCACGACCGCAAATCGTTATTATTCACGCATGGAGATGATACCACAAACTAATCTTACATGCAATAATCATATTCACCCTTTGTACTTTTCCGCAGCAAGCAATTGTTCTTCGGCGCTGCGGAGGGTTGTTGCCGTTATGTGCTCGCCGCCGCTTAGCCGGGCGAGTTCTTTTTTTCGTCCCTCGAAGTCAAGCTGCTGAATATGCGTAAACGTCCTGCCAGCATTTATGCTTTTACTTATAACAAAATGTGTATCAGCCATTACTGCAATTTGCGGCAGATGCGTCACGCAGAGTACTTGTCGTCTGGTCGCGAGTGCCGCCAGCTTCTCCCCTACCCTCTGGGCCGCGACACCCGAAACCCCTGTGTCAATTTCGTCAAAAACCATGGACGCCGTATCTTGCTTGCTGCTGAGTGCATTCTTTAGTGCCAGCATTATTCTGGCAAGCTCACCGCCGGAGGCTATACGGTTAATCCTACCGGGCTTTTCTCCTGCGTTTGCCGACATCAAATACCACACATTATCACCACCGGTGGAACAAAGGCCATACTCCCCGCTCACTTCACCAAATTCAACAGTAAATTTAACCCCTGCCATGTTAAGCTCTGCCAGTTCATCCTCTACTTGCTTTTGAAGCTTTCTGCCGGCAGCCTTTCTGCTTGCGGTCAAGGCTGAACTTAGCAACTTGGCGTTGCCAATGCAGTCCTTCAACGATGCTTCAAGTTTCGCCAGATTGTTTGTTGAATCCTCGATGTCCAATAGATTAGCCTGTGCGCTTTCAAAATACTCCAGAGCTTCCTCTTCACTTCCGTACTTGCGTGTTATTCGCCTTAAAATATCCAGCCTATCTTCCAGTTCTTCAAGCTCGCCGGGTGAAAAATCCAATTGCGAACGAAAATCACGCAACTCATCCGATATATCCTGTGCCGAATAACGTATATCATCCAGACGCTCGCTTATAGTGCGCAAATCTTCAGAAAATTGTGATGCACGATCCAGTTGTGCATGAGCATCGCTTATAAGCGCTACGACACCCTCTGTTTCTACTCCGCCATACAGTGCTTGAAATGCCGCTTCAACAGATTCAGTCAATTTAGACGAGTTAAGCAACAGCTTGCGTCTTTCTGAAAGCTCAGTTTGCTGGCCCGGTTTTAAGTCCGCTCGCCCTATTTCGTCAATCTGAGCTTTCAGCGTGTCAATACGGCGTTCCTTTTCATTCTCATCCATAGTCAACTTGCTTATTTCTGAAACCTTATCTTGGAGTTTTCTGTAAGCCTCTTTGTATGCACCCAGTTCATCTTCCAGGCCACCGAAAACATCCAGGTAAGCCAAATGCGCACCCTCGTCAAGAAGTTTTCTCCCATCGTTTTGACCATGTATATCAAGAAGCGATTCACCAAGCTCCCTAAGCGCAGACACAGGAATAGGCATTCCATTGACACGGCAGACGCTCTTTCCGTCTGCTGAAATTCTCCGCGTTATGAACACATCTCCGCTTTCGTCCGCTTCGATACCGTAATCTTCGAGCCGTAAATCCGCTTCCAAGCCGGAGAACACGGCCGTGACCGAGGCATAATCCGCCCCGGTTCTGATAAGGTCACGAGATGTCCTGTAGCCGGTTACAGCGGATAGCGAGTCTATGACAATCGATTTTCCGGCACCAGTCTCACCGGTCAACACATTAAGTCCCGGCGTAAACTCAACATCAGCCTTCTCAATGACAGCTATATTTTCTATATGGAGTAATTTGAGCATTTTCCCCTCAATATCAGGTCACTTAAGCATATCTTCTATTTCTTTGCAAAACTTCTCGGCGGATGCTATGTCGTTCATTGCAAGAAAGCCTGTATCATCTCCGGCAATTGTTCCCGCAATGCTTTTTATCCCCATTGAATCAATAGTGCTGCAAGCGGCGGAGGCAAGACCCGGCAGCGTCTTTATCACCACAATATTCTGCGCATTGGCATATGAAGTCACGCTTTCCTTAAAAATAGTCTTCAATCTGACTGAGTTGTTTTGTGTATCGGCTCTGTCACTTACAATATATCTGTAAGCTCCGCGTGATGTCAGTTCTTTGATTAGGTGCAGCTCCTTTATATCCCTCGATACCGTCGCCTGCGTACTTTCAATCCCGATTCTTTCAAGCTCAACAATCAGTTGATTTTGAGTCTCTACGTCGGTTGTCGCGATAATATGCAAAATAGCATTTTGTCGTTCCTTCTTCATTCTCTTTCCCCCAACTTTTCACTGACTTTTCTATAAAAACTCTTATCAGACAATCGCACGAGCTGCGTGTTCCTTGCTGACTTGCATACTTTAACAATATCTCCACTTTGAATAGCTATTAGGTCTCCGCCATCTGCCGATATGTAAGCCGGATTATTTTTCTTAAAACCAATCTCAACCGTCACCACCCTGCCCAATACCAGGACAAACGATCTTGCCTCAAGGACATGTGCGCATAGCGGGGTGATTATGATATTTTTGGCCGCAGGGTCAACTATCGGCCCGCCGGCGGACATCGAGTAGGCTGTTGAGCCGGTCGGCGTCGCAATGACAACTCCATCTCCGTGAAAATGCGTTATTTTTTGATTGTCTCCATAAATAGTCAAGTCGATGACTTTGTTATTTCCCTTGACTACCACATCATTTAGGGCAAAGTCGCTAAATATCGTTTCGCCGCGCCGCTTTATCTCCACATCAATCATGATGCGCATTTCCGTCTTGTACTCGCTTTTTGCAAGAGATTGAAGCAACTGTGTCTCCCCTGCTTCCAGCTCTGCCATGAATCCTTTTCCGCCTAGATTTATGCCCAGAATCGGCACACCGACATCCGCTGCGGCACGTGCCGCTCTGAGAATTGTTCCGTCTCCGCCGAGTGTTATTATCATCTTTGCTGTAGAAAGTTCGTCTTCCAATTTAAGTATCTCAAACCCGGGCGGAGGGCTTATTTTTTCTGTTTTTTCAATGAACGCAGGGCAAAGGACTGCCTGCCAGCCACTATCTGCCAGTATTTTTGCGACCTTGCAAGTCATGCTAAAGTCGCCGTCACTTTCAACATTCGGATAAAGGATAACTTTTCTTCGGCTCATGCTAACTTCATGCACTCCTTAATCATTCATTAGCTCCTTATGAGATTCAGATACAAGCTTACCTATGTCAATTTGACATGAGGCTCCTTGATCGACACTCCCTAATCCGGCGAGCCATCCAAGGTATTCTATATTCCCTTTAGGTCCCTTTATAGGTGAAAATGTCAGACCTCTGACGACAAAACCGGAGTTTTCCGCATTATTGAAAAATGTGTCCAGCACTTCCTTATGAACCGCAGGGTCGCGGACTACACCTTTTTTACCGACTTTTCCTTTTCCCGCTTCAAACTGCGGTTTAATCAAACAGACAGCCTGACATGAATCTGTCAGCAGCTTACGAACAACAGGCAGCACAAGCGCAAGAGAGATAAACGAGAGGTCAAGAACAGCAAGCTGTGGTTTAGCCTCCAGCATATCAGGTGTTACATATCGGATATTCGTACGCTCCATTGTTACTACGCGCTCGTCATTTCGCAGACTCCACGCTAGTTGACCATATCCAACATCTATTGCATAAACCAGCTTTGCACCTTTTTTAAGCAGACAATCAGTAAATCCTCCCGTAGATGCACCACTATCCAAGCACACCATTTTTTCAGGCGAAATGCCAAAAAAACCAAGCGCTTTTTCCAGCTTCTGTCCACCGCGGCTGACATATTCAAGTCCTTCAAACAGACGAGCATCGTTTTTTCTCATGATTTCCGCTCATTTCTATCTTGTCCCGAGTATGGTTTGATCCGCAAAACGGCAAGCATCTTTCCGACGCCGTGAACAATCTGTGTGCTTTTATTAAAGGCAAGCGTTTTGCCAACGGCTTTCCCTCCGACTGTCAAACCCGTTACTACGGCAGATATTGCCACCGGAAAAACAAGGTTTGCAGCATCCAGACCATCCATAAGCCTTGCTGCAATCAGCGCCGCCGTCGTTCCGCTGATGATTCCGGTAACATCTCCTATGACGTCATTGCAGTAACATGTTACTTTCTCCGCATTTCTTATAAGCCGCAAAGACTCGGTAGCGCCTCGCTGGCGTCTGGTTGCCATAGAATTAAATGGAGCTTCGTTTGCTGCCGTTACAGCAATGCCTATTACATCAAAAATGATACCGACAACGATGAACACCGCCAAAATAGCAAAGGACATTATATAACCGGTTCGCCCAAGTATCTCAGTGGAAGCAAGTGTAAAAACCACTGACGCCACAAGGCTGATTACAGTAATCTTAATAATCCATTTTATATTGATTTTTTTTTTCATATTTTAAGTATTTGTTCCGATGATGCGGCAGCGGGTGAAGTAAATCTTACGGCTTAGGTCGGGCCGGATTTCCCCCGTGAATGCCTCCCGTTGCCGGCGAGGCGGTTTCCCATTAAATCCACGTCCGGAGTGTCACCAACCGATGCTCCGTGATTATGCATCGTAGCCGATAGGCTCCCCATTGCCCGATTGCCACTTAGTCCGTACTGTAATCCTCCGCCCGCCCCGTAAATGAACATTTCCATTTTCGGACAGCCTAGGTGTTTTCCACCACAGTCAAACCGCCTCTTAGCCTCTTTTGCAGGAAATATTTCAAGGGCAGACAGGCTATTGTTCTGGCCATAACTCCAGCGAGTGATACCCCTATCCGCATTTTCCACTCAAGGCAGGCTACACTGCACACAGCACCGGGAGAAGTGTGCACGGATACGCACATGGCTCCACAGGCTTTCGCCCAAGCTTTCCCTTTGACAAGCTCAAAAGAGCCGATAATCAGGAAAGCTATCCGCACCGCAATACAGGTTCACGCCTGTTTCGTACGGGATCCGTCTCGAGTCTGCCGGATTAACTTATGCAGCGATTTATAATCTCCGCCAAGTTCCTTACATGTCTCCAAACTGTCCCACACAAGAACAGGTCTCCGCATTAACAGGGTCGGGTTCTCCATGCCATTGGAGAGCGCCCTGAGAACGCAAGCCCGCAAGTCAACTTGCGCGCTTCCTCCCAGCACCCACCCCAAACTGGGCGTTCAAAGCAAGCACAAGGAGTTTCAACGATATGCCCTTTAAAGGATTTTTAGGCCCTTCCTGGTAGACGGCAGATCTGACTAGGATACTGCGCCGCTAACGGTCTGCTTTGCAGTCCGCTATATGTCCAAGTACTATACCAGCTATTGTATGAATATTCAATAGTTTTTTGAATATTCATATAAAAACATTGCATAATTGTTTTAGGCATTATGCTTGTCAGTTATTTCTTTCCGCCAACACTTGTGCCAGCCACTTGAGAAATTCATTGTCCGCAAATTTTCCTTCAAGCGCTTCAATTGCTTTCTTTGTCTCTTTATCAATTTTCTTCTCACAGGCCTCGATACCGAGAAGAGACGCAAATGTTGATTTATCATTTTCAACATCCGATCCAATCGGTTTTCCAAGCACATCTGCCGTTGCTATACAATCGAGCACATCATCGCGTATCTGAAATGCAAGCCCAATAGCTTGCGCATATGCGTCCGATGCTTCCATTTGCCTCTTTGTTCCATCTCCCGCAATGACGCCGAGCTTTGCGGCTGCCGATATCAACGCGGCTGTTTTCATTGAGTACAATTCGAGCAATTCATCTATTGTCAAATGCCATCCTTCCCCTGATAAATCGAGAAACTGTCCGCCACAAATACCATGCGCGCCCGCCGCATATGCCAAAGTCCTTATCATCTCCACTACAGACTCCGCCGGCAGTTCAATGTTCGCAATCGTCTCAAACGCCGCCGCTTGCAGCGCATCCCCGGCAAGCGTTGCCGTAAATTCGCCGTATACTACGTGATTTGACGGCATACCGCGCCTCATCTCATCCCCATCCATGCTGGGTAAATCATCATGTATCAGCGTGTATGTGTGAAGCATTTCAATTGCACACGCCGCATCAAGCGCATCCTCCGCTTTTCCTCCTACGGCTTCACAAAACTTCATGCAAATAACCGCTCTCACTCGTTTGCCGCCCGCAAGCAGACTGTAGCGCATTGACTCAACCAAAGTGGCATAGCTAAGACCGGCTTGCGCAAAGAGTTCCTGCAATCTCTCATCGACAAGATCCTTACACCATTTCATTTCACGGAGCATTTCGCTGTTTTCTTCAATCTTCATCAAAAAGAAACTCCTTTTGAAACTCCTGGGGCTGTGATTCCTTTGGTTCACCGGTGACTGATTTCTGCAAACGCACAACTGTTTGCTCCGCTTTATCCAGCATTGTGCCGCAAATATCAATCAGCCCAACGCCTTCCTCAAAGAGTGCAAGCGATTTATCAAGCTGAGCATCTCCTTTTTCAAGCAATACTACAATTTCGTTAATTCTTTGTACCGCCTGCTCAAAAGTCATCTTTTCATTACTTTCCATATTAAAATCCATTCCTTTCGCTTATCTCAAAGCACAAATCGTCCATGAAAAGGAATGGATTTTTTGTGCATCAATTGCGTTTTTCCGAATGGGGAACAACTTATACATTCTATCGTTAGTGTGATTTCTCACGCTATCTCTTCGGTCACTTCCGTTTGCATTACTCTCATCAAACTATTCCGCAACACAATTTATCTCATCCTTTTGAAGCCTGATCACCAAGCGTTCGCCGGTGGTTATATCAGTAGCTGCTTTTATCACCGCACCATCTGCGCGCTTAGCTATTGCATATCCGCGCCCTAAAACCTTCAGCGGGCTCATTGCGTCAAGAGCCGCTGCCAGCCGCGCATACCTTTCACGTTTAACATGAATCAGTCCTTGCATTACCGCAAGCAGCTTTTCTGCGCTCCGGTCTATTTGGATTCTCCGATCATCAATGTAGTATCGAGGACTTTGCATCACACGCTTACCGGAAACATCGAGCAGACGCTCCCTGCGCAGCTTCAAATCCCGGTTTATAGCCTGCTGCAAACGCATATCCGCTGTCTTTAACCAACTATAGATATCAAGCTTATCCGGCACGGCAAGCTGTGCCGCATTTGATGGCGTAGCCGCTCTGACATCTGCCACAAAGTCTGCAATCGTCACATCCGGCTCATGTCCGACTGCCGAAATAATTGGAATCTCTGATTCAAAAATCGCTCTTGCGACCCGTTCATCATTAAATGCCCATAAATCTTCGATAGAGCCGCCGCCACGCCCCGTAATGATGAGGTCTGCTATATTTGTCTTGTTTGCATATCGGATTGCTTCAACTATCTCCGGCGGCGCCGTGTCACCCTGCACCGCCGTTGGTATGACTATAACTTTTGTCAGCGGCCAACGACCGCCCAGCACACGGATTATATCTTGCAGCGCAGCTCCTGCAGATGATGTTATCACTGCAATTGTCTTTGGATAGTCCGGCAGCGGTTTCTTATGGCACTCGTCAAATAACCCTTCCTTGTACAACTTTTCCTTCAATTGCTCAAAGGCAACATATAGGTCGCCCACACCGTCAGGCGTGATTTCATTTACATATAGCTGGTATACTCCATCTCTGGGATAAACAGCCACTCTGCCAAATGCGACAACGCTCATTCCATTTTCAGGTCTAAAACGCAGCTTTACGGCGCTGCCTTTGAACATGACGCATTTGAGAGTGCCTTCGGCGTCCTTCATTGTAAAATAATGATGCCCCGATGGATAGCTCTTATAATTCGATAGTTCACCCTTTACATATACACCGGTAAGAACATCATCCAAATCGAGTATGGTTTTTATATAGTTATTAAGCCCACTAATCGTAAAAATCTTATTTGACATGAACCGCCCTTACCCGCCACTAATTTTCTCATTGCGCAAAAAGCTGCCCAATATACCATTTATAAACGGTACTGTCTCCGGCGGCTCATAACGTTTCGCCAGCTCCACCGCCTCATTTATTGACGCACCATCCGGAATATCAGGCATATACAGCACTTCATACATCGCAAGCTTCATAATTGCTACAGCCGTTCTTGATATCCTACCAAACTTCCAGCCAACGGAATATTTGTCAATATATCCGTCAAGTTCGGCTGAATGCTGATAAATGCCCACAACAAGCTGTGTTATATAATCAAGCTGCTTTTTATTTGGACGGCTTATATAAAGCTTATCCTCCGCCTGCAAGGATGAGTAATATTCTTCATCAAAGGTTTGGGCTATCAGCGTTACCGGGTCGGATGGGTTTTCAGACGTTGCAAAGCACAGCCTAACCGCTATTTCCCTGGCCACTGATCTTTTCATGTGGCTGATTTCACTTTTTTTAATGACACGCCGCAAATGTGGATGTTAACAGTTTTGACCTTAGTTCCGACCGCTTCCTCGATAGCTGATTTGACTGCCTGTTGCACCGCTTCCCCGACTTCATTGACGGAATAGCCCATGCTTGCAATGAAATACACGTCCACAATAATGCATTCTTCATCAATACCGATTTTTATGCCCTTGGATATTCCTTTTTTGCCGCTGACAGTTGTAAGCTCTCTGCCTGCCGATTGGTATAGCCCATAGACGCCGTCAACATCGACCGCCGCCGCCGCCGCAATAACCTCAACAACATTCCGGCTGATGTTTATGCTGCCTTTTTCATCTGCGCTTCTAATATATCCTTTGCTTTCCGCCATAATCATCATCATTCCTTCCTTTTTGCGTTCCAAGCACAAAACGCCTTGAAAGTGAGTAGTCATTTTGTGCGTCAAATATGGTTATATGGCAAGTATAATACCATATCGGCAAGCTAAATTAAAGTGTTTGTTCTGTAAATCAAAAGATTTTCTTGACCACACCCACCAAGATGTGAGAGACTACTTTAAAAAATGGAAGAGCTATGCTTTGAGATAAGCGAAAGGAATATATTTTGAATATTAAAAAATGCTTAATTGTTGTGGATTATCAAAATGACTTTGTGTCAGGTTCTCTCGGTTTTCCCGAAGCTGTAGAGCTTGAGCACAGAATCGCAGATAAAATCCGGCAATACCGCAGTCGCGGCGATCAAATTGTGTTCACTTTTGACACTCATGACGCCAATTATATGGATGGGCAGGAAGGACGTAATCTTCCGATTCCCCACTGCATCGAAGGTACTGACGGACATAATCTTTACGGTCAAGTAGCCGAACTAGTAGATGAAAATGATAAGAAGCTGCATAAAAGAACTTTCGGTGCTGATTCACTGTATACATACTTGAAGCAGGAGCAGTTTAGCAGCATTGAACTTGTAGGACTCGTCTCTAACATCTGCGTAATTTCAAATGCGATTCTGGCTAAAACAGCACAGCCCGAAACTCACATAATTGCAGACGCCAATTGTACGGCAAGCTACGATAGCAAGCTGCATATGGCCGCACTTGACATCATGTCCGGTCTCCAGATTGAGGTAATCCGATAAACAAGATTGAGGTGTCCAATGAATACAGCTAATACTTCTTTGCTCTGCGACTTTTATGAATTTACTATGGCGGGCGGTTATTACAAAAACGGATTTGCCAAAAAGAAAGTTTACTTTGATGTGTTTTTCCGTCAGATACCTGATAACGGCGGCTTTGCGATTGCCGCAGGATTGGAGCAAGTCGTACATTACATAAAAAAGCTCAATTTCAGCGATGATGATATTGCTTATTTGCGCTCAAAGAAGCTTTTTGACGATGGATTTTTAGGGTATTTAAAAACCTTCCGTTTTACAGGCGATATTTATGCGGTCCCCGAGGGTACACCTATATTCCCAAACGAACCTATAATGACCATAAAGGCCCCTGCAATTGAGGCGCAAATAATCGAAACCTATGTTTTATTAGCCCTAAACCATCAATCTCTCATTGCCACAAAAGCCAACCGAATTGTAAGAGCCGCGCAGGATCGCACTGTCTTAGAGTTCGGTTCGCGCAGAGCGCAAGGCGCTGATGGTGCGGTTATTGGGGCAAGAGCAGCCTATATCGGCGGCTGCTCGGGAACTTCCTGCACTTTGACCGATAAACTGTACAACGTACCCGCAAACGGAACGATGGCGCACTCATGGGTGCAGATGTTTGATACCGAGTTGGAAGCCTTTGAAACTTACTGCAAACTTTATCCGGATAATGTAACATTGCTTGTAGACACTTATAACACTCTGAAAAGCGGCATACCCAATGCAATTAGGGCATTTAGAAGCATGGGCATAACAAAATGCTCCATCCGCTTAGATTCAGGCGATATTTCCTATTTATCCAAAGAAGCCCGTAAACTACTCGATGAGGCAGGACTTCTTGAGTGCAAGATCGTTGCGTCTAATTCTCTCGACGAAAGGCTCATAAGCGAACTGATGATGCAAGGCGCACAGATTGATATCTTCGGAGTCGGCGAACGGCTTATTACAGCTAAAAGCGATCCGGTATTCGGTGGCGTATACAAGCTTGTGGCTGTAGAAGATGACGCAGGGCGGATTGTTCCGAAAATAAAAGTAAGCGAAAACCTTGGGAAAGTACCTAATCCGCACTTTAAAAAACTTTACCGCTTATTTGACAACGAAAGCGGCAAGGCTATCGCTGACGAGCTTTGCGTTTTTGATGAGGTAATTGACTCGTCGGTTGCGCATACAATCTTTGATCCTGATGCCACTTGGAAAACAAAGACACTGACTGATTTTACAGCCAAAGAGTTGCAAGTACCTATTTTCCAAAATGGCATACCGGTATATGAACTGCCGGATATACACAGTATCAGAGAGTATTGCGCGCAGCAAGTCGCCCTGCTTTGGGATGAGGTAAAGCGGTTTGAAAACCCACATAGATATTATGTGGATTTGTCAAAAAAATTATGGGAAATCAAGCATCAGCTTTTGAAGTCAAGTTCACTGTAATCAGTGCGTGTATATAGTACTTCTTTTTTACATCTATCTTCCGTATATCAGTTGCAAAACCTTTGCTTCGTCAGGTACGCTGGGGATTCCGCCGGATTTTTGCGTCGATAAGCTCGCTGCCGTCACCGCAAATTTGACTATGTCGGCAAGCTCTGTTTCCCCTAATTCTTCCGGCGCCACTCCATGTTTTAGTATGCGGCTAACAGCACTGCCTCCGAAAATGTCGCCGGCGCCCGTCGTATCAATCGGTTTCACCGGCGGACATGGTTCAAATGCCAATGAATTTTTATTTTGCAAAAGCGCTCCTTTGGGTCCGCTCGTCACCATAACAAGTTTGACCCCGAACTCAGCCAGCACTTTTTCCGCGCCCTCTTTTGGAGTGCAGTTCCAGAGAAAGCCGACTTCCTCATCGCTGATTTTGACAACATCAGCCTGTTTGAGTCCCCAAAGAATTTGCGCTTTCGCTTCATCCGTACATTTCCAAAGTGGACTTCTCAGATTCGGATCAAAGGTAATAAGTTTGTTTGCACTTTTTGCATACGCTATTGCTTTTTGCGTTGTTTCCCTTGACGGTTCATCCGTCAAGCTCAGGGTTCCGAAATGAAACACTTTGGCATTATCTATGAGCGTCAAGTCAAGCTCATCATATCTAAGACATGTGTCCGCGCCCGGTTTTCTCGCAAAACTGAATGAACGATCACCTTCGCCGTCAATGGTTACAAATGCAAGGGTAGTAAATACTGAATCATCTTCCACAATACCTTTAGTTTCTATACCGGCATCTTTAAGCGTTTGAATCAGCATCCCCGCAAACAAGTCCGTACCGACCTTGCTGAGCAGCGCGGTTTTAGCTCCGTACTTTGCAAGAGCCGCAAGAAAGTTCGGCGGCGCTCCTCCGGGCTTTGCCGAAAGTGTCGGGTAACCTATCTCATCCGTATCGACAGATGCAAAGTCAATAAGTAATTCGCCTAAAGCGGTTACATCATACATAATCAAATCTCCTAATCCCGGTTTTATTTGCTTTGTTTGCCACTTGTACTCTTATTCTTTTTTTCAAGATACTCTTTTCGCATAATATACAGCGCTGCAAGCTCATCATCCGAGAGTTTCTTCTCTCCACCAATCTGCTCTGCCAGCAACAATGTTTTAGCGATGTTTTCTGCTGCCTCATTTCTAAAAAAGGCTTCATACACATCGCAGCCCATGGAAACGATTCCGTGGTTTGCTATCAAAAAGACATCGCAGCCATCATCGACTATATTCTTTAAGTCCGTACAGATGTCATCTGTTGAAGGTCTTCCGTATTTTGCAAGCGGAATCTTACCGAATATGATTATCATTTCAGGGTATGCCTTTGACATTATCGGTTTATTGGCAAGTGCATAAGCCGTTGCGTAAGGCGCGTGCGTATGCACCACAGCATTTATATCCCTCCGAAGCCTATAACACTCAATATGCATTTTTATCTCTGATGACGGCTTATATCTGTCATCAGCGGAGATGATGTTTCCTGACATATCGGTGACGATAAGCATCTCTTTTTTCAGATATCCTTTGCACACTTGAGACGGTGTAATGTAAATCTTGTCTCCGGCCTTATAAGAAATATTGCCCTCGTATGCACTTACCATGCCCTTTTGATACATGGCTCGTGCAACTTCAAGAATATCCTCCCTGATTTCGTCATCAGATAATTGTCGCATCCTATGATTCTCCTGTTCCGGCTTTATTCGCTTGGGAAGTTTGTCGCTTATGCTTTCTTTTGTTTATCCGATTATTCGTCTATGTTACACTCAGTTTGTAAGACCTGTCAATAGACATAATTGATTTGAGTTCGTCAAAAAATGATTGCGATTGCACCAAGCTGATGCAAAGTGGTATAATGTTGTCGTTTTATGTATTTGTTTTATCCATTATACGCGAGATGAAAGGAATATCAATAATATGAGCTATAATAGAGCGCTTTCCTGCTCAATTGCACCCGCACTGCGCATGCTGTCCTCAAGTGATGGCATGGCTTCTGTCAAGTTTTATCCCGGCGGAGAGGTTTTTTCATCACTTGCCGAAGATTTTGATTCCAAAGAGTCAAGCATAAAAGAATCGGACGCCGAATTGTCTGGCATCGATGGCTTCAGTGCCGAAAATAAGCCGATTGTTTCAACTCCGTTGTTAATGGAGCCGGATGCTAATATTTCTTCTGAATTTGCAGCTTTTACTGTTGCCCATGGACATGCGCCCGAAATCGTTGTGGTGCGAGGGCTTGGCGGGTTTAGAATATCCGGCGTCGGACGGGAGTCCTTGAGCGGAGTAGGTGCTGTCGGCAAGTCGTCCGACAGGCTGACAGGGAAAATCGCCATCGTCACGGGTGCCGCTCAAGGGTTTGGCAGAGGTATTGCAGAAGCCTTGGCTGCCGAAGGTGCGCGTATTGCGATTGCTGATATAAATCTTGAAGGAGCTATGGTCTGCGCCAAAGAGATAAATAGCGATTATGACAAAGGCACGGCTATTGCCATCGGAGTCGACGTTTCCGATGAGTCCTCGGTTTTGCATATGATACAAGAGACGGTTCTGACATTTGGCGGGCTTGATATTATGCTCTCAAATGCCGGAATCCTGGTTGCCGGAAGTCTTGGCGATCTAAGTACGGAGAGCTTTGATTTGGTCACAAAGGTCAACTATACAGGGTATTTCCTCTGTGCCAAGTATGCCTCCGAGCCAATGAAAACACAAAGCAAGTACGCACCCGGTTATTTAATGGATATAATTGAAATTAATTCTAAATCCGGACTTGAGGGCAGTAATAAAAATTCAGCTTACGCCGGCAGCAAGTTTGGCGGCATAGGCCTTACGCAAAGCTTTGCGCTGGAGCTTGCGGAATATGGAATAAAGGTCAACGCCATTTGCCCCGGAAACTTTTTGGACGGTTCGCTCTGGTCTGATCCCGATAAAGGTCTTTTTCGTCAATTTCTCGATGCCGGTAAAGTAGACGGCGCAAAAACAGTAGATGATGTCAGAAAGTTTTATGAAGCGAAGGTTCCTATGGGCAGAGGTTGCACAGTCTCTGATGTGATGCGTGCGATTCTGTATGCCGTGGAGCAAAAATACGAAACCGGACAGGCAATCCCCGTGACCGGCGGTCAAGTGATGCTCAGGTAATAAGTAGAAAGGTATAGTCATTTATTTTAATGAAAAATCAGTATTTTGAAGCTTTAAATACAGTTAATAAAAATGATCGTCTCGAAGCATTGAGAAAACTCAAGCTTCTGTATGATTCAGGAGCATTGGAAGCGCCTATCACGGGAGAAAACGTGAATAATCACATTCACACGACTTTTTCGTTTTCTCCATACTCACCCACTAAGGCTGTATACATGTCGTGGCTAAGCGGGCTTGCCGCGGCAGGCATCATGGATCATGACAGTGTCGGCGGAGCGGATGAGTTCATTGAAGCGGGGAAAATTCTAGGTATGCCTGTGACAATTGGGTTTGAGTTGCGATGCAGCATGAAAAACACCCCCTTTGAAGGCCGGCGCATAAACAATCCGGATCAGGATTCTGTAGTATATCTGGCAATGCATGGGATACCGCGTGGGAGTCTCGGCGATGCAGAGCGTTTTTTAGCTCCGCTTCGCGAAAAGCGAAATATCCGCAATTGGAAAATGGTGGATAAACTCAACGCTCTTATAAAGCCATATGGGCTTCATTTGGACGCTGGTACTGACGTGCTTCCGTTATCGCAGTATTCTCTGGGCGGCTCGGTAACTGAAAGGCATATTTTATACGCGCTCGCCGAAAAGCTCACTAAAGCGGAATTATCAAAATACTTTCTGCTGGGAACTTTTAAAAGTCAGTTGGTAGAAAGCTTTTATACGGATGCAGATGAAGAACTGCCGCATATCACGGAGTTTATCGCCATCGCCGAAAAACTTGGCGCTATCCCTGCATATGCTTATCTCGGAGATATCGGTGTTTCAGTCACAGGCGATAAGAGAATGCAGAAATTCGAAGATGATTATCTTGACGAGCTTATAGCGTATCTGGCGAAAATAGGTATTAAAGCCATTACATACATGCCTGCAAGAAATACAGAAAGCCAACTGGCGCGAATCAAGGCTCTGTCATATTCAAGCGGGCTGTTTCAAATATCCGGTGAAGATATCAATTCTCCTACGCAAAAATTCATTTGCCAAAGAATTGAGACCCCCGAGTTTAGCCATTTGATTGATTCCGCCTGGGCTCTTGTCGGACATGAGCTGGCATCCGGCAACGGACTTACGGAAGGACTGTTTTCGGCAAAATCTATCAGCCGGATGCCAAACCTCAACGACCGCATCAGGCATTTTTCAGATTTAGCAATGGAAGTATTTGAAAAGCGGAGAAAGGTGGATTATCAAAAATGATAACCAAGGCTGTGCGAGTTTATGGAAAAAGCGATTTGCGCTTAGATGAATTTGAGCTTCCTCCCATCGGTGAGGATGAGATATTGGCCTCCGTTATATCGGATTGCATTTGCATGTCAAGCTATAAGGCTGCAATCCAGGGCGCAGGGCATAAACGGATTCCCGACGATGTGGCGGACAATCCCACAATTATGGGGCACGAGTTTAGCGGTAAGATAATAAAAGTTGGCGCAAAGTGGCAAAATGATTTCACAGTGGGGCAAAAGTACTCTATCCAACCCGCGCTTAATTTCAATAATTCCCTTGATGCGCCCGGCTACTCATATAGGTATATCGGCGGCTATGCAACTTATGTGGTTATCCCAAATGAGGTAATGGAGATGCGCTGCCTGCTCCCCTACAATGGCGACGCTTATTTCTATGCGTCGCTTGCCGAGCCTATGAGCTGTATAATAGGCGCTTTCCATGCAAATTATCATACTATCTCCGGGAGCTATGAGCATAGCATGGGTATTGTACAAGGTGGAAATATGGCGATCCTGGCGGGGGCAGGGCCTATGGGGTTGGGCGCTATTGACTACATCATACACTGTGATCGAAAGCCCGCTTTGCTTGTTGTTACTGATATTGACGAGACTAAGCTTCGCCGCGCCGCAGAGGTTCTTTCTGTGGATGACGCCGCAAAAGGCGGCGTTAAGCTGGTATATATAAATTCCGGCTGTCCTGAGGAGCTTCTTGATTTGACAGGCGGATACGGTTATGACGATGTATTTGTCTATACTCCCATGGCTCCGGTAATTGAACTCGGAGATAAAATACTTGGTCGCGATGGCTGTCTTAACTTCTTTGCAGGTCCGACAGACCCTGCATTTACCGCTGCTTTCAACTTCTACAATGTACATTACGCCTCAACGCATCTCGTCGGCACCAGCGGTGGGAATACAGATGATATGCGTGAATCGCTATCAATGATGGAGAGCGGGCTGATTGATCCGGCAGCTATGGTAACTCACATCGGCGGACTGGACAGTGTTATTGATGCGACACTTTGCTTACCGAAAATCCCCGGCGGAAAAAAGCTCATTTATACGCATATTTCGATGCCACTCACTGCAATCGATGATTTTGGCAGTTCGAGTGATCCCGTTTTGCAAAAGCTTTATGAGATTGTTGGGCGTAATAATGGACTGTGGTGCGCCGAAGCCGAGAAATATTTGCTGGACGCGAAGATGTGAAACCTTTGTGAAACCTTAATTATAAAGATTTTACTGAAAATTTTCCCAAAAAGTAATTTATATAAACTTTTTGGGAAAGTTTTTTGAATTTTTTGTGTATATTTACTTTACTTTCGTTTATAAGATATGATATATTAACCGTGGATGGGAGGCGGTAATATCTGTAACCACGCATAAAATCAATGGTTCCGACCGCGTGGCAAAACAAAATTCAAGCGTATCCTGCACAGAGTCGAGGAGAACCACAACTCCTAAAAAAAAGAGGCAACGTAAGAATACCATATGTTATTGATTATTAGGAGTGTTGAATTATGAAAAGAATGCACAGAAATGCACTTGGAACATTGATAGTTCTCGTGTTGTCGTTGTCGATGATTCTGGGTATGGTTGGTTTGTCCGTCTTGCCACAAGTATGTAAAGGCAATGAGGATTGCCTCACCTGTTGCTGCCCTGATGAGGCAGTTGACGCAGCGACGCCCCCGGAAGGCAATGAAGGAGAGACCGCGGAAACAAATAGGTTTGCCGAGGGCATTCAGTTCAGTGCGGAACTGATTAGTGAATATGATTGCCGTTCGGATGAATCAGGCTTACCAGGCGAGGCCGATTGCGAAACTGACTTACTTGATTCGCCAAGTGATTCTGACTACGAGTTAAACCCACCGGACTCATTGAGCGGGG
>Ga0209755_10003357_pt1 | contig 20191 bp, 39 predicted proteins | sample TergutCo191P1_FD_187301 | JGI IMG/M metagenome (GOLD analysis project Ga0209755, IMG submission 187301) | Cornitermes sp. P1 segment gut microbial communities from Petit-Saut dam, French Guiana - Co191P1 (SPAdes) (version 2) | ecosystem: Host-associated > Arthropoda: Insects > Digestive system...
CGTTGCCGGGGAATTCTCGCTGTCGTTTTTGGCGTACAACATAAAACGCGCGGTCAACATACTGGGCGGCGCGAGGCTGGCGGCGGCATGTGCGGCGAGATGAGCCTGGATGCCTCCGCGGCAGGGCCCACCCGTCTGGATTTTGTTGGCGTACTGCGCATTGCTTCGCTATGCCGCCCCTCAGCCTAAAAAAACAGGGCTAGATTTGACACAGCCTCTCCCCTCGGTCATGAAGAGAATGCCCTCGGTGAGTGCGGGGCGGCACGGTGGGGCCTGCGCCCAAGGCGCCGGCTTGGGTGGGTTGCCTGGGGTTCCAATGCCGAGGGTCGGGGGCTTTCCGGGTGTCGGTTTTGTTCTTGAGCCCCAAACAAAAAGGGGCTGCCCCGAAAGCTTGATGCTCCCAGAACAACCCCGTCGGTGCCGCCACACCTTTATTCCCAAGACAAAGCCCAAGGGCTTGCGCCCCTGGGCTTTGCGTGTGCCGCTATTCCTGTGGCAGCGGCCTAAGCAACTCGCCGTCTTCCACCTCTATGGTGTAGTCGGTGGCGCTTAAAGTGCCAGTCTCGGTAAATTCACCGTCGTTGTCGAACGTGCCGATCCGTGCCGTGTAGCGATGCTCCATTGCCTCTGGCTACGTTGGGAAGCTCTTCTTCCGCATCGCTGCCGTGGATAATCCCGTTGCTTATCTGGAAGATGCCGTTATTGGCGACAAACACGCCACCGCCGTTTTGGCCAGTATTGCCGGAAATTGTGCCGAGCAACATATCAAACCTACCGCCGGATTCCACACGCACGCCGCCGCCTTGGCCAGGAGCGGTTGCCTGCCAGCCAGTATCGGTGGTGGAATTACCCGAGATTTCCCCACCGTCCAGGATAAACACGCCGCCAGAGTTCACGCGCACACCACGACCGCCTAAGCCCGTATTGCCCGTGATTCTTGCCCCCTCGTTCATGACCAGGGTGCCGCCAACCTCCACCAAGCTGGTATTGTTGTCGTCCCTGCCCTGCAGGGTTATGTTATCGTCAAGTACCAGGGTAAAGCCAGAACCTATGGAAAAGAGGCTTCCTCTGGTCTCGGAAAGGCTGAGGGTACTTGGCACGCTACCCCTAAGGATTATGGTAACATCGTTTATGCCAGTCCAGTTCAACGATTGAGGTGCGATGGTTTCGTCGCCGCTTAGTTCAAAGGTGTATTCGCCGCCGTCCTGCCCCAACTCCCGCACCCAGGCAAATTGGTTTAGGAGGTCGTATTCCTGTGGAAGCTGCAACTCGCCTTCTACCACATGTATGGTACCGCTGGTCGTCCTTAAAGTTCCCAATTCGGTAAACCTGCCAGCGTTGTCGAAGGTGCCGAACCTGGATGTACCTCCGGGCTGCCCCATCCAGGTACCTGCGCTATACAACGCAGCATTCCGACTGCGATGATAAGCCGTATTCCGAAGGTGTTCCGCCGCATGGCTGCCGTGGATAATTCCATTGCTTATTTGGAATGTGCCACCCCGGTGGTTAAACACGCCGCCGCCGCGCTCCCAACCGCTGCTAAAGCCAAGGGCGGAATTTCCAAAGATTTCCCCGCCTTTCATGTTGAAGGTGCCATTGTCTTGAACAATTACACCGCCGCCATCACCCTCGCCGGAAAATTGGGATTCTGCGGTATTGCCGGAGATTTCCCCACCCCTCATGGTAAAGGTGCCGCCAAAAAACCCCTAATTCCTTGCCTCATAAAGAATTACGCCCGTGCTTGACTTGTAAAGGTCAACTTTTTAGGGCAAAGCCTTGTAGTGGCAGGGCGTGAAACAGGCTGAATTTCTAGCCAGACGGTAGCCACTACTACTGTCATACGGCTTTGGAAGTTCGGCCTGTTTTTTTGTCTAGCAATATCGGATGGAGCATGTTACGGCTGCCCATTCGGTATCGCCAGGCTTCCATAGACAAGAAAAGATTCCCACCATGCGTGGGAAAGGGCGAAGCTTTGCCCGGAAACAGGAGGGTTGAAATGACAGCAAAATTCACGGTTGGCGATCTGGTAACCGTAAACGATACTTATCTACGCGAAGGAAAGGCCTTTTTTGCCAAGGAACTAAAACACAAGAATTTCCGAGACAAGATCGTCAAGGTCTACGAAAACACCCATGACGAAAAAGACGGGCACGGCGACGTGTGGCAAAACTTCTACGAATTCAAAAACGGCTTGCAGATTTGCGAAAGGTTTTTGTCAAGGGCAGCATAGACATGACTGAAATACCCATAGGCAAAGCCCTGATGGCAGTGGAACGGGACGGTGCGCTCCTATGCGAAGACTGCTTTTTCCACAACGCCCACCGTTGCTCCGAGGAGATGGCCTGCCGCCCCTACTACAGGTCAGACGGCAAGGACGTGATTTTCAAACTTATCGACATAAACCAAGACACGGGAGGATGAGATGACGATGCTTTTGGGATTGGTGACACTTGGCGCGATCATAGTGGCGGTCGGGATTGCGGTTGGAAAGTCGGGAAAGCCTGGCAGGGAAAATGCAGGTTTTCCCGCATCCAGAAAAAACAGGTGATGTTATGAAGATACTGTACAGCCTGTTCGTGGACGGAATCCCCAAGGCCCAGCCCCGTCCGAGGATGACGGCCAGGGGCCATGCGTACAATCCCGGTTCTGCGGACGCATGGAAGGATGCGGTCATGTCAGCGTTCCTTCCATGCCGTTGCGGCAGGACAATAACCGAGCCCGTGAGCCTTCGGGTGAAATTCTTCCTGCCCTCGCCAAAAAAAGGAAAACAGGAATGGGGCCACGTACCACACGCGAAGAAACCCGACCTGGACAATCTGTTGAAGGCGGTCATGGACGCCATGACCGAAGCGAGGATATGGAAGGACGACGCGCTGGTATTCGAGACGCAGGCAAGCAAATGGGAATCCGGTCGCAGAACTGGAGCGCAAATCATAGTTGAGACAAGATTCTGACAGGGGGAAGGAAATGAAAGTACAAAACAAAGAGTCGGCCGTGGAAGACATCCAGCCGGTAATCGACGAAAAAATCGCCGGCACGGTTTTCGACATCTTCGACGCGGTGCTGCGGCACGACATGCTGCAGGACATGTTCGAGGATCTGGCGAACGCCCTGATAGCGGATCTGTCCGCAAACTCCTTCATGGAGTTCGATCTGGAACTCAAGGAAGATCAGAAGGCACAGATCCGCAAGGCGGTCAAAATCAAGGGCAACGAGACCGTGCGCAAATACCTCGCGGAGATCGACACCGACGAACGCGCCAGGGAGGTCTACGGCACAGTCAGGGAAAAGACCACGGGGATCGTTGACTCGGTTCTTTCCGCCATAGGACGGCAGATAAACAGGGGGATTCTCATCAACGCCGTGGCGGTACAGGCCAACGCCAAAAACGAAAACCACGACGAGATCCTGCTTAGGAAAAGCAAGACCTCCGGCGACATCACCATCCCAACACACTGTCTGCTTATCTCGACCAACTGCGTGGCGGCGATAAAAGCGTCCTGCCAGGAGGAAGTGGAGCCGGACACGTCTGACGGGAACGAAAGGAAACCCGTGGGGAAAGCAAAACGCGAAAGGGCTGCGGCGGATACGCCGGCCAAGGTGGGAAAATGACAAAGAAGTACACGCAAGGACGTAACAGCTCCAGCGGCGTACAACGCGGCGCATTCGGAAACCGTTGTCCAATGAATTACACGGCAAGGGAAATGCTAATACTTCACAGGGAACGTGAGGTCTATCTGATTGCAGGGCGCGGTAAGCGTCGCAAAAGAAGGTGACAAATGACAAAGGAAGAACTGGACGCGATCTGGCGCAAAAGAAATGAAATTGTAAACGTCCTTATCGCTGACAATGCGTTTTGCGACTCCATAGCAAATGTCATTGATAAGCTATTTGCGGAGGTGGAACGCCTAAACTTAGAGTACGACGCTGTGGTTGCGGCGTTCAGTAAATATGCCTATGACAGCCGTACCTGGTACCTATGTGAATGGTGCAAACATAAAGACTGTTTTGATCCAAAGTCGGACGAAAACCACAAACCGCCTTGCGATGAGTGCCGCAGAGAGATGCGCGAAAACGACTGTGCCCCATCCTGGGAATGGCGCGGGATGCAGGAGGCCGACGATGATTGAGGTTAGGGGCAAGACGAGTGAAGGCCAATGGCTTTTTTCACATGGAATATGGTACGGCGATAAATCTGATGTTGATCTCCATAACGGGATATTTTGGGAAAAAGTTGACCCTGAAACCGTCGGGCAGTTCACGGGCCTACGTGACCGCAAGGGCAACAAGATTTTCGAGGGGGATGTTGTCCGTTTCGGCGACGATATATACCAGATAGTTTTCGCGGATGCCTGTTTCTGGATTAGCGATCCCCATGAGCACTATTCCATGGAACTGCATACTACCATCGGAATGGGGCCAGACGATATTCTCGGACAGTGCGGCGTGGAGGTGATCGGAAACATCCACGACGATCCCAATCTGCTAAAGGCAAACGATGGCTAAAAGAAAACCTCTTGAACAAAAGGGTTTCCTGGAACTTCAGGATACCCTTGACAAAGAATTCTCCATGTTCATCCGTATGACCGCCGCAGACGACAACGGCTATGTCTGTTGCCCCACCTGTGGGGTGACCCATCAGTGGAACAGCGGCGATATCCACTGCTCCCATTTCTACAGCAGGAAAAACTACTACGTGCGCTGGGATGAAAGAAACGTGATTGCGCAATGCGGCAAGGAAAACAGGTGGGACGAAGGCAACAAGCCGGAGATGGTGTTCGTGCTTATCGAGCGGTGGGGATTGGACGAAATCCTGGAGATGCGAAAAACGGCCAAGATGCCGGGTCACGGCAAACAGCCCGACACGCTCTGGATGTGCGAAAAAATCAGGGAATACAAAGCCAGGAACAAGAGGCTGCGTGAGGAAAAGGGGCTATGACAGGCCTTGTCAAAACATTTGCCAAAGGGCCCCAAGGGGCCATGGCCGGCGGCGGTTTCCCTCCCGAATCGCCGTCGCCGGCCTTTTTTCAACTCCACCCCGGCGGAGCGTTGCCGGGGAACACGGCGTTGCCTGGTGGCGGCAGGTTTGTAGAGATTCACCTGCCCGGGGTTCGATTCCCTGGCGCTTCATTGCGGCGCAAGGCATGGGATTAGCTTGCCATGCTTATCAGTTAAACGGCCCTCAAAATCCTTGTCAGGGGTCGGCTTGAAAATTATCGAGTGCTGAAACGGTGGCGCCGTTGGCCGATAGAGGTTGCGTGGTTTTCCTCCTTTTCTCGCGCTTCCTTAAATCTGCCCGACCTCCCGGGAAGACGGGTCATCCTAGAGGATACTAGGCGAGGGATAGCAGTCGCCGCGCCCCTTAACCTCGTTAAATAATAGCTGGTAAATAGCGTGACAGCCCGGAAAGACGGGCAACTATTGGGGATATGGTGTAAGGGTAGCACGTCGCAGGCAACGAATCGCCGGAAGTCATGAACCCGGCGATTGCAGGCGGAAGAGTAGGTTCGAGTCCTACTGTCCCCGTATGGCCCTGCTTGAAAGACGATCCGAGTGCGGCTAACCCCTGGAGGACAGCCCTAACGCTCGGTTTATGGAGGAAACAAAATGACGAAGACAGCAAGGTACGGAGTTTATTACCCCACGCTGCACGAATGGGACAAAGGCGAGTTTCGCACCCCGGAGGCCGCCATTCTTCATGCGGACAGGCGCGCGACGTGCTTTTCCGTTCATAAGATCGGCAGATTCAGGCCGGAGAACGTGAGCCACGCGGATGCCGAATACCTGCGCTGCCCCCGGCTCGACGGCGAATGCACGAAGTCGTGTTACTACGGGAAATGGAAAACATGCCGCAAGGCAAACAGGTAGCCTTGGGAATCACAATGGGTAAAACAACCGAGACAACGAGATGGTCAGGGCTTGAAGGATTCTCCAAGTACGAGATATCCGATGCAGGACTGGTAAGGAACGTAAATACCGGCGCCCCGATGCGGGGCTTCGGCGACAGGGACGGGTATCGAAAGATCAAGCTGACCGACGACTCGGGGAAACGGATCATGTTCTACGTCCACCGGCTGGTATGGACGGCGTTCAAGGGCCCCATCCGCCACAAGGACGAGATAGACCACCCGGACGGCCACCGCGTAAACAACGCGCTTGACAATCTCATGAGCGTCACCCACAGGCAGAACAGCGTACTGAAAAAGCAGAGGGACAGCGCGTACCTGTTCAACAAGAAGGCCAAGCGCAAGGCGGTTAATCCGTGACGGCCTCGGTGTCTTTGGGCTTCCTGGGTCTGCCCCTGCCTGGAACGCTGCGAATGGCCTCAAAATCTTCGACGGCATATACCGCTTCCATGGTGATGGGTTTACGCCCTGCACGTAGAAGCCTTCTCATGACGGTATCCCTAGGCAATTTAAGTATTTCGGCCATTTCCGAAATGGTCATTCCTTCCATTCAATCATGCGCTTCTAGATCGGGTTTATTTTTAGGAGGACGACCTCGTTTTGCGTCCTTGATTTTATCCAAAGTATCGAGTGGGTACAGAGCTTCATGGGTAAGTGGCCTAATTCCCGCGCGTTGCACACGGCGTTCTATGGTTCGTTGCGGCAAGCCCAGCGTTTTAGCCATTTCCGTGAGGGTAAGTCCTTCCATAATACATAATATCGGATTATATCAGGAAAATGTTTGAAAAAAAGCATGTTTTACAAGAAAAACGCTTGACTATATGTTTGAATCATGCGACAATTAAATCATAAGCCAGCGAGAGACTGGCAAGACGGCGACCATAAGCCCATAGCCTGTTTCGGCGGCATGGGTGGAGGCTGCCAATCATAGAGAACGGCTTTGGGAGACTGCGACATGCCAAAGCCGGGTTTCGAGCCTAGCTTGGGCCGTCCTATTGTCGCAGATAGGCGGCCATTTTTTTTGGAAAGGAGAGAAAGGACATGGAGATCAAGTTCCGAGGCAAGCAGGTGGACAGCGGCGAATGGTATCACGGGTATTACGTTAAAGCCCCCCGCTGGGGGGACGGGCATTACATCATCATGGACTACCACGGCCCTTCGACGATCGCTTATGAGGTTGACGGCGATACCGTGGGGATTTACACGGGTTTGAAAGACAAAAACGGCGTGGAGATTTTCGTTTCTGATATAGTCAGAATCCTTTCTTCAGAATGGGGGAGTAAAGGTCAAGATGATCCGCGTTCCCTGGAGCAATATTTGATTGACATAGCTTCAGTTGGTTGCGTTGACTTTGAAGATGTTTGTTTTGGAGTTCGTTTAAAAAATAAAAGAAACGAATGTAGTGATGACATACTAGCGTCTCTATACGTTGGCGATCATGGATACATTGAGGTGATCGGGAACATCCACGACAACCCTGATCTGCTAAAGGAGGTCGCGACATGAGCATGGACTGGGAACGCAAGACGGGGCCTATAAGGCAGCTATGGACGGCAATGGGCCGCACCCACTACTGGGTGATAACCGATGCCTGCCACGAGGTGCCCTTCCTGCTCCACAGCTATCCGCGCAGGGAGTCCCTCAACAGGAACAGGGCGTGTGGCGAGTACGGGACGCTGGAGGAGGCAAAGGCGGCGGCGGAACTCATGGAGGTTGCGGCATGAACGCGCACGGGGAAAGGACGGTACACGGCTTCTGCGCCGAGATGGATGCGCTGGACAGGTGGGGCGAACTCGGCAGGCCCACCAAACGCATCGAGGCCGACGGCCTTGGGTGGGAGAGGGCCGTCGCAATGATGGAGCTTGAGGAAGGCATGAGACCCTGCCCGTTCTGCGGCGCGACCGCCGACGCGGAAATATTCCTGTATGCGGAGGAGACCCGGCGCGGGAAGGGATGGCGGGTCAAGTGCTACGACTGCCAGGCTACCGGGCCGACCGAGCCGAGCCACGCTAAATCAATCGAGGCATGGAACAAACCCGTCCGTACGGGCGGGCAAAAGTAAGGAAAGGAAGTGTTATGAGTGATAAAGCTATTTTGCTGGAAAAGCTCGGAAGGGCCAGGCTCGACTTTCAGTCGGCGAACATAAAAAAAAGCGGCAGAAACAATCACATCGGTTTCGAATATTACGAGCTGCACGACATCCTGCCCAAAATAAACGAACTGGCAAACCAGTACAGGTTTGTATGCATGGTATCTTTTGACATTGAAAAGGCGACGCTAAAAATCGTTGACATCGACGATCAGAAACAAACGCTTGAGTTTGCCAGCCCAATGGCAGGCGTTAGCCTGAAAGGGGCACATGACATACAGAACATGGGGGCGGTGCAGACATACATGAGACGCTACCTTTACATGATGGCGTTTGAGATCGTCGAATGCGACACGTATGACGGCAGTCAGGGCAAGGAAAACAAAACACCGCCCGCATCAGCGCCGAAAAACGGGCAGCAGCCGAAACGGCAGGGCAAACCACCGTCGGACAAATACGTCGAGGGCAAGGCCCTTGTGGCGAGGATCGGCGAAATCATGAAAACCCTCGCCCCAAACGGCGATCCCTACTTTTCGGATGCGGACAAGGCCCACGCCAAGGAGATCATCGGAACCAACGATCTGGGAAAGGTGGGGGACTACCTTGCGATATTGGAAAAGGAACTGGCCAAATTCCAGGCATCCCCGGATGACCATTTCAAAGACGACGTACCATTTTAGGAGGCAAAAACATGGACATCAATTCCGTGACAATCGTCGGCAACCTCACGAGGGACGCCGAACTAAAATCGACAAGCGGCGGCATGGCGGTCTGCAAATTTTCCGTCGCGGTGAACCGCCGCGTGAAAAAGGGCGACGGGTGGGAAACCGAGGCCGGCTTTTTCGACGTGAACCTTTGGGGCAGGCAGGCGGAAAGCCTCAGTCGGTACCTCACGAAGGGGAAGCAGGTGGGAATCACCGGCGAGCTCAGGCAGGAGCGATGGCAACAGGACGGACAGGCCCGCTCGAAGGTTATGATTGTCGCAAACAACGTTCAACTGCTTGGTGCCGACAGGGAGAAACGCCCACAAGGAAACCTGGCCGATGACATTGACTTCTAAGGGAAACGCATGAAAATCCTCGTAACCGCCCCCGGCGAATTCATGGGCGACGATCTCCAGGTCGGCTGCCACTACAACGCGGAACCAGCTGCCACGGGCACCCAGGCGCAAAACAAGGCATTCCATGCCCTTGTGCATGAGTACTGGTTAAGCGGATGCCATTCCTACAACGCCAGAAGCTTCCCCCATTTTCGGGAGCTGATAAAGCTGTATCTGGGCGCGGGGGCGGAAAGGTATTACAGCGTCGTCGATGACCAAGGCAACGGGCTTGACCGCCCGGCGGTAAGGCACAGGGTGAAAAGCTGGACGCGGTATACGAAGGAGGAACGGAAGGAATCGATTGACCGCCTGATTGCGGAGATGCACCAGGCGGGGGTGCAGACACGCAAGTTCTACGAGATCCTGCAAGGGCTGGAGGAAAACGACGTCAAAAGGATGGGTGGATAACATGAGTTTCGGGATAGAATGGCTTCGTGAACATGCAGAGGAAAGAGAATTCAATGAGAAAGTCAATCTCAGGCGAGACAGGCTTTCCGAGAAAACAAACGACGAGATCCTGGACATTGCAATCAGAATCGGCACAAAACTCAACGGTGTAACGGAACACTTCCCCGCCTATGACGTGGCCGTGAAGCTAAAGAACAACAAATGGACACCCACGGAGAAACAGAGGAAGGCGATCATAAACGTCACCGCCTTTTATCAGGCCGAAAAGAAATTTACGAAAAAATACGGAGAGCTGTTTTGGTGGATTTTACAGTAATGGAATGCTCCCATGCGGATGCGGAAAGTTTGGCTAAGGAGGCGATTGCATAATGGACAAGTTCATACTGGAGGCTTGGGACAAACACAACCACAAACTCAAGGATTATTTCATGGAAACGCCGCACGATGAACACGACGACTATCTAACGCTGTTAAGGAAAACCATCGAGATAATCTTTCCCGAGGATGAGGAACGGGGACGGCTCGATTTCGGCCTGGATCACAAGCGCATAACCCAGATAGACAACGGGGACTATCAGGGAACCCTTGTCTTTGTCGTGCCTAGCAGAGCGTACCAGCCAGGTACAGCCGATCACTGGTACACGTCGGTAGGGTACGGCTCGTGTTCTGGCTGCGACACCCTGAAGAATATCGTCGAGTGCAACTACGGCAAGCTCCCCTCCAAAAAGGAAGCGGAAGCGTACTGGACGCTTTGCCTGCACATGATTCAAAAAATGAAGCGGATGGAGGAGGCATTGGGATGAAAATAACGGCAAAGACACAGGGTAATGATATTAAGTGTGCGGCTTGCGGCAACCCCATTACCGGGGACGACTACGATGATCCGCAGGACAGCCAATGCCCGGAATGCGAGAACCACCTATGCCGCAGATGCGCCGACTGGGAAAACATCGACGGCGTAACCATGTGCATGGACTGTTATGAATATTACACGGAGGCGGACGATGACGGTGCTTGAAAGGGTAAGAAAGTACATGGAAAACAACCTGTACACGGCGTTACTCAGCGACGAGTGCGGATGTCCCATCGAGGATCTAGCTTGCTGTGACGGGTATTTCGGCAACTGCGAGTTTGGGTATGCGAACGATTGTCGGACATGCGCCGACAAGGAAACCTGCGAGATCAGGAACAGCGACATAGAGATTATGTGCCGAAAGGAGCGGTGCTGGAAGGAGGCGGACGATGACGGGCGAGATTGACAGGGATTTTTTCTGCGCCAACGCGGAAGATTTTATACGAAGCGACGATCGTTCGACGGAATGCCGCACCGGCCACTATTGCCTAACTTGCAAAAACATGCGCCGCAAACACCCGACCCCGGAGCAGTACGGGGAAGAGTACGGTAGTGAAGTACCGGACAATATGCCCGTCTGGATCTTTCACGATGATGCATGGGACTTGTCCGAGTACTGGCGGTACAAGCAAATAGTGGATGACCTGGGACAAATAGACAAGGATTCCGGTGTCGAAACTGACAATGCGGTTCCCGTTGTTGTCGCCTGTACCCCGTGGCCCAAGCCCGACAACAATTGGAGGCCGTCATGATCGACATACCAATTGACATGGCTATGGTTGCGGTGGAGATACCTGTACCACCGGAGGTCAAAGAATGCGATGGCTGCCTGCTTGCCGGTAAATGCACGGGACAGTTCGGCTGTACGAGCGATGAACGCAAGGACGGCAAGGACGTGATATTCAAGCTGGTCGATTGGCCAGAGGAGGAAACATGAGGGAAATTGAGTTCAGGGGAAAATGGGAATCCAACGGGAAATGGATTTACGGATCGTTAGTTGCCAAAAGGAGCGGTGAGCGACTTATCTCCAACTACAATAAAATGCTTGAGTTTGAGGGGAATTATGTCCACCCCAAAACCGTGGGTCAGTACACGGGTATGGAGGACAAGAACGGTAACAAGATTTTCGAGGGGGATATTCTCAAATCCGAAAAAAACAACCCTGAAAATCCTCATGATCCGTTTGTTGACATCGGAGCCATCCGCTGGCAGAACGGCTGCTTTTGGTTTGGTTGCATCGATCGCATTGACGTAATGATTGAAGCTACCGAAGACTTTGAAGTCATAGGAAACATCCACGACAGCCCCGATCTGTTGGAATCGAACAAAAACCCTTTCAAAAACAGGGGAGACGAATGCCAATGCCGCTGTAACAGTTGCATGGCGGAATTCATGGAAGGTGAAATAGTGATCAAAGACGGCGTTGGGCATTGTCCCAATTGCGGGGAAACGGGATATATTCAGGGCGGGTTGGAGGGCACAAGAATGACGTTTGCTGAAAGACTGGTAACAGCCAGGAATAAGATGGGCCTGACGCAAATGGAGCTCGCCGCACTGGCGGGAATGCCAACATCGTCCATCGGCCAGTTCGAAACAGGCGCAAGGGAGCCATCCCTGCAAAGCTTCAGAAAATTGGTGCTGGCCCTGAAGGTATCGGCGGACTACTTTCTTGACGTGGACATTGCCGGTTTATGGGGGATGCAGAATGACGCTGCGATTAAGCGGACGGAATCGACGGTAATGGTTTGCGACTGCGGCGCAAAATGCGAACGGTGCGATGTCTCATTGAGGCATAACGGATAGGGGGATGAATGAATGACAATAATCATTAAATGTCCGTGTGGCGAATACCTTGACCACTCGACCATGACGAAGAATTACACAGCGAGGATTACACGCCTTACGAGATAATCTGTTCCAAGTGCCGAGGGGCTATGAATCTGTGCATACACATTGAATATGTCAAAGAAGGTAAAATATGAAACCAATTCTATTCAGCACCCAAGACGTGAAAGCCCTGCTAAACACGAAGCCTGGCACATGGCCCTCAGGGCCGATTGACCCAAGCAGGCCGTGCAAGAGCCAGACGAGGCGTGTGGCTGAGATGCCGCCCGCCGTCCAAGGCCGCGACTACCGCTACGACGGGTTGTTCGAGGAAGGTGGCGACGGGTGCCATTACTTGGAAGAGACGGTCAACGGGGAGCCGACCGAAAGGTACCTGAACGTCGGCAACGCCGATTACCAAGTCGGCGACAGGCTCTGGGTGTGGGAAACGTTTTGCAAGGTACCGTACAAACATCCTTCCCATAAACACGCCTATACCATGTACGGTCATATCACAACGCAAAAAACAGTGTACAAAGCGGACAGTGATGTTGACTACACGGGCATGTGGATTCCTCCCAGCAAAATGCCCCGCAAGGCCGCGCTCGCCTGTTCCTTGAGGTCAAGGAGGTCAGGATGGAGAGGTTGCAGGACATAACGGAGGCGGACGCAATTGCGGAAGGTGTCTTGCCCTTTAACAATCAAGTGCTTAGAGCCAAGAGCTATTTTGAGGATTTATGGAACGCCATCAACGGCAAGGGCGCATGGGAAAGCAACCCTTGGGTCTTCGTCTACGAGTTTATGAGGGTGGAGGGGTAATGAACGACAAAACAGTCGAGCGCGTCGCGTGTGCGATTTACGATGCTCTGGAAGCCGACAAAGACAGCATCTATCTGGGTCGGTTCGGCGATGGCGATGCTGTTGTTATCGATGGCTATGTAAATCTGCTGGTTTGCGCGGAGGCCGCAATCAAGGCGCACAATAAGGCGGTGTGTGACCGCCTTCCACCCGGCCCGTTTCCAGGTATGCCGCATGGCACTAAGGAGGCCAGCAATGAAAGCGATACATGAGTTCGACGCGCCGGACGTGTGCGCTAACTGCGATCTTTGGGTGACTCATGATGATACATTTCATGACGGCTGTGCGATCTGCACCCCTGATTTTATTAGGGCAGATGGCAAAAATACAGATAGGGCAGAGAAACAACGTTATTCAAACTGCCCGCTCATAACCACCGAGGGCAAGAAATGCGCACGATGCGGCGTAGAGACGGTTTTGCGATTGGATGGGCTTTGCTATAAATGCGATGAACATGTTGAAAATATGTCTCGGCTACCAGTGATAATCGAACGCGAGCTGAAGCCGTGCCCATTCTGCGGGGGCGAGGCAATCATGGATTATATCGAGGCTCATACCCATTGGGAACGGCTTGCGAAAATCATGCCCGATTATAAAGGCGGGCATTTTATCGAATGTACGGGATGCACCTGTGCGCTGTCATCAGGGAATGACCGCAATGACGCAATCGCCGCATGGAACAGGAGGGAATAACGGTGCATAGGAAAAAGAACCTGGGGAGGCTGTTGCCGCGATGAGTCTAACCCTCGGCAGCCTCTTCGACGGCATAGGCGGCTTCCCGCTTGCCGCGCGAATGCACGGGATAACCCCAGCATGGGCATCGGAAATAGAGGCCGCGCCCGTCGCCATAACGATGCGGCATTTCCCCGACATGAGACACCTCGGGAACGTGCTGGAAATAAACGGGGCGGAAATCGAGCCCGTGGACATAATAACCTTCGGCAGCCCGTGCCAGGACTTGTCGGTGGCGGGAAAACGCGGCGGACTGGACGGCGAGCGGTCGGGCCTGTTCATGGAGGCGATAAGAATAATAAAGGAGATGCGAAATGCAACAGGGGGAATTAGGCCTAGGTACTGTGTGTGGGAAAACGTCGCGGGGGCGTTCAGTTCGAACAAGGGAAAGGACTTCCACACCGTCCTCAAGGAAATCGTCTCCATCGCCGAGCCGGGAGTTTCTGTTCCTGGATCTGCGGTCAAAGGAAAACTGTTCCGGGGGAGACTTGTTTGGCCCAGGTCCGGAGGCTCGATGGGAGACGGTTGGTCGCTGGCCTGGCGCTGCATGGACGCCCAACACTGGGGAATTCCCCAGCGTCGCAAGAGAATCTTTCTTGTCGCAGATTTTGGAGGCCATCGTGCTGGCGAAACGCTTCTTAAGTGCGACGGCCTGCAGGGGGATTCTGAGCAGGGCGGCGGGACGCGGCAAGGAACTTCCGCTGATGCTCTGGAAGGCGCTGACGGCGCAGATAACCTTTTTGGAGGGCGGTGGGAGGTTTGAGGACGCGCCGAACGATCGGGACGGGAATGGAAGGAACGCGCCGCTGGTTTGCCATTGCATACAGGGAAACACAATCGATCGTTCCGAAAAATCTGGGGCTGACGGAATCGGCGTTACGGAGGACGTGTCTTACACGCTGACCAAGAATGACAGGCACGCCGTCGCGGTCTACGAAAACCACGGGCAGGATAGCCGCATCACCGGGCCGCTGGAGGTCGCCCCCACGATCTCGCGGAAGTTCGGCACCGGCGGCAACAACGTGCCGCTTGTGACTTGTCTGCCAATCACAATCAGTTCCAAGCAGCAGTCCCTTGTCACGAGCGTGGACAAGGCAAATACCCTCGGCAGCAACGACTACAAGGAACCGCAATGCGTGGCGTATACCCCGTCAAGTTTCGGCAGCTACCGCGAGGGGTGCGGGACGCTGAAGGCCAACGGCGGAGATCTGGGGGGAGGGAGCGAGACACTTGTCACAGGGGGATGCGTCGTCCGCAGGCTCACCCCCAAGGAGTGCGAACGCTTGCAGGGGTTCCCCGACGGCTGGACGGCATACGGGCACGACGGCAGGCCAATATCCGACACCCAACGCTACAAGGCCCTGGGCAACAGCGTGGCTATCCCGTGCGTGGAATTCGTCATGGGGAATATAGCGAAAATCATGGAGGCGGAATGAAAAGGGAAGAACTGGAAGCGATCGAGGCGCGTGAGGCGGCGGCAACGCCGGGGCCATGGGAAACAACATTTTTCAGCGAAGACTACGGAGCGGGATATGGCGAAACAACGTTTTTTGTGAAACGGCCCGACGGCAATATGTGGAAAATAGGCTTGGCGAATTCCAGTGAAAAGTACGTTAAGGAAAACAGTGACGCAGAATTCATAGCCCACGCCAGGCAGGACATGCCCGCATTGCTGGCTAAGGTAAAGCGATTGAATGAGGAACGCGACGCGGCGGTGGAGGATTTACGGGCTTGCGTTCCGTGCAAATGCTGCAAGCATTATGACGAAACATCGCACGGGCTTCATTGCAGCATTTGCAGCGAAAAGGTGGGGAATCAATGCTCGGATTGGGAATGGCGTGGGGTACTGACATGAGCGATATTCTGCCTATAATCCCTCCACTGCTGATAGTGGCGGTCGCCGTCTTCATTGTCGCAAGGCACGAAAGAAGGCACCTGGAAACGTCGAGGGAATGGAGGGTTAGATACGGACAGGGCACCCGTTCATCCTGCGTATACGGCACGTACTTGTTTAGGAGAGTCTTTTTTATCATTCCGGCGGTATGCCGCCATATCACGGACAAGACAGCAATCTAAAGGGAGGGGGATACCGAATGGGTACGCATCGTTACATAGCGACAAGTTTTTGGGATGATGAATGGGTGCAGACGCTGGATCCGTCCGAAAAGCTTCTTTACCTATACCTTATGACCAATCCGCTGACCAACATAGCTGGGGTCTATAAAATTACGGTCAGAAGAATGTCGTTTGACACAGGTTTTTCGGCTGATACCCTAAAAGGTGTTTTCGCCAAGTTCGAGACGGCCGGCAAAGCCTATCGGATGGGAGAATACGTCGTGCTTCCTTCGTGGCCTAAGCATCAAAACTGGGAAAGCAAGGAAAACATAAAAGCGGGCATAGAAAAAATACTCGATTCCCTTTCCGGCGAGGAACTGGCTTTTGTTTCAAAAATTGGCTACAAATTTCCTCTCGTGGATATGTTGGCACGAAGGGGGGTTAAACCCATACCGACCCCAGTTGATACCACATCAACCCCCCATGAACCGAACTATTCTATTCTATCTAATTCTATTTTATCTGATTCTAAGAATTCATGCGGTTCATCCGAACCGCCCTTTTCCGAACCGCCAATTGAACGCACGGAAAATACCGAGCGGTTGGACTTTCCCAATTCGCAATCTTTTTCAGCGGACGTTTCCCAAAAAGAGGCGGATCCCTCCCCAATCGAATCATCGGCAAACCACGGGGAAACCTTGACCGTCGGACCAAAAATAGCCCCCAGGGAAAACGCCCTTGTCCCAAGCCGCTCCCGTTCGCCGCCCTCAAAGTCCAAAAAAAACGATCTGACCCCCGAGCAGCTTGCGCTTTTCCACGCCGCCAAGGCGCGTTTCGAGAGCGACGAAAAGACGAAGGCGATCATGTTCCAGGATCCGGCGAGCGCCGCAAGGGAAATGAAGCACCTGAAAACGCTGGCGGTTAGGTGTGTCAACATCGCGCCCGAAATGCCCTCCGTCTTCCTACAAAACGTTTTGGAGCATTTCTGGATTATGTGCCAGGGAAAATACAAGGGGGATTGGGTGTTCACGCCGCATACGCTGGTAACGCCGTGGATATGGAACAAGGTAATAGACTCGCTTCCAGGGCCGGAAAACAAAAGGCTACGGGAGCTTGTAAGGGGGATGTTTGATTGAAGTGGACGGCTAGGGATCTTCTGGACTTTTTCGAAGAGTATTACGGCGAGAAGTACACGGGAACGACGCTCGGCGTGATGACCGACTATCTGAACGGTCGTTCCGACGCGTTCTGCAAGGCCGCTGCGGAGGTGATGGTAAAGCGGTTCTCCAGAAGCTACGGCAAATCCCCGTGCCCGGCGGACATCGAAAGGCACATGGACGAAATCAAGGCCGCCATGCCCAAACCGAAGGCGTTGCCGGAGGCGAGGCCCGATATGACCGACGCGGACATGGCCAGGGGGAGGGAATGGGTGGCGGAACTGAAGCGGATTGTGGCCGGGCGGTTCAAAAGGCCCGTGCATAATTTGTCTAAAAACATTTGAGGGGGAAGCGATGAACGTGGGGGTCAAACTTTGGGTTCGGTCTTTCCGCCTTTGTCCTTGGGCTTCATCAGCCCCTCGCGTTCCAAGGCCTTCCGCAGGTAGTGGTTGATAAGCCAGCTGACCGATCTCTCCTGCTCTGTCGCCTGCCGCTTCAAAACCTCGATGACCGCCGGATCTGGTTGGAACGTCGTGGTTACCTGCTTTTTTGCCATTGATAGATTATCGGCAAAACCAACTCGCAAGATAATATATTGACATATAATATATTATCTTATAATATAAGATAATGAATCTCACGAACGAACTTTTCAGCCTTATCCACAGAAGGGAAGGCTACAGGCATATCGGGAAACAGTTGTCCTACAAGGATCATATAGACCACGAAAACTACAGGATATTCGTCTGTTTCCAGGGAAGCAACGGGTTGTCGGACTGGCTGCACAATTTACTGGCGATACCGTACAGGGTGCAACCATACAGGGGTTGCGGCTGGTGGGTGCATAGAGGATTCGCAAGAGTCTGGAGATCGGGCAACGATACCGTCATTAGGGAGGCGCGGGAGTTGTGGGAAAAGTTCCAATTCAGCGCACCAGGCGATAGACCTTACAAGCTTATATTCTGCGGATTTTCCCATGGTGCCGCTTTGGCCCAATTAGCCGCCGAGGATTATAACTATCGTTATAAAAAAATATGCAGATGCGTATGTTTTGGCAGCCCTAAGTTGGCATGGGGATACAATGCCGTATTCAGGTTACAGACGTCCATGTCTCTGACAAATTGGATAAACAGGGCGGACGTTATCACCGCATTACCTTTGCACAGGTGGGGTTACCGACATGCCCGTGAGGATTTAGTCAACGTCAGGAGCATCCCGGTACTTTCGAAGTTAAGGGTGAGAAAGCACCATCAGATTTACGATCGCAGGGAGGTATACCCGTGAAGGAATGGCTTCCGGCCCTACTCCGATGGCTGAAATCGTTGTTCGGACTGCCGCCGACAAGAACGGAAAAATGCGAAAACCATTCACAACACTCGCATAGGGAGGGCCGGATGGGGATAGCGATATCCAGCGGACACGGGGCCAGGATCCCCGGCGCGGTCGGGATACTCGACGAGGTACGCGAGGCTCGCCGCGTCGTCAGGGCGGTCGCCAAGCACCTGGGAGAAACGGGCGTGACGGTCCACGGGTTCCACGACGACGAGAGCTGCACGCCGTGGCAGAACCTCGGAACTATAATCGGCTGGCACAACCGGCAGGATCGGTGCCTCGACGTGTCGGTGCACTTCAACGCCTTCATGCCCACCGATGGGTCGAGGGGGACTGAGGTCCTTCACCTGCCCGACTCCGAAATGGACCTGGCGGCGCGTGTATCAAAGGCTATCGCCGTGGCCGGGGGCTTCCGCGACAGGGGGCCGATGGTTCGGGGCGATCTCGCCTTCCTCAACCGCACGGACAAGCCGGCGATACTGATAGAGGTGTGCTTCGTTGATTCCGCAACGGACGCGAGACTTTACGGTGAAAACTTCGATGCTATATGCCTGGCGATCGCCGGGGCGTTGCGTGACAGTGTTTTAAGTTCTATGGAGGATGTATGAGAGTGATGATTTCCCAACCAATGGGGGGCAAGACCGAGGAACAGATACGGACGGAAAGAGCCAAGGTCGTAAAGCTGCTTGAAGAGCATGGGCACGATGTCATAGATACCGTGATCCCCAATCTCGGCAATCATGGAAATGTTCCGCTGAAGTACCTAGCCAAAAGCATCGAGTTTATGGCAGATGCGGATGTCGTATTTTTCATGGACGGATGGGAACACGCCAGGGGGTGCCGTATAGAACACCAGTGCTGCATAGATTACGACGTCAGAATTTGGGTTAAAACACCGCCACCAAAACATATGCAATGACCACGGGCTGGCATGACGCTGGAGGAGTGGAACTCCCTGCACGGCACCGCGACGGCGGTGCTGAAGACCAGGAGCAAGGGCAGGTACGTGGAAGACCTGGAGGGGCTGGCGACGGAACTTACCCTGACGTACCTGGAGTACCCGAATCGACACGGAGGCGCATTCGGCCTCATGTACGAGCTAAGCCGCCGCCTTCGGATCCACCGTGCCGCGACTCTCGGCGTTTACGAGGGGACGCATGGCGCGACGGAGCCCGCTTCGTCCATAGCCGCCCACCCCCTGCTGTCGCTCATCGAGCGGAGGCATCTGCACTTCATGGTCGGCCAGCTTTACGCTCTGTCGGTAAGGGACCAGGGCGACGCGGAGAGGGTGAACGGGACGCTGGGGAGGATCATAAAGCCTCGGTCCGTGAGATGCGACCCGTCCGGGCTGCACTGCGGCGGCTCCCCACCCAGGGAATGGATATCAGGCCGCCTTCGGAAGATAGGGCTGGAGCCCCTGGAGGAGTACGCGCTCATGGAGATGGGGATAGCGCCGGCGGACGACCCGTCGCTCTTCGGGGACTACGGCCTCCCCATGGGGCGTTTCGTCGGCACCGTGAGCATGTGGTGGGGCTATGAGTAAACGGAAGAAGGACGACGGGGAATTCGTGCCGCTGTCCACGGGAAGCGGCACCGGCGGAACGAAGGCGACCGGACGACGAAGGAACGCCCAGCAGATGAACACCCCCGCCCAGAACGCGGCGAAGAAGAAACGCCTGAGCAGGGCCGAGCTTACGAAGGAACACGGGCCTGAGGAGGCGCAGAGGCTCATAGACGAGCGGATCGCCAAGGCCAAGGCCACGCAGCGCAAGAACGTGCTGGTCACCGAGCAGCTTTCCAACATGCTGATCGAGGCGGACGAGAAGACGGGAAGATCCTTCCTGCGGGACTGGTTCGGCAACTTCATGAAGGAGGCGA
>Ga0209755_10003358_pt1 | contig 20189 bp, 13 predicted proteins | sample TergutCo191P1_FD_187301 | JGI IMG/M metagenome (GOLD analysis project Ga0209755, IMG submission 187301) | Cornitermes sp. P1 segment gut microbial communities from Petit-Saut dam, French Guiana - Co191P1 (SPAdes) (version 2) | ecosystem: Host-associated > Arthropoda: Insects > Digestive system...
TAGGGGTAAATTTGTCGCATGAACCTTATGTTATGGTGATAAATACACCTGTAAGTTCATATTTTTCTGCAGGAACTTCAGACGCGATAGTTTCAAATAAAATCCGCGCTACACCGAACGGGACAGGCTGGATAAAAGCATGTTCCAATTATGTAATATCCGCTCTTGCAAAAGACGAAGCCTTAAAAGCCGGCTACATGGAATGTATATTTTTAGACGCTACTCATCGTAAATACATTGAAGAAGGATCTTCATGTAATATTTTCTTTTATTTAAAATCCGGAGAACTTGTTACACCGGAACTCGGCGATACGATTCTGCCAGGCATAACACGTGAGAGCATCATAGAATTGGCGAAAGATAAAGGCGTAAAAGTGACAGAACGCAAGGTGACGATAGACGAAGCGCTTTCAGAAGCGAAAGAATGTTTTGTCAGCGGGACGGCGGCAGGAGCGACCCCCCTTACTTCAATTACATATCAAGGGAAAAAAGTAATTTTCAATGACGGTAAAACAGGGGAGTTTACATCCGATATCCGCGACACAATTAAAGGCATTCAATACGGTAAACTGCCTGACACCAAGGGTTGGATGGTTAGAGTGGTTTAAATTAAAAGGCTCTTGAACCTCAACCGAGCGCGAAGGTTCCCCTCTTGATTATTTATTTAATTTAGAGCTTAATAATTAAAGATAAAACATTTGCGGGGATATAGCTCAGTTGGTAGAGCGATTGGTTCGCAATCAAGTAGTAAAAATTCATAAGTCAATATCAGATAACAACTTATAAGAAGCCATTCCCTTAATTGTGCATAGAATGTGCATAAAATAATTAATTTTTTTATTTTCCTCCTAAAATATTATATCTATATTATAAATCTAGTGTCAATATATGTCAATACAATATATCGATATATATTGTATAATTTGAATATATATTTATAATATAGATATGGCGAAACAAAGGACAATGGCTTTTCAGATAGACCCTGAAATCAGGGTTGTTTTAGATGAACAAAAAGATATCCAAGAAAGGTCTATTTCATGGCTAATAAATCACTATCTTAGACAGGCATTGGAATCATGTAAGTTATTAAAACCTAAAGAAAAGCCTAAGAAGAATACTTGAAATTGTTTTAAGAGTTGGTTAATTAAACTAAGATTTTTTAAGAGAGGGATAACGATGGATATGTTTCTTTATGGCGCTACTTGGTTAAGAACAGATTTTCATCTACATACAAAAGCAGACAATGAATTTAATTATTCTGGTAATAAAGAATATTATTATTCTGCCTATGTTGATGCTCTTGATAAAGCTGATATTCGTATTGGTGTTATTACTAACCATAATAAATTTGATTATAATGAATTTAAAGCATTACATAAAACAGCATTAAAAAAAAATATATTCCTTCTACCTGGAGTTGAATTATCAGTAAATGACGGTAAAAATGGAATTCATACGATTATCGTTTTTTCTGATGAGTGGTTAGAAAATAATAATGATAGAATCTCTTCTTTTATTACTACAATGTTTCCCGGTAAGAGCCAGAACGAATACCAAAATGAGAATGGCCGTAGTGACAAGAATATACTACAAATAGTTGAAGAACTTGATAAGACTGGACATGATTATTTTTTAGTATTTGCCCATGTCGAAGATAAAAAAGGGTTATGGAGTGAAACAGGTGGCGGTAAGCTACAGGATTGGCGTGAAAAACGTTATCAAACAGTTAAAGAGCGAACTTTAGGTTTTCAACAAGTTAGAACACGGGAAGATCGAGACAAAGTAAAAACTTGGCTTGGAGGCTGGTATCCTGCTGAAGTCGAAGGTAGCGATCCGAAATGTATAGAGCAAATAGGGCAAAAAATTCCATGTTATCTAAAGCTTGGAGCTTTTACTTTTGAGGCTGTAAAATTTGCATTAGCTGATCATGAAAACCGTTTATGCATGGAGAAGCTGCCTATATATACTCATTCGCATATTAAGCAAATACGTTTTGAGGGCGGAACGCTTGGTGGACAAACAATACTTTTTTCTCCAGAACTAAATACACTTATCGGTATTCGCGGTAGCGGAAAATCCTCTGTATTGGAAACACTGCGTTATGTTTTAGGATGTTCTCTTGATGTAAATGATAATGAATTTGAATACAAACAAAAATTAATAGAGCGTACATTTGGCAGTGGCGGTAAAGTTATTATTGATGCAGTTGATCGTCATGGTCAATTATATCAAATTCGACGAATCTTTAAAGAAAATTCAAATGTATTTATTGATGAAAAATTACAACCAGGAATATCTATTCTAGAAACAATTTTACATATACCATTATTCTTTGGTCAGAAAGAGATTGCTGCTTCTGATAAAGGTTCTGAAAAAGAAATAATTGAAAAAATAATAGGAATCAAATGTGATAAAATCCGCCGGCAAATTGCTGAACAGAAAATTATAGTTACTGATGTAATTGATAAGTTATTTAAGGTTAATAATGTTGAAGAAGCAATAGAAGAACAAATTAATATTAAAAGAGATGCTGAACATCGATTAAAATTTTATAAAGAACATAACTTAGAAGAGAAATTACAAAAGCAACTTGGCTTTGAAGCAGATATTCGTAAAGCAAACGAAGGTGTTTCTTTAATAGATGCTTTCTCCAATGATATCAGAGATTTATTAGCAAAATATGAAGATGATCTTCGAAACTTTCCTAGTTACACCTCTACTTACAATGCAGAATCTTTCATTCGTTTCAACTCACAATTTTTAGGTATTATTACCAGTTTAGACTCTATAAAATTGGAATTTTCAAAAATATTAGAAATTAGTAGTATATTAATAAATGAGCAAAAGAATATTATTATATCAAAAAGCAGCTTATCAGACGAATTTGCTGCAATTGAGAGAACGCTGGCTGAAGAATTTAAAACATCAAAAGGACAAAACATAAGTACCGATGAATTTTTAGTTACGAAAAAGAAATTAGCTTCTGCGGAAGTAACAATGACTATGTTATTAAAAAGTAGAGAGCAAAAAACGGAGTTTCAAAATGAACTAAAGAAAGAACTGGAAAAGCTTAATAGTTTATGGAATGAAGAATTTCAAATTATAAGAAAGGAGCTTGACGAAGTTTCACGAAATAATGTTGCATTGAAATTCATAGTGGAATATAAGGAAGATAAAATATCCTTTAATAATTATTTTAAAAGTGTTTTTAAAGGTAGTGGTGTAAGAGACAGTACCATTCAAAATATAATAGAAAATTATCGTGATTTTATTGATATATTTTTTAATTTTGAAAACGCAAAATCATTATTTGGTAGTAATCCTGATAATTTAATAAGATATTTTGACCAATATTTTAAAACATTATTGACATATCAAGTACCAAATAAATATACAGTTACTTATCATGATATTATTCTTGCAGAGCACTCATTAGGACAGAGGGCATCTGCATTAATTTTATTTATTTTAGGTCGGAAGGGAAATGATGTTATTATAATTGATCAACCTGAGGATGATTTAGATAATCAAACAATTTATGAAGAAGTAATAAAATTAATTAAAGTACTTAAACCGTCGGTTCAATTCATTCTTGCAACTCATAATCCGAACATTCCTGTACTCGGAGATGCAGAGCAAATACATGCTTGCTTTTTTTTAAACGAAAAAATATCTGTTCAAAGTAGAGGTCTTGATGATCCTGAACAACAAAAAAATATTGTAAAAATAATGGAAGGCGGTAAAGATGCATTTGATCGTCGAAAGGAGATTTATCAAATATGGAAATTATCGAATTAATGGAGCATCTCGAAAGAGGTGAAGACAGCAAATGTCAATTTAAAAAAGATATAATAAACATAGATTCGCTAGCTTATGAAATGGTTGCTTTCAGTAATAGCTTAGGCGGAAAAATGTTCATTGGGATTAATGATAACGGTACAATAGCTGGTTTATCAAGTGATGACATTCGCCGAATAAACCAGTTAATTTCTAATGCAGCAAGTCAAAATGTAAAACCAGCTATTACTCCTATAACAGAAAATATAATGACATCAAATGGTCTTGTTTTAATTATTGAAATTCCTTCCGGTATTAATAAACCATATCAGGATAAAAATGGTGTTTTTTGGGTAAAAAGCGGTTCAGACAAACGAAAAGCTACTTCTCGTGAAGAAATACAACGCTTATTCCAAAAATCAAACCTTATTCATGCAGATGAGACTCCTATTTCTGGTGCAACTGTTGCAGATTTAGATTTTAATTATTTTAAAGATTATTTTCAAAGGAGATATAGCAAAAATTTTGATGATGAAAAATTATCATTGCCGAGAATTTTAGAAAATATGAATCTGCTTAAAAACGAATCTCTAACTATGAGCGGTATATTACTTTTTGCGGCTACTCCTCAATACAAACTTCCTGCTTTTATTGTTAAAGCAGGCGCTTTTGATGCAGATGATTTAAACACAAACCAATATAACGATAGCCGTGATATTATTGGGAAACTATCTGATGTTTTTCGGCAGACAGTTAATTTTATTATCTCAAATCTTCGTCATATACAAGGGGAACAAGGAGTTAACAGTACGGGAATATCGGAAATTCCTGCTGAAGCAATTGAAGAGTTGATAGCTAATGCATTGATCCACCGAGATTATTTTATTTCTGCTCCTGTACGTATATTTGTATTTCGAAACCGTGTTGAGATAATAAGTCCCGGTCATTTACCAAATAATTTAAATGTTGAAAATATAAAAGCTGGAAATTCTAACACGAGAAACCCGGTTTTGGCATCATTTGCAAATCATTTACTGCCATATCGCGGTTATGGTTCCGGTATTATAAGGGCTTTATCAAAATACCCTGATATAGATTTTTACGATGATAGAGAAGGAAATTTATTTAAAGTGATATTGAAACGAAGTTAAATTTTTTAAAAACTATTTATAAGGTTATAAACAATCTGTATATACATAGGGGCAAACAATTTATGGTAGAAGAGCTTGATATAGAAAACCGTAAATGCCTTTTAAGCGAAGCGGATGTAAATTATTATACTGATGCTGTTACAAAAACTGATATAAAGGTACTTACAGAAGATGAAAATTTTAATTATTCAGGCTGTAAAGGAATATTATCCGATGTGCTTGTCCGGACGCAAGTTACAAAATTTAAGAAAATAAAATTCGGCGAAAAAGAAGAAAATATCGGTTACGGCGATGTAAACCTGCCTGAAGAAGAAATACAAACACGCAGTTTAATTTTAAATTTTTCCGATGACACTAAAGGCGGCGAAGTATTAAAGCAAATGAATCAATATAGTATAGGTAAAGCTCTTAACGGGACAGGGAATTTAATCCGTTATATCGCTCCGCTTTTTTTGTTATGCGATCCCCGCGATTTAGGAATTTCAGAGCGCGTGAATGATCCTCATTTTAATTGCCCCGCTATATATATTTATGATAAATATCCGGGCGGTACCGGATTAGCGGAAAACCTTTCTGACAGAATGGATTTATTATTAAATACGGCGCTTGACGCTCTTAACCGCTGCCCGTGTAAAACAGGGTGCCCTTCATGTGTAGGGTATGTTGGGAATAAATTTGAAACATTCAAATTACTTTCTGCTGTTACAGCAACGGGGTAAAAATGGCTAATTTGCGGGACAGGCTTAGCCGGATTAGAGAAAATAAAGAATTAACACCTGCCGTATCTGTGGTTCAAACAGAAATTGTCCATATAGAAGCTGTAAATAAACTTATATCTGAAGGATGGGAAATATGCGGGTATAATGTAATAAAAAGAAAAATAATTACAGAAGCGAAATACAATTTTTTACAATTACATTTTTCTATTTCTATTATAATACCGGATATTTATAATTGCGAAAATAAGAATAAAGAAGATTTTATTTTTTTGATCTTGAAACTACAGGGCTTGGAGGAGCCGGGACAGCCGCTTTTCTTGCTTCCTTCGGTGTGTTAAATGAAGAAAACAAATTAGGTATCACTCAATATTTGCTTCTTGATTATCCGGGGGAAGTTGATTTTTTAAATTTAATAATTGCAGAACTGGAAAAAGAAAACGCAATGATTGTAACTTATAACGGAAAAAGTTTTGACTGTCAAATAGTAAAAAGCAGATGTTTGATAAATAGGCTTAATACGCCTCTTTTTAACCACGCTGATTTATTACACCCCGCCAGAAGGTTATGGAAAAGAATTATACACGATTGTTCGCAAAGTTCGATTGAAAGGCAAATACTTGGAAAAGACCGCATTGACGATATACCGGGTTCGCTTGCGCCGGAAATATGGTTTGATTTTGTTAAAAACGGAAACACAGAACGTTTAAGAAAAATATGTAACCATAATATCTACGATATAGAAGGGCTTGCTTCAATTTTTGAAGCGATGCTGATAATCGGTGACAATTTTAATACCGACCGATTTAATTATGACAGAGAACGAGTCGCTGTATCATTTTATAGATATGCTTATTATAAAATGAAATCAGGTAATTATGAAGAGCCGCTGCAATTAATCGACACATTTATTAATTTACTGCCTGATGATTCTTTTTGGAAGTTAAAGCTAATAAGGCGGAAAGTTAAATTATTAAAGATGTCGGGGATATAGGATAACTTTGCAATTTTGATTTATTAATAAAATAATATTATTAATTTTTTTTCTTAAGCTTCTCTGATTTTACAATATTTTTAAATGAAGTTTTTACTGAAGCATCAACTGATGCAGAAACGGTTTCTTTTATAACATTAATTATAGACTTATGTAATTTATCAATTTCATCATTATGCGAGCAGGAGGTTAGGAATAATTCATACACATCAATATTTAAAGCGTTAGCCAATCGTTCTATAACTTCAGATTTTGGAAAATTTCTTGCTAATTCTATCATTGATATATAATGAGTTGATACTTCTGCTTTTTCCGCCAGTATTTCTTGAGAAAAACCGCATTTTCGGCGGATTTTCTTTAAATTTTTGGCGAAAATTTCCCGTACATTTGCCATTTTATCAGTTTTACTACCTATATGGTAATGATAACGATTTATCCATGATTGACTTACTATCTGTAAAGTAAGTATACTATAACAAATAGATATGGTTTTATAAGATTTTTGTAGAGAAACGGGTATTATTCTTAAATTTTTTTTGTATTTTTTTTGAAAAAATACAAAAAAGGGCTTATATTGATGGTTAAAAATTATTATAATACAAACATTATGACTGTACGTTTTTCAATCGGTGCTAAATTGGTCATTTTAATTTCATTTATTGTTATTTTATCACTCGGTTCTATTACAGCCCTTGTTTCATGGCTTGTACATAGCGATCTTAGGATTTCGGCTGAAGAAAACAATTTTGAAACTAACCGCCGATCCGCAATGGAAGCGGAAATGACGCTTACTTATGTTAGTTCTCATTCAAGGGTTTTAATTAAAACACTCGCAGACGAAGGTGTAAACGCGAAAGAAGCGATTGATTATTTTTTTATTGAAAACCCGCAAATTTTATCGGTTTTTTTCATTACAACAGGTAAACCGGAACAAATAATGGTTAACAGACGGTTCTTCATTTCAAGAGAAATAGATGTAGAACTTGCAGATTCATATTTTGATGATCAAAGAATAGCTCTTGGGCGTACTGTCCGAGGAGAAACTTTACTTTTAAATGCAGCTCCTTATTTCGCATTACCTGTTTTGACTCTGTTTTTTCCGTTGCAAGAAGGCGGAGCCGGCGCAGTTCTTTTTTCTTCTGAAAATTTAAACCAGAATTTAGGGTTTGGGACAAACCAATCTTACATGATAAACAGCGATGGCGATATTCTTACACATGCAGACTTTTCATTGGTACGCACAGCGATAAATCTTTCTGAAGAGAGTTTTATCCATAACATTATGGAAAGTCCGCAAAGAAGCAAGCAGGATTTAATTACATCTGATTTTAAATTTTTACAAACTGGAAATCAAAATAATAAAGAACCTAGCCGGCAATTTATAGCGTTTACAAGATTAAATACCGCAGGAGCTATAATTATTACAAATATTGAATATGACAAAGTATTTGAAGGAATTGCAGCTACAACGCGAAGGAATATTTACCTAACTATAGCGGTTTTAAGTATTTCAATTATTTTTATATTGCTGTTTTCTAAAACTATATCAATACCATTAAAAAAACTTACCGTTGTTGCGCATAACATCGAAGGCGGGACCTTTGAAATGAATCTGAAACCGAAAGGGCATGACGAGATAGGTGTTCTAACGAACAGTTTTCAAAAAATGTGTACCGCTTTACATATTTTCGGGAGGTTCACAAACAAAGAAATCGCTATTAAAGCGATGCGCGGTGAAATAAAACCCGGAGGGTTTCCGAAACACGCAACGATATTTTTTTCCGATATTCGCGGTTTTACAGCGAAATCAGAAAATTTTACAAAAGTTTTCGGTAACGATGCTTCTGACCGTATTGTTCATTGGTTAAATGATTACTTTACACGTATGGTTGAATGTGTGGAAAAAACCAACGGCGTTGTAGATAAATTTATAGGGGATGCAGTAATGGCGCATTGGGGTACCGCGTATACAGCAGGGAGTCCGAGACAGGACGCATTTAATTGTGTTAAAGCGGCGGTAATGATGCGTAACGTTTTATACGGAATGAACAAAGAACGCATTGCAAACGATCCGGCAAACCCGTCTATACAAATCGGCTGCGGTATAAATACCGGTATTGTTACTGCCGGGCAGTTAGGCAGCGATATGCGTATGGAATACACTGTAATTGGCGATCCCGTTAATCTTGCTTCCCGTATTGAATCTTTAACAAAACCTTTAAGCGCGGATATTCTTATTTCAGAAGATACATGGAAACTAATAAACGATAAATTTATTACGGAAGAAATGCCTTCTGTAACTGTAAAAGGGAAAGAAAAACCTGTGCGTATATTCGCTGTTATAAATTTTACAGGTAACAGCAAAGGTCCGCAAAATATAAGAGATGTGCGTAAAATGCTAGGCTTGGAAACGCCGGAAATAACAAAGGTGGATGTTAATGCTGATGAGAAAAAATACAAAATCGGAGAAAGTTGATGATATCAACGTTTTTCGGTTAAGTGATTTAATTCTGATTTTTATTTTTCTCATTACCGCCGCTTTTAGTATAAATATGTTTAGAAACGATTTAACAAATACTATTAATTTAAAAAATGTTGAACCTGTTGGAACAGTTATAATCAAAAAAAATATAGTACAACGAAGGCTAATGGATCGCGTGTTATGGGACAGGCTGGCGACAGAATCATTTGTCTATATGGGGGATTTAATCCGTGTCGCCGATCTGTCCGCCGCAACTTTATTAGTTGACGGCAGTAACATCGAATTAAATGAGAATACACTAATCCGCTTAATGAGAGCGGCTGACGGCGAGAGCTTGCAAATTATTTTAGATGAAGGAAACTTATATCTATCAACTGCGAAAGACGAAAAAGAAGTGTCTTTAGATATATACGGACATCAGGTAACAACAAGTGCAGGAACAAAGCTAAACGTTAAATCAACCGAAAACCGTATAAGAGTACAAGTGAATGAAGGGACAGCGCGGTTTATTGAAAACGGTATTGTACAAGAAATTAATACAGGAGGTATAGTTTCGCTTGTCACCCAACCTGATTCAGGTAGGATATCAGAGGTTCGTGAAACGATGCGATCTTCTTCCGGTTTTGTACGAGAAGAAAAATCTGCCATAGTTATGAGTCCTGCCCCTAATGCACGGTTTGTAAATAACAGCCAATACGCTTATACTGTTTATTTTTCATGGAATAGAATAAATTTTAATGATGATGAATTATTACATCTTGAAATTTCTGCTGACAGGAATTTTAAAAATATTTTTCATGTTCAAGATAAATTAATAAATAGCGCAAATACAGCTGTAAATAACGGGTTATGGTACTGGCGTTTATTAAATAGTGATACAGTATATGATGAAGGGCGTTTTTCTGTAATTGACGGTAGCGGAACAATGTTGAAAAATCCGATAACAAGCAGTGTATACAGGTTTACAGATGAAAACCCAACAATCAATTTCCAATGGGAAGAAACTGAACAAGCAATTTCATATATTTTAGAAGTATCGGATAAAATTGATTTTTCTTCTGTTAAAATTCAAAGGCAATGTGACACGCTTTTTTATGCAGATTCAAGTTTTGGAGAAGGAATATGGTATTGGCGTGTAAAAGCTGTTTTTCCTTCTGTATTTATCGGAACGCCATCGTTTTCTCAAGTTTCTCATTTTATTAATGAGAAAATAACACCTCTTCCTGTTACACAAAGAGTAAGTTTAACAGAGTGGTTTACAGCAGAATTACCGCTTGTAAATATATCTATCGCTCCTGTTCTTAAACTATTAACCCCTATTAGCGGAAACAGAATAGCAGGATTGACAGCGTTACGGCAGCAGACAATATTTACATGGGAATGTGATGAGGAAATAATAAATTCAAAATTCGTAATTTCTAAGAATTCATCTCCTTTTGAAGATCGCTCTGCTATACTAGTTCAAAATCCGGGTAAAAGTGTTTCTGTTAACCGTCTGGATGCAGGTACATGGTATTGGAATATAGAAGCGCAAACAGCAAATGGTTTTACTGTAAGGGCGATTGAAAACGGTATATTACAAATAACGGAAATTTCTAATCTGCCTGCTGCTCAGAATTTACAACCTGTAAGAGAGCGTAGATTTACAATGAGTGATTTGCAAACACAAAGAAGTATAAATTTTTCGTGGCAGACAGTAAACGGAGCAAATGCTTATATACTTACAATTTTCCAACAAACTGCCGGAGGGAGACGGCAAATATTGCAAACACAACCGTTAACAAGTGTGAGTTATTCTCTTGATAACTTGCGTATTCTAGATAACGGTACATTTTTCTGGCAGGTAGAAGCAGTAAACAGAAGGCAGAACGGTACAATCGATCAACGAGGAAATATCGCAGAAAGTTCATTTGTGATGGATTTAATTATTCAAAATACAATTCAAGTTGATGGTTCAGGAGTTCATATTGAAAATTAATAAAGATATGTGTTTGCTGCTTATTTTATTTTTAATTATACTCCATTTTATTAACGCGCAAGATGGATCACCATATGCTTCCGTACCTCGTTCTATAAAGATTGTTTGGACCGGAAATGAATATATCTGGCGTTATGCAGTAGAAATTGATAACTCAGAAGAAGGAGTTTTCAAGCACTATTTACAAGAATATACACAATCAACTTTTCTTAATCTTACTATATTACCGGGTATATATCGTTATAGAATAATACCTCATGATATTCTTGACCGTCCGGGTGATCCAACCGAATGGATCGATTTTGAAATACACAGCGCTCTTATATATGATATTAGTAATTTACCTGTAGAATATAATAATGATCAAAATGATGCTGTACAAATATTTAATTTTGATGTAAATGAATTACCGCAAGCGCTTAAAAATGAGATAGAAAGTAAAGCAGAGATTGAGATAGAACTTGAATATAAATCTGAAAATTTAAAAATAATTGAACCGGAAATAGAATTGGATGATACTAAAGGTTTAATAATTGACAACGAACAATTAACGCAAAATGAAGAAAGAATAAATTTTGCTCGATTTAATACAGTCGGCATTTCACTAGGCACTTCATTTATCGATCCGTTATTAATCGCTTCTGTACGTGGCACTTATTCGCCGATTAATAATTTATTTATAGAATTTGGTTTTGATGCCGGATTTATAAGCATTTATAAAAATATTAATGTTTTTTATTCTTTATATCCTTATGTTAATCTAGGATATTTTTTACCATTCAGAAATAAGGCAGGAATATTTGCCGGAGCAGGAGCAGGTTATATGTTCGGCAGTTATAAGTTTTCACACGGAGGAAAAGCGGATTTAGGTTTTTTTGCCGCTAATTTTACAATAGGTGTGAATATTATTAATGCAATTAATATTGAATACTCTCTTAGAACTGACTTTAAAGCGATAAGCCATAAAGTAGCAGTAGGTTATGTTTATCGTTTTATAAGGAGAAATTGAGTTTATGAAGAAATATTTTTCTATTTTGACTTCGATTTTATTTTTGTTGTTCACTGTATTTCTTACATATTGTACAATTTGGGATGTTGAAGAATTACGAGAAAAGTCCAAACCGGATAATAATAATGTATCAATAAATCAAACTCCTATAGCAGATGATTTTATCATTAATAATTTATCTCAGATTGTAGGAAGTGTTACAGCTGTTACGATTACACCGAAAGCTAATAAAACAACAGGAGCAATTACTATTTATTATGATGGTGTTACATTACTTCCAGAAATAATCGGTTCGTATACAGTAACATTTGATGTAACGGCTTCAGAAGGTTGGAATGAGGTAACAGGGCTTTTTGGCGGTGTTTTAATTATTTCTAAAATTGCTGGAGAGTTTATACAATTACCTGCGATAAATATTATATACACAGCAGAAATGACACTTACAGATATTACTTTACCAGATAATTATGCATGGAACAATACTTCAACTCTTCTTAATGCAGGTGATGGTCAGCAATTCCAAGCAATTTATACTGATCCAAGCGGTAATTATGCATCTGCTAACGGATATATTACAATTAATATTGCAAAAGCAGACGGTGTTTTTAAATATATCTCTGATATCAATACAATTTATGAAGCGGATATGGTGCTTGCGGATATAAATTTACCAAACGGATATCAGTGGAAAAATCCCACAACAATTCTTCATGCAGGCGATGATCAAATTTTCTCTGTAGTTTACACTGATCCAAGCGGAAACTATACAGAAGCGGATGGTAATGTAACCGTAAATATAGAAAAAGGCGATCTTCCGTATGGTTTTGGAAATATTATTTTATCTGAAGATATATATTTTGAAGAAGGATTAACACTTGCAAATATTCTATTGCCTGACGGATACAAATGGGATAATCCTGAAACTCTTATATTTGTAGGCGAATTGCAATATTTTTCCGGAACTTATACACATATAAGCGGTAATTATAAAACAATTAATATATCAATTTCAATTAATGTTAAAGAAGGAGATATTAATTTCCCTTCTCATCCTGCTATAAATACAGAATACACACCTGCATTAACACTTGCTGATCTTGTATTAGAAACCGGTTATTCATGGAATTATCCTGCGACTAGTTTAAATTCTGGAGGTAACCTGCATTTTGCTGCAACTTACACAGATCCAAGCGGTAATTATTCACCTACTCACGGCAACATTATTGTTAATGTTGCAAAAGCACCCGGTGTATTTTATTTTTATACTCCATTTGATTTTGTTTATGAATCTGGATTAACACTTGCAAGTCTGTCATTATCAGCAGGTTACGAATGGGATGAAAATCTAACGACTGTCTTAAATGCTGGTAATTATTCATTCAAAGCATTGTATACAAATCCGAATGGAAATTATACAACAGCAAGCGGCAGTATTACAGTTAATGTAGAAAAAGCATCAATGTCATTTCCTTCTCATCCTGTGATTGATAGGACTTATCAACCGGGATTAACACTTAATAATATATTATTACAAACCGGTTATGAATGGAATAATCCATTGACCATTTTGAATGCAAATAATAATCAGCAGTTTACAGCGGCTTATACCGACCCAAGCGGAAATTACGAGACAGTACACGGCAATATTACAGTAAATATAGCAAAAGCAGAAGGTGCGTCTGTTGCAGCGCCAACTTTTGCTTCAAGAACAAATAACAGTATTACTATTAATGCGGTACCTGCTCCCGGTAATGGGCAATTTGTAGAATATGCGATAAATTCTGTTGATGCCGCGCCTGTTAACGGCTGGCAGATAGAGTTAACATTTAGCGGATTATCCGCAGGAAGGATTTATTACATTTTTGCGCGTGCCGCGGAAAATACCAATTACAATGCGGGCGCTGCCCTTAGTGCTGTTATGGAGATACCAAATACCGGTATAGATATTGGAAATCCTGCTATAAAACTTTATCTTGACGGCAATCTTTTAGTAAATGGTGGAACTACAACATTTAACCAGGCATCGCAAATATTCATTGTAAGCATTGATTCCGGTACATATTCGGAAATTGTTTGGTATTTGAACGGCAGTATTGTAGATCAGGGGACTTCAAGATTTACAATTACATTATCAAGGCAAATACTAGGCTCGTTTAATATTATGGTTGAGGTTACTTCGGTATCAGGCGCGAAAAATGTTGGCAGTCATAGTTTTGTAATACAATAAGGAGAGAGGACAATGAACAGAGAACAATTAATAGTTACCAGAGAACAGTTAACAATTAACAGGGAAAAAAGAGCGAAAAAATATTATTCTTTGTTTTTTATTATTTGTTCACTGTTTTTTGTTATTACCTGCCAGGATCCTTTTGAACCACCTGTTAATCAAAATGATAATAATGTAATAGAAAATGGGTTTATATGTATATACATTGATCAAAACAATTCCGAACGCAGTTCACGGGCTGTACAACCTGCAAGAGAAGAAATAGCAGGTTACCAATTAACTTTTTCCGGCTCAGGCACTCGTACGCCTGTAAATATTACCGAAGGAAACAGCGCGAATGTTGCTCTTGCTGACGGAACATGGACTGTTACCGCAAAAGCGTATAAATTGGGCGGTACAATCGGTAAAACAGAGGATGAGATTGCATCAGGTTCGATTTTGTTAACTGTTTCTGGCGGAGCTGTTTCCGGCACAGTTCCTCCGATTATTTTAATGCCGTCTACTGGTATAGGTAATGGCACACTGACTTATAATATAACAATTGATTCTGGTGTAACAGGATTTTTTAAGTTGTTTCAGATTGACGGGAGTACTCTTGAAAGTTCATTTGGGAATAATGGCGAGATAATATTTTCTAATTCTATTAATGGGAATATAAATCTTTCAGTTGGACGTTATATAGCAGAAATTGAATTGACAAAAGAAGACGGTGATATAGCTCTAAGGAGGGAAGTCATAGAGATATGGTCAAGTTCAACAACTGTTTTTTCATTTGAACCTTCTGTATTTGTTGATCCTGATATGATACTGCCGACAATAAATTATGGTAATTTTACAATTGAAAGTATTGATCTTAATAATATTTCTTATGCAAACAGTGTATTAACTGTCAACAAGAGCGGAAGTTATGTAATAAGCATGAGGCTGGGTGTTACCAGCTCCACAACTGAACATATTGTAGTTGCCAATGGGGTAACCGCTGATATTATTTTATCGAGTGTAAATATTAACAATACTACAGCAAACACTTGCGCGTTTGATATGGCTGGCGCGAATGTAAATTTATCCCTTATTAATGATAATGTTCTTAGGAGTGGTTCTAACAGAGCAGGGCTTCAAGTGCCTTCGGGATCAACTCTTATTATATCAGAAGAAAGTACTGGTTCTCTTACAGTTACCGGTGGTAATTACGGCGCAGGTATTGGCGGCGGCTCAGGTAACGCAGGCGGAAACATAAGCATATTGGGCGGTACTGTAAATGCAACCGGAGGCTTTTATAGCGCAGGTATTGGTGGCGGTAATAACGGCGCAAGTGGAAATATAAGCATTTTAAGCGGCACTGTCAATACAACAGGAGGTAGTTCAGGTGCAGGTATCGGCGGTGGTAATAACGGTGCAGGCGGAAATATAAGCATATTGGGCGGTACTGTAACCGCAACCGGAGGCAGTTCAGGCTCAGGTATTGGCGGTGGTTCGAGCGGGGCGGGCGGAGATATAAATATTTCTGGTAGTACAGTAATCGCGGCAGGCGGTACTAATGGCGCAGGTATTGGAGCTGGAAATAACGGAACGAATAGCGGTACGATAAACGCCATCAATGGCAATGCTGTTGTTTTCGCATCGTCTATACAGCCTGCGCTTCCAACCGGTGCAAATTTGATGTCTGCTATTGTATATATCGGTAACACCGGAACAATATACGGCAATGTTACTCTTGCGCGTAACGTTATAATTCCTTCTGGCAGATCATTGAATATCCCAAACGGACAAACACTGACTATACAGAACGGTTACACATTGACGAATAATGGTACAATAACCATTTTTAATGTCTGGAGTGTAAATGGATCAATAACTGGAAATTTACCAACATCTTATGGCGCTGCATTTATGGTTTCAGGCGGTACGGCTTATACTTATGTTGATGGAGTTTTAACAATTACGGGTAATGGAACATATACAATAGAAATGAATACAACAACTTTAAGAGAGCGAATAGTGGTTGCTTCCGGAGTTACGGTAAATATAACCATGTCGAATGTCAATATTAACATGAGTGGTAATAACGGTTTATGTGCGTTTGATATGAGTGGCACGACAGTAAACCTAACCTTGATAGGAGATAATATTCTGAGGAGCGGTTCAAACAGAGCAGGTATTCAAGCACCTTCTGGTTCGACTCTTGTAATAACGGAAGCAAGTACCGGTTCCCTTACAGTAACCGGAGGTAATAACAGCGCGGGTATTGGCGGCGGCAATGGCAGTGCGGGAGGCAGTATTACTATCAATGGCGGAACAATAACAGCAACCGGTGGAAGCCGCGGTGCCGGTATTGGCGGCGGTAGAGACGGCACAGGCGGTACATTAACCGCCATCAATGGAAATGCTGTAGTTTTTGCCTCTTCAATACAGCCTGCGCTTCCAACAGGTGGAAACATCGGACCGGCCATTGTATTTAACGGTAACAATGGGACTATGTACGGCAATGTTACTCTTTCGCGAAATGAGACAATTTCTTCTGGCATGGCAATAGATATTAGAACTGGTCAAACCCTTGCAATACAAAGCGGTTATACAATGACAAATAACGGTACAATTGTTATATATGATGGCGGAATTTTAACAGGGACATTAATTGGTAATCAGCCGATAGAACCTGTTTTTACGATAACCGGAGGTACTGCATACACTTATACAGGAAGAATATTAACCATTACCGGTAACGGGACATATATGATAGGAATGAAAAGCGGCGTAACAAGTACAACGGCAGAGCGTATAGTTGTATCATCAGGGGTAACCGCTGAAATAACAATATCGAATGTAAACATCAATATGAGCAGTAATTATGGGTTGTGCGCGTTTGACATGACTGGCGCAACAGTAAATCTGACTCTAGTCGGAGATAATGTTCTTAGAAGCGGAGAAGACAGGGCAGGACTTGAAGCGCCTTCCGGGTCAACACTTGTTATAACAGCAGCAAGTACCGGTTCTCTTGCAGTAACACGTGGTGTAGGTGGTGCAGGCATTGGCGGAGGAGGTCTTGGCAGTAATATTAATCAAACAGGCGGTAATATAACCATTGCAGGCGGGACTGTAACTACAACTGGCGGCAATGGTGCTGGCATTGGCGGCGGTATTTCCGGATCAGGAGGAACTGTAAGAATTACAGGCGGTATAGTAAATGCAATTAATACTTATGGAAATGGTATTGGTGGAGGCTCTGGCAGCGGTACGATAACCGCTATTACTGGGAATGCAGTAGTATTTGCATCATCAGGTTCATTCGGCGTACCAATACAACCTGCGCTTCCCACAGGCGCAAATATCGGACCTGCCATCGTATTTAATGGTGTTAACGGAACTATGTACGGTAATGTTACCCTTGCACAAAATATCACTATTCCTTCAGACAGACATCTTTATATTTTAAATGGTCAAACTTTGACAATACAGAACGATTATGCGCTAACTAATAACGGTACAATTGTTATTCAAAATGGCGGAAACATAATTGGAACAATTATTGGGAACCAGCCAATAGAGCCTTCATTTGTAATTTCTGGCGATTCAGCTTATACATACAATGGAGGAATTTTAAATATTACAGGAAACGGAACTTATTCAATAGGTATGAGAGATGGAGTAACAAGTACTGCAACGGATCGAATAGTAATAGCTTCGGGTGTGACGGCAAATATTACCTTGTTGAATGTAAATATTGATATAAGGAATGCTGCCGAGTTGAGTGCATTTGATATGACTGGGGCGACAGTAAATCTGACCCTTACCGGAGATAATGTTCTTAGAAGCGGCTCAGACAGGGCAGGTATTGAAGCGCCTTCCGGATCAACGCTTGTAATAACAGCAGCAAGTACAGGTTCTCTTGCGGCAACAGGCAATAGCCGAGGCGCAGGTATTGGCGGCGGTGGTCTTGGCAGCAGTACTAATCAAACAGGCGGAAACATAACTATTGCGGGCGGGACTGTAACTGCAACAGGTGGAGGTAATGGTGCTGGCATTGGCGGCGGTATTTCCGGATCAGGAGGAACTGTGAGAATTACAGGTGGGATAGTAACTGTAATCAATAGTCACGGAAATGGTATTGGAGGTGGTTATAGTGAATCTGGCGGTACTATAACTGCTATCAATGGAAATGCAGTTGTATTTGCATCATCGGGTTCATCCGGTGTACCAATACAACCAACTCTTCCCACCGGAACAAATCTGGGACCTGCCATTGTGTTTAACGGGCTCAGCGGAATTATGTATGGTAATGTTACTCTTGCTCAAAGTATTACTATTCCTACAGGCAGGCTGCTTGATATTTCTAATGGTCAAACTTTGACAATACAGAACGGTTATGCGCTGACTAATAACGGTACAATTGTTATTCAAAATGGCGGAAACATTATTGGAACAGTTATCGGGAATCAGCCGACAGAATCTTCGTTAGTGATTTCTGGCGGTACAGCTCATAATTATTTTGGAGGAATTCTTACTATTACCGGTAACGGGACATATACTATAGGCATGAGAGACGGTGTAACCAGTACTACGGCGGAGCGGATAGTTGTATCATCAGGGGTAACCGCTGATATTACCATGTCAAATGTTAATATAAATATGAGTAGCAATGCAGGATTATGTGCATTTGACATGACCGGAGCGACAGTAAATCTGACTCTAGTTGGAGATAATGTTCTTAGAAGCGGATCAGACAGGGCAGGCATTGAAGTGCCTTCCGGGTCAACGCTTGTTATAACAGCAGCAAGTACAGGTTCTCTTGCAGCGACAGGCAATAGTCGAGGCGCAGGTATTGGCGGCGGTGGTCTTGGCAGCAGTACCAATCAAACAGGCGGAAATATAACTATTGCGGGCGGGACTGTAACTGCAACAGGCGGAGGTAATGGTGCCGGCATTGGCGGCGGTATTTCCGGATCAGGAGGAACTGTGAGAATAACAGGTGGGATAGTAACTGTAACAAATGGCTGGAATGGTATTGGTGCTGGAAGCATTGGTTCAAGTGGCGGAACGATAACCGCTATCACCGGAAATGCAGTAGTTTTTGCTACATCGGGCTCTGGCGTACCAATACAACCAACTCTTCCCACCGGCACGAACCTTGGACCTGCTATTATATTTATCAGTAACAGCGGAACCATGTACGGCAATATTACTCTTGCGTATAACGTTACCATTCCTTCGGGCAGAATATTGGATATCAATAACGGGCAGGTTTTAACAATCCCCAGCGGTATTACCCTGACCAACAACGGAACGATTGCCAATGGCGGAACGATTTATCGGTATGGTATTATTGCCGGAACAGGGATTATTGCGGGGAATCCGGTGGTGTGGTAGAAAATATGTCAGATAATAACGAAAAAGATGCAGTTTATATGTTTCATTAAAAATTTCGCAATTATCTGATTGATGCTATCGTTACCATTTTGGATGCGCCATAATTTTAAATGTTTTTATTTTTGCATTAATATGTTCAACGACAACCCTTTTCCGGGCAAGGCGTTTGTTATACACTTTATCCATATCGCTTAACGGATGGAGCTTACTTGATTTCCTGGGTATTTTACTGTTTTTATGAAGCCCTTCAATTCCTAAATAACCAAGATCCGCGTACACCAATATTGACTCATGGATTTCAGTTCCGATACTCCTTTTGTATAAACTAAAATCATGTTCATGCCCGTTCCCATGACAGACGTCAATTATTTCTTTTGTTTTACCGTTAATAACCACTTGGGTTTTTACAGTATGACGCTTCTTTTTGCCCGAATAATACTCTTTTTGGTTTTTTTTGGCCTGTTTATAGGGCTTTCGGTTACATCAAT
>Ga0209755_10003359_pt1 | contig 20183 bp, 14 predicted proteins | sample TergutCo191P1_FD_187301 | JGI IMG/M metagenome (GOLD analysis project Ga0209755, IMG submission 187301) | Cornitermes sp. P1 segment gut microbial communities from Petit-Saut dam, French Guiana - Co191P1 (SPAdes) (version 2) | ecosystem: Host-associated > Arthropoda: Insects > Digestive system...
ATGGTATTCCAGCCGGCTTCAAGGAAGACCCGACGAAGCACGGAATCCGTAAAGGCAAAACTTTCGACATTCACTATACCGGCAACCGCACCGTTGACGTAAATCCGGTTTGCCTTGTATCCACGACCCGCGCTGGCGCTAATGAAGTTAAGATCGTAAAAGCCATCCGCAGGGACGGCTATCCTGAATTCGACGGCATCCCCTTCGCTGTCAAAGCCGGCCACATAGCCAAAGCCGGAAAAGCCGCCATGGTGCATGGAAAGCCGTGTGCCAATAAGCCGCGCATTTTCGGCCTCGTACACCAGGGGGAAATCCCAGCCCCCTGGCCTGTTTCGCCAGTCCGGTTCCCTGCCCGTGCCGCAGCCGACAAGAGTTATCCCCGTCACGCAAAGCAGCAAAAAAAGATGTTTCCTCATAATCGATACCTCCATAATATCATGCGCTCCTAAGCAGGACGATCTTGCCGTCCTCTATGTCGATTGATGCCATTGTCACGGGAATATTTTAGCATGTGGAGTGGGGCTTAGTGAATAGACTGGACGCGATGCAAAAATAGTTCCATAGTTGATTCCATACGTAAGGCAAATTGCTTTGTATCAGCCAAGTTTGGGGTACACTACGGACGAGGTGGAAAAGCTGCTGGCCAAGGAAGCCGCCGCTTGCTGCCCCGCTTCGGCGCTAAAGGTGAACAGCGGGGCTTGGGGCAAAGACCTGGACAGTGAAAGCATGCGCCTGGCGCGTAGGGGACCGCCGATCAAGCAAAGGGGTTCGGCGGTACCCAGCCATTACATGCCTATGGGAATTTCGGCGTTCCCGACCCCGCCCTGGGCGAGCATCCTTTCCACCTCTTCCACGGTATACCCCTGTTTGAAAAGGCCAAGTATCTTGCTTTCGGCTTCGGCCTTGCCCTCGGCCTTGCCTTCGGCCTTGCCTTCGGCCTTGCCTTGGGCGAGCCAGGCCCTTTGGGCCTCCTCCAGGTTCCATTCGGTTATCAGCATATTCAAAACCTCCGAACTGTTCGCTTCCAAAAACAGCCGCAATATGTCGTTATCTATACAGTACCTTACCGCCGCCTCCAGCGCGGCCCCTAGCTCCATCGTCTCGCGGCATTCCCGTATCTTGGACACAAGCACGCTGTAGCCCTTCAGGGTTTCGCACTTCCCCAACAGCTCGGCGTTGTAACCCTGGTTTATGTTGTACACATGCACGACAAGCTCCAGCGCGGGGCCGTCGGGGGTTCCCGCCCGTAAACCGTCCGCGTTCCTGAAGGCATCGGACAGCCTGAGCACCTTGTGCGCGGGGAACGGGGCCTTGCCGTTGTACAGGACTATGAGAATCGGCACCGGTATTTTTTCCAGCTTGGTCTGGTACAGCTTCATACGGTCGGTTATCTTCTCGTACACCCTGCCTATGTACATCAGCATCCGCAGCGGCATGTTCTCGTTGATGGTGCTTTGGTGCTCGACAAGCACGACCAGGCGGTCGCCCAGGGTGAAGGACACGTCGTTTATCTGGCCCATGAACAGGGCGTTGGAAAGCGTGTTGATGTTAATTGCGACATCAGGCGGGAGTTCCACGCCCTCGATGGCGGAGTACAGTTCGCGCAGGGTGTCCGGGTCGCTGAAAAGCCGGGAGAAGATGCTGTCCTTGTGTTTTTCGTTTGCGCCCATGTGGGCTAGTCTAAGGCATTTCGCGCGGGAATGCAACGGCACGCACGCATTGCCATTTCCAGCCAAAGCCGATTGCCCCCGACAGCAAGGCGGATGCTTTACGACCTTGAGGACCTGCTGATACGCGCCCTGGACAGAGGCATTTTGGGCACGTGTGATGGTATAATGGTCGTGGAGAGCATACCGCAGATGCATGAGGAACTGTATGGGCATACCCAGAATTTCAGGAGGCGGACATGGTAGCGGGCCAGCGGATAAAGCTGAGGTGGGCATCCTACGAAGAAGAACTCATCAAGAAGACGGAGGCCAATGCCAAGTTGGCCAAAGCGCAATCCCGGTTAATCGATCTTTTCAGGCAGGGGTACACTGCGGACGAGGTGGAAAAGCTGCTGGCCAAGGAAGCCGCCGCTTCCCAGGGTACCCCGCAGTAAGAACTGGCAAACTCCGATGTTGCCGTGGTTAGCTATACCGAAAAAGCCGCCTGATTTTTGCTGAATGTCAATGTAATCATACCTTAGCACCTTTAGCGTTTCGCAAAGCCCGATCCCGCCCCGAAGTGCTCCACCCCAGTACTTCCATGGTAAAACGAAATGCTGTTGCCCTGGCTTTTGGCCAATCTATCTTCCAGGAATCAACTGGAAAAGGTAATCCGACAGCATATCCCCGTATTCCCTGTCGATCCTCTGCTCGGCGGCAATAAAGACTTGGTTTTCGGCTTCGGACTGGGTTCTATGCCCTTGACGGACATTAAACCTAAAAGGCAGCAAAACCGCCCCCCTTGCCGTGTCGATAAGGTCTGCGCTTAGTTCCATCCGCGAGAATACCACCCTGGGAGGCTCGTCGGGTTCTTCGGTGGGCGCGGCATGGTCGGTAGGCCGGACATACAAGTTCACTTCAAGCACATAGCGCTGGTTGGCCCCGCCGGTCCTAAAGCCAAGATCGGAAAAGGCGCGGGCAAAGGCACCCTGGATTCTCCCCGCCCTGTCGTTGCTTACTGTTATGCCAACGGGAATCGCCGCGGCTATTTCCTGCGCGCCACGCCTAAAATCGTCGCCGCTCCTAAGCCCATGCACGGGCGATCCGACAACGGAAAGTACTGCCGCATAATTGGCGTTCATGTCGGCAATCACAGCCGCAAACTGATAGCGGGAAAACCCAGCAAAGCTATTTCTTTCCGCAGGCGGCATGTTGGTAAGGTTGTCGATTATTTCCAGGTTCGCCCTTATCATGTCGGAGTATATCAGGCTGGCCCTTTCCCTGTTCAGAACCGCCAGCGCAAAGCTGTTGCCCCTGCCTGCCCCTTCCCACCTGTCGCCTATTTCGGCCCCTATAAGGTTGTCCATGCCAGCGCCAAGTATTATCTCCTGCCCGAAAGCCACATCGTGCGTAGCTATGGACCCAGTCCTGCGGTACACTTCCGCCAGCCTGATATCGGCCTGTACGGTCACGCCGAAAGTGCTGACAAGCTGCCTAAAGGCATCCAGTTCCGCAGCCTGACGGGAATTGCCGCTACCTACCGCGGTTAGATACTCAAGTCCGTTGAATCTTTCATGCGGCCCCCCGGTAACCCATCTTGGCTCCGGCGCCCTTGCCACAACGGGGGCGTGCACTGCCGGCGTTGCGCAGGAAGCGAACACAAAGGCAAGACAGAGACCTGCCACGCCCAGTTTCAAAAAAGAAAACAACCTTGTCATAAACATACATGCACCTCCATGCCATCTGTTCATCGTTTATTCACACAACCTGGCAAGCCCAAGGATGTACACGGACATGTTCCTCGGGTCAATCCAGAATCCAATAAGCCTAAAATTAACCGTTCCCCATCGGGAAAGCTGGATTCAACCAACGGTCAAACCCAGCTTTCCCAAAAAAATCTTAGTCATGATTCCTGACTACAGCAGGGGCCAGGTTTTGTTCCGACAAAGCCCTGTCCATGCGATCAAGTGCCCACATTGCGGCACCCATGTGAGGAGCCAGCGCGGCGGCGGACTCGCTGGCGGACATGATTTCGTTGACGACGTTCGAACTGGAAAGCATGACAATCGTTATCTGCTCGCCACCAAAATTAAGCTCATCCCGAATGATGGCACCACGAAGCTGCGATGCGGCAAGCGACTGCGTAACGCTTTCCTGGAACGAAAGCAGAGCCCCCGGCTCGGCTTCGGAGCCGGCCATGTAATCGGTAATCATGCTCCTGACCACGACATCGAGTTGGCGGGCAATTTCCGCCCTGGCCCTGGTTTCCGCGGTGGTCCTGGCCATGGATCTGTTAGAATGGGTTGAGGTTCCGATACCAAGCAGCGCGTCTTCGGGGGCGTTTCTTCTCGTTTCCCTGATGAAGTCGCTGACGGGATCAGGCTGAACCATAGAGGCGGCAGGCGCCGAACCGCAGGAGGTGGCAAAAAAGGCCATCGATACGGCCAACACCAGAATCATAATAGACGTTCTTCTCATAAAATGTCTCCTTAAATATCAATGCTTGTTCCTGCTCATAGAAGCAGGCTTTTGATTTGCCGTTTAACAAATCGAAAAAAATTGAGGGCTTGGAAACGAAAAGCCAATGATTCGTTTTTTCGCTCGAACTCCCTTTGTAGGCCTTTGTTCCCGCCCACAGGAATCCATTTGTGTTTATGAAGCCACAAGAATATGAGTGGCTAAGTACATACATGGCGTAAACACCACTGGCACTACCGATAAGGCCAGCCACCAAACCATCTTTCTCTCTATAACGAACCTCCTATTCTGCCTATTTTATGACAAAATTTTCGCACCAGCATTAATGCCTGGTTCCGTATAAAAAAACTGGGGGGCAATGCCTTCCCTCTTCAAGGGAGTAATAAACCACCAGCTTTGCCAGTGCTTATCATTAAGTTTCGGAGACACAACCTTTAAGAGGGCTTCCGCAAACCGCCGAATGTCCCAGCGGCCTATCGGTTTAGGCAGCACCCCCCAAAAAACAAAAACAAACCAGCCTGACTCAACTGCAAATCCTACAACGAAGGTATTCCCTAACAAGGTCTTCTGTAGAACACTAGTTTAGCCGATCTCCGAGAAACGTCAGCCTGACCGTTCCACTCATGTGCCGGAATTGACCCGCTGGCATGGGATGGTGAAACGTAGCATTACCCTGAGGGTGTCGGAGTTGAACTCGAACGCTATAATAACCTGAAGTATAATGCCTGTTTACAGTTGCCCCTGGTGCAACGTTATTAATCCGGTGCGTACTATCCCGGCCAGCCTCTCTCCTAACAAATATAACATCCACATGTCCAACGGAATTGTTGGTAACATAAATGTCTATCGTTTCAGGCTGCATTTCACAACTGGTCAGAACCAGTCCTAATCCTCCTAATACCAGCACCATGCCCAGTATTCTCGACGTTCTCAAAAATTTCCTTTTCATACAAAGACCCCTTATTTTGTGATACCTGCCTTATTGTAGGTAATCACGAAAATTTTTTGCCCTTATGGGCATTTCCCCCAACGGGGGAAATAGTTATCCAGCACTTGGGTTTATGTGCCGGACTGGCTACTCCTCTTACTGTACGGTACTGGGAACGGCTATTCCCGTGGCATTATACAGATGAAGCCCACGCCTAATGGGATTTCGGATAGCAAGAGACCAGCGTACTCTTGTCACATCAACATCTTCGCCGTATCTAGCTTTTGCTACTTCTAATAACGCCGAATGTGCCGCTGTGCTTAGCCGTCTGGTTACTGGTATATGGACAAGATCCAAAACCAACGCATAGGGCAAAAGAAATATCGTAGCAATACCCATATCGGGCACATTTCCTCGCACTATATCGGAGGATTCGAAGGTTGCCGCTACTTCACCCATGGCATTGGCAGGAGGATTTGACGCACAGGACAAAGCAAAGCCAACCATAACCACAAGAACCACGATTGAAAAAAGTCTCTTCATAACACCCTCCAGGTTGTTGGCAGGTAATCACAATGTCACCTGCCAAACCTCCATGTAGTTACAGCCTCCAGGCAACACCCGTACCGCTCTGCATTCTTACGGTAGCTGTCTCAATGTCCAGTACCCGAACCTGTAGACGACGTGCGGCTCCAGTTCCAGTTAAGCCTACAACTACGACAGTATTTGCCCCTGCAAGATTTCCTATGCTCAGAAAATCGCTGTCCGCCACGGCACCATCCAGATGTAGGTTTTGCTCGGCTAAAACCAGATCGATCATTTGTCGATCAACAATGGTAAAGCCGGCACTTAAGAACGTAGATGCCATGTTATCAATAACGTCGTTTACAAGGGCAAGATCGGCCGTCGTGTGAATCCACAACCTTGGTGTTGCGGGAAGAACGCTCGATATTTCGCCGATTGCATGGCTGGCAACCCTCTCCACCGGATCCTGTACACCGTCAAAGGCCTCAAGACCCAATACATATGCTGCCTCTCTGTTCAACTGGGCAAGCTTATGATTGACCTGAGGTGCCCTGGTCGCCTCAAAAACCTGCGCAATAAAAAATATCCCCCCTTCCAAATCTCCTGTTGCCTCATAGAGAATGGCAGCGTTTATTGCGGCGGCAATACTTCTGTGGCTCTCCCATATGGCGACATAGGCTTCTCTGGCCCCCAAGTAATCACCCGCTTGCCTCCTCGCATCCGCTGCATTCATCATTGGTCGCAAAGCCCTGTCCGGTTCCCTTTCCATAGTACGGGTTAGAACAATGGTATGGGGGGCAACATCCCTGTAAAACAGGTTAAGCTGATTTCTAACTATGCCCATGGCAAGTGCCGACTCAGCTGGGAGGTTACCTGTACCACCACCACCACAACTGACAGAAGTGCGCCCCGTTCTTCTAATGGGCCCGATCATGGATCCGTCCCGTGCTCGCGCAAAATAATATTCAAACGCGACTTCGACTTCCCGTGTGTTGACGGTAAGCATCCGCGTTCCTGTGGTACCATCGCTCCTGCGGTACTGCTGCTGTACTTGCTGAGAGGTTGTTCTTGCGGCATAGTGTGTTACCCGACCTCTAAACAAGGCATCCACATAGGGTTCAATGCTTCCACCTCTTGCCTGAACCGCCCTAACCGTGTCGTGGCTCACCAACGTAAAGGCATTCGTCGCTTGAAGCCTGCTAGCCACCTCGCTAGTAAGCTCTTGAGCTACCTGATTAGCACCGCCACCAGCGGTGGTGGTAAATGGCACAACGGCAATACGCTGGATACCCGTCGTATCCAGGTTTGGCGTCCTTGGTGCCTCGAACCTAATCCGAGTAGCACAACCTCCTAGAATCAAAGCCAACAGCACTAAAAGTGGTGCGGCTTTCCAATTTTTCCTTTTCATGACAATTTCCTCTCTTTTTTGTGACACCCGTCACTTGCGGATAATCACTGGATTTGTTGTTAGTCCTGATTGGACATTTCCCCCAACGGGGGAATGTGCAGACCAATACTCGATTTCCCATGTTTTACCTTCCATGAGTTAAAACATTTAGGAAACCAAAAAAATATTCTTCAAATGAAACCTCCTCTTGTGATACTCCGCTCTTTACAAGCGATAATCACGCTGATGATCTACCCTACAAAAGCAGGGCGCTTAGAAAATTCGTTGGAGTTGACAAAGATGAGGTAAAGCCCAGAATTTCCAAACCAAAACCGATAGTAATAGGTTCTTCCATAACTAAAACCGATAGTAATAGATTTTTCCACTATTGTCAAGTGTAAATCCATAACCAATACCTTATTCTGGTAAAGGGGATAGCAAGTGGCAGGATCGAGGACGCAGACGAAAGAACGCTTGGCCTTGAATATCAAGACTTTGAGGAAGAGATGCGGTTTCTCGCAGGAAAAGCTTGCCGAGGTCACTGATCTTTCAGCCCAGTCGATCAGCGATATCGAAGGCTGCCGCACATGGGTGAGCGACAAAACTCTGGAAAAACTTGCCCAAGCCCTTGGGGTGGATATCTTTTTGCTTTTCTTGCCGCCAGGTGGGAATAATGGGAACGCTTCGGAACCCCCACTGTACAACCGGATTATGGAACTACGGGCCACGCTGAAGGAAGACATAGACAATAGGCTGGATCAGTTCTACATACAGGAACTCCGTATCAACACCAAGGTATAGGCGCATAGCCCATTTGTGCATAAATCTATGCGATGCCCGCTACAAGGCCCAGCGCTCATTGTTTGCGCCCTTTGTAGGAATTGTTTTTACTTACAAAAGCAAGCCATAAAACACACAAAACAGGGGGCCCGCAAACGCTAAAAGCAATAACAAGAAGCACGGCTTTTTCTGAAAAAAATCATGTAAAAAAACCCTTGGCGACAGTAGTATCGCCTCTAACTGTTTGTGCGATCCACAAAAATAGGAGAAACTGGCATTATTATGAAAGAGAGTATAACAGAAAACTACGTTCGCTTTTTAGTAAGCAAAAACCTGAAAAGGCTCAGGTCCATACAGAACATATCACAACTTGGCCTCGCGCACACTGCAGGACTTACCCACAATTTCATTAACGACATTGAAAACGGCAAAAAAGGTGTCTCCGCCAAAACTCTCGCAAAGCTTTCCGGAGCACTCAACGTGGAGCCGCACCAGTTTTTCCTGCCGGAAAACATGTCGAGCAACAAAATGCAGGTCTACGTGAACGACTTCAACGATTCCCTCCAAAAGGTCGTTAAAGAGTTGACCGAGCATTATCTTACAAGTTCCTAAGCTCCCCCTGCCATAAGCGCCCTGAACTCTTTTTCGTCCAGGGTTTCTTTCTCCAGTAGAATACTGGCGATCTTTTCCAGGAGGAGACGGTTTTCATCCAGTTTTTCCTTCGCAAGAACATACCGTTGATCAACTATGCGAGCCATTTCCTCATCAATGTACTGTTGGGTTGCCTCCGAGTACTCACGGTGGAACGTCGGTTCGGGGGAACGTTCCCCAAGCATGTTGGCCCCACGCTGGGTAAGGGCGATGTTTCGGAAACGGGCACTCATGCCGTAGTCGGTGATCATGCGCCGGGCTATGTCCGTCGCCTTGCTAAGATCGTTGGCGGCGCCGGTGGAAACCTTGCCGAAGACGATGTCCTCGGCGGCACGCCCGCCCATCAGCACGTCGATCTTGCCGAGCAGTTCCCCCTCGGTCATAAGGTGGCGATCCTCAGTCGGCATCTGCAGGGTGTAGCCCAAGGCCCCAAGGCCCCTGGGCACGATCGAGATTTTATGCACGGGGTCGGACTTGGGGGTAAAGGCGGCGATCATCGCATGGCCCGTCTCGTGGTAGGCGACTATGCGCCGCTCCTCCGGCGAAATGACCTTCGTCTTTTTCTGCAAGCCGGCGACGGTCTTTTCGATTGCCTCGGAAAAATCATGCTGTATGACAAGCGTCCGCCCAGCCCTTACGGCAAGCAGCGCCGCCTCGTTGACGATGTTCGCCAGATCCGCGCCGGCAAAGCCCGAAGTGCTGCGGGCAACGGCCGACAGATCCACCGAGGGATCCAGCTTTACAGGCTGGGCATGGATGCGCAGGATCGCCTCCCGGCCTTTAAGGTCGGGGCGGTCAACCAGCACCTGCCTGTCGAAGCGGCCCGGGCGAAGCAAGGCCGGATCCAGCACGTCCGGGCGGTTCGTAGCGGCAAGGATGATAAGGCCGCTGGTGGCATCGAAGCCGTCCATCTCGACAAGCAACTGGTTCAGCGTCTGCTCGCGCTCGTCGTTGCCACCGGCAACATTGTTGATGCGGCTTTTGCCTATCGCGTCAAGCTCGTCGATAAAAATAATGCAGGGGGCCTTTTCCCGCGACTGCTTGAACAGGTCACGCACCCTGGCGGCCCCCACGCCCACGAACATCTCCACAAAGTCCGCTCCGCTCATGCGGAAGAACGCAACGCCGGCCTCCCCTGCGACGGCACGGGCAAGAAGGGTCTTTCCAGTTCCGGGCGGCCCCACAAGCAGAACGCCCTTGGGTATCTTGCCGCCTATGTCGGTGTACTTTTTGGGGTTTTTAAGGAAATCGACCACCTCCACAAGTTCGTCCTTGGCCTCGTCCACCCCGGCGACATCGCCGAACCTGGTGGCAATGTCCCCCTCCGCGACAATAACCGCGCGGTTCTGCCCCACGGAAAGGACGTTGCCGCCCATGCTGCCCATCCTCTTCATTAAAAATCGCCAGATGATGATGAAAAACGCGATGGGTATAACCCAGCTCAAAATGATGCTGAGGATTGCGCCGCCCTCACGGGAGACCGCGTAATAGGAAACCCCCATCTCGTCCATAAGCCTAACCAGTTCCGGATGGTTGATGGGGACCGTCCGGAACACGGGCGCCTGCTGCGGCATCTGCCCCTGGAACGGCATCCTGCGGGCGGTCGGCCTTTGCTGCGGCGTGTCGGTCGTGAAGCCGACAAAGAAGGAGTCGCTTATCCTTACACGCCTTATCTCGCCCGTTTCTATCCTGGCCATGAATTCGGAAAAGTCGATTGGCGGGCTGCCCCTGCCCGCCGTCAGGGCGAGGTGGAAAAGGCTCATCCCCAGGACGATCACGGACACGTAAATCAGGAACTTCCAACCCCCAAGGGGCTTAAGGTCGGGGAGCTTTGGCCACCCTTCCGGCCATTCGAAGGGGAATTGCGGCTTTTTGTCTTTATTGTCGTCAGAACCATTGTCCATTGCCTTATACTAGCACAAGCCCTGTTTTTTTGGTAGGCTTCCCGATTATGAACCAGAGGGCAGAACATGAAAAAACCCGTTGTTAGTTTGCCGCTGGCAGGCGCGATCCTGCTTGTGGCCGCCGCAAACGCCTGGGCAGGGGGCGGCCGCGACGGGAGGGAAGGTTTCATTATTGCGACGGACACTGCCTTCGCCCCTTTTGTATTCCAGAACGCCTGGGGTGAATTTATCGGCATCGACATTGAGATCCTGGCGGCAATCGCCGAGGATCAGGGCTTTACATACACCCTTATGCCCCTGGGCTTCCATGCGGCGGTGGCGGCGGTTGAATCCGGGCAGGCGGACGGCATTATCGCCGGCATGAGCATAAGCGAGGAACGCAGGCGGAGGTTCGACTTTTCGGCCCCCTATTTTGACTCGGGTGTGGTCATGGCAATCCGGGCGGGCAACTTCACGATTACAGGCTACGGGGATCTGCGTGGCCATGTGGTAGCGGTAAAGACGGGAACCGAGGGTGCCGCTTTCGCCGAATCGATACAGGCCAGGTATGGCTTCGAGCTTGCCTATTTCGACGAGTCGCCCTCTATGTACGAGGCGGTAAGGGCCGGGCAGGCCGTGGCCTGCTTCGAGGACTACCCCGTCATGAGTTTCGGCATACGCCAGGGCAATGGCCTTAAAATCGTAACGCCCATGGAAAGGGGCTCCTCGTATGGCTTTGCCGTGCGCCGGGGGCGGAACCAGGAGCTGCTGCGGATGTTCAACCAGGGGTTGGCCAACATCAAGGCCAGGGGAATCTATCGGCAGATTCTGGACAGGTACCTTAGCCTGGAGTGAACGAAGGGCCCGCCCCTAACGACACAGCCAGCCGACTGAGGGGTTCCACACGCTTGCCGGGGATGGTAAAATAAAGGTTCGAAAGGGGTAAATTTTATGTTCAAAAGCCGGGCAGAAAAAATCTTCGAAAAATACAATCCCGCCAAGGATGTCCTGCGCTGCCCCGACGGCAGGGCAAAAATGCGCAAGCCGCTGGACACATACGCCCAGGCGGCGGTCAAGCTTTACGGCATCATTGCGCGTGATGATTTTGTTGCTATTTTTAATGCCCAGAACGAGGAGCAGACCACTGCCGACGAGGTCTACACAATCCTGCTGCCTAATGTGCTTGAGTCCCGCATGTATGGGTTTTACAAGGACTATATCGTGCATCATGCCATTTTGCAGGATTTTGGCTGGGTGGATCATTTGGAACAGGTGCAAGCCCACAAGCCACGGTATGTCCCGCCAAAGGAACGGTTCCTGGAATTTGAATGGGAAGAGCACGAGGACAACGAACACTGGGACAATGTTTTGGACTTCATGCAGGATGCCTTTCCCCAGGCCAAGGACACGGAAACAGCGTTCATGGAACTCAGGGATTATCTTTTGAACAGCCTTGGCATAAGCAAAATCGGCAAAATCCTGGATGAATTTGATCTGGTGTTTGCCGACGAAAATCAGATGCAGGACTTTATCTCCTTGCTTGTGTCCGCCAAAAACAACACCCGCTGCTGGGAGAACAATGGGCATACGCCGAGCGAGATGATAAAACTGCGCCCGGCAAAACGGCGGGCGGGTGAACCCATCGTCCAAATCTCCAAAAAAACCGAGCCGAACGAGCCCTGCCCATGCGGCAGCGGCAGGAAATACAAAAAATGCTGCAAGCGTATCGAAAGTGGCGGCATGGCGAACCTTCCCAACGATGGCTGCAAACTGTTTTACGAGACATGGTACAAATTGCTCGATTTTGTGAACAAAAAATTTGATGTCACGGATTACAGGTTTTCGATGATCTACGAGGATTTCCACGACGGAAACTTGTGCCACAAAATCCGTGAAAAGCTATGGGAAAACCCAAAAGTCATAGGCGAGTTTTTGGACAGCACCAATGCCCTTTCCGACAAGGAAGCCAGCCTTTTGCGATCATGGGAGGAACGCCACCTAAAAGGGGACTTTATCCTGCTAAGATACATGCCAAAGCACTCCGTTTTTATGCACCTGGATAAAGGCGAAGGGAATGTTCCCAGGCTGTATGCCGTAAAGGGCATAAAATCACCCATCAACGAAATCCTAAAAAGCAAAATACCCGTTATGCTGAACACGGTCTTGCTGCCATTTGGGGACATGATAATTTACGACAGCTTTGTAAAACCATACGGTATCGGGTTCGGCGACGGAATGATTGAGACGCTTGAGGACGAATATGCGGAGCTAGAGGAAAAATATGGAATCGCGGAAACGCTATGATGCAAACGCCTGGCGCAAGTACCCATGATCAATATCTACAAACTTGAAAAATTACCCCGCAACCAACGGCTGCGAAAAATAGCGTCGGTTTTTGCCGCAGTGGAGAGGCGCCTTGGTTCCGATGCCGCAGCTGCGGATCCCCTGGGAATCGGCGCCAAGGAGTCTGCGTACCTTTATGACATAGCCAAATTTCTTTCGCATGATTCGCTTTTTGCGCAGCCAGCCCTGGAAGCCTTTGCCAATGCCGCAGAGGTTTTCCTTCGGGCCGCAAGCCCAGGGGGAAGCCCCGCCAAGGCCGCCGGTGTCAGGCGGTCCCTGAACGATGCCAGGCACCTTTTGCTCGCCGAAACAGGCCGTAGCCAGGCGGACTGGGATTTTTTTGACGGCAACGGCCGCCTGGATCCGGCAAGGCGGCATGTGTTCCCCGGCATGTGTGTCTACCTGGACGACATACGCTCGCCGTTCAACGTGGGGGCGATGTTCCGCAGCGCGGAAAGCTTTGGCGCAGAAAAAGTGTTTATATCGCCGTTCTGCGCGGACCCAAACCATGTACGTGCCCAAAGGACGGCGATGGGCTGCGTTGAGGTGCTTCCCTGGGAGCGCAAAGGCCTTTTTGCCGCCCAGGCGGAAAGGCCGGAATTATGCGGCCCCGTTTTTGCGCTGGAAACTGGCGGTACAGCCTTGGCGGAATTTGCCTTCCCGCGTCAGGGGCTATTGGTCGCAGGTTCCGAGGAACTTGGCGTAAGCCCCCAAGCCCTTGCCGCGGCGGACGCATCGCTGGGCAGGGTTTCAATCCCCTGCTACGGCGCAAAAGGCTCGCTTAACGTTTCCGTGGCCTTCGGTATTGCAATGCAGGCATGGGCCGCCAATTTAATTGGGGACACGCTACACTTCCAAAATTTCCCTTAAGGTGCCCATGGTCTGTAGGGCATCGGCAAAATCATATTCCTCGATCTGCCTGACCAATACGCCGGTTTCCGGGATCGCGCGAAGTTCGTCCAGCAGGCTAAAACATTCGACGCTGTCGGATGCCAACATGGAATAGAGCTTGTCGAACAGTACCGTGGCTTTGGCTTTGTCGAAAGACCTATGAATGGGAAACAGCGGGGTATTCGGGACATCGATACTCCCAATCACGCGCGCCAGTTCGCTTTCCAAGGCATCCAAGTGGTTTGTCGGCATCTCGCCAGCCGCCAGCAACTGTTCCACGTTGCCAGCGGCCTTAGCCAATGCATTTTCATTGATTAGGGCCGCCAAACCTTTCAGGCTATGGGCCAAGCGGTGGGCGGTTTTAAGGTCGCCGGCATTCAAGGCTTGGCTTATATTCCCGAACACGTTTTTTTGGCTCCTAACAAACTCCCAGCGCAATTTCTCGACCACGCCAGCCTGGTTTAGATAGTTGTCAATGTCCCCAGTGGCGGCAGACATATGCCTGTCCCTGGCAGCCCTGGCCGCTTCAAGCACCTCGGGAGGCTGTTTGTCCCTTATGTGCTTGTTCAAAATATTGTTCAGTTGCTTCGTCTGAATCGGCTTTGAAATAAAACCGTCAAAACCGTTTTTTATGAACTCCTCCGCCTGGCCTATCAGGGCGTTTGCCGTGAGTGCGACTATGGGCTGGGTGTAGCCCATCTCACGCATTGCGTGCATGGTCTCGGTGCCGTTTAAACCAGGCATCATGTGATCCATGAACACGATGTCGTACACCTTGCCCTGCTTGACCTTGTCTATGGCCTCATACCCACTTTCGCAGGTTTCGATGTGAAGGCTATGGAACGCAAGCAGCCCCTGCGCCACGTACAGGTTGGCCTCTACGTCGTCAACTATAAGCACCTTGCCATAAGGCATCGGCTCCGGCACAAACTTGAATTTTTTTACGGCGGCACTTGCGCTCACCCCAAACTGCTGCAGGTTACGGGACCCCTCCTTGCCCAAAACCTTGGTGTCCGAGGTCAGTTTCTGCGGGATGCGGACGGTCACGTTCGTGCCCTTGCCCACCTCACTTTCCAAGGCAATATCGCCATCCATGATTTTCACCAGGTTGTATACAATGGGCATACCCAGCCCAGTGCCACTAATAAAGCGGTGCTCGCGTTCATGGAAACGTTCGTACTCGTTGTACAGGACATCCAGTTGCTCCCGTGTCATGCCCATACCCGTATCACGGATGGAAACAATGAGCATCACATAAGCCTCGTTGGCCTCATCCTTCTCGTGCCGCAAGGACAATTCCACCGAACCTGAATTCGTATATTTGAAGGCGTTTGACAATAAATTGTTCGTGACCTGCCCAATGCGAAGGGCGTCGCCTATGAGGAAGGCGGGTAGGTTCTCGTCCACCTGCATATGGAACTCAATATTCTTGGTGCCGAAATTCGTAAGGTGTACGTGAGCCACATCGCTGATCATACTCGCCACTTCATACTCATCGCACAGCAGTGTCATTTTGCCGGCCTCTATTTTCGAGAGGTCCAGGATGTCGTTTACGATGGAGAGAAGCATGTTGGACGAATTATGAATTTTGGCAAAGGATTCCTCTATAAGGGGGGGCAGCTCCGGGTTCTGCAACTGAATTTCCGAAATGCCCAGGACCGCCGCAATGGGGGTGCGAATTTCGTGGCTCATCCTGGCCAAGAACTTGCTTTTTGCCTTGCTGCTTTCCTCCGCCACTTCGATGCGCTTCACCTCGGCCATGGCTTTTTTTATTTGGCGCAAATCATGGTTATACTCCACTATGAAATATTTGTCCTGGCGCATAATGCGTACGTAAATAGCCTCGACAGGCAGTTCCTCGCCGTCCACTGTAAGGTTCAGCCACTCGGATCTGGCATGGCCTTCTCGCAAAGCCTGTTCCAAAAGGGCGGCGCGCTTTTCCTTTGAGGACGTACCGCAGGGCTGGTATTCCGGCGAAAGCTCTTCATGTTTCTCAAAAAATTCCGCCTTGCTTGCCAGCCCGTACAGGTTCATAAACTGGTTGTTGCAGTCCGTCAAGTTAAACCGCTCATCCCAAATTTCGATAAACACCGGCGAGGCATCCAAAAGGATGTTGACCATTTCGTTGGCATCACGCTCTTTCTTTTCGGCGGCCTTAAACTTGCGCAGATCCATGGTGTAGGACACAAGCATGTCCTTGCCCTTATGCCTAAAGCGTTTAAAGACGCACTCGGCCGGCAGGGGGGAGCCATCCGAGGTTTTGTGCATCCACTCGAAACGGACGAAGTCCTCTTTATACGTCCTGCCAATCTGTTCGGCGGCTTTTATCGGCGTGGGGGTGCCGCAGGGCTGGAACTCCGGCGAAATGACGAAAAGCCCATCGACAATCATCTGCGAGTCGGCAATCTCGAACATCGTCGCCGCGTATTTGCTGGCTTTCACAATATTGCCGTTTTCATCCCACAAACCGATGACATATGGTGCCGCATCGAATATAAACTGGGTTAACGCGAAAGCCTCCCGCTCCATCTCCTGGGCCGCTTTGATATTTTCACGCATAAACTGGATTGTACGGGCCAGATCGCCAAGCTCGTCCTTCCGCTCTATGCCGAAGAGCTTCTCTTTGGTGCTTACGTTGGCCGCCGCCGCCGCACTCCGTGTCAGTTTGAACAAGGGGACGAGCACCGCACGGCGCACCACTATGTTCCCGATCAGTACGGATAAAACCAGCAGCACAATGGCGCTGGTGATCATGGGTACGTACCTTCCGACAAAAATACCCTCATGGGTCGAAAGCACCACCACCGACCAATCGGTCCCTATGATGGGCGTGATACTGCCGTAGCGGTATATGCCCGCGGACAGGGCGATGGCATCATGCTGCTCCAGGCTGGGCTGGAAAATACCGGCGCTTAGGTTTTGCAGATGGCTTTTAATACCGTAGTACAGATTGGGCTCGTCAATGGCTTCCGGCAGTGCTGGAAGGATCGGGAGCCCATGTTCGTGGACGGTTAAAAGCCGGGCACTGTCCGCACGGACGGCGCCGTTATTGTCAATGATGTAGCCACGTTTGATGTTCACGTCAAAAGACCCAAATACGGCATCAAAGACAGCGTCAAAGGGCGTGCCGACGGTAACAACCCCCACGAAACGGCCTTGGTAATACATCCTGCTGTTGGACCATATATAGAGGTCCCAACGGCCATATTCATCCGGCCTGGTGCGTTGCACGTTCAGGATAAAGGGCATTTCGGCATCCCTGGTATTGAAAAACCACTGGCTTACCGCGCCGCCGTAAAGGCGGCCCCAGGGTACGAATTCCTCCAGGACGAGGTCGGTTTCGAAATCGTAGCCCTGCAGGGTTTCATAGACCGTAAACATGAGGTAGAGATCCGGCACGTAAACCGCAAAGCCCATGATTTCGTCGAAGGCTATGGCTTTGCTTTCCAGGTCGGCCTCGTTCGCGAGCCACCGGGCTATTGTGGTGGATCGGGAAATTTGCCGCATCAGGACAAAGTGGGAGTTCGTGCTTACTTGAAAATTCGCCGCCGCCTCGATTGAATACTGCCGTGCCAGCCGCCGGGCGAAATCGTTGGCGATGGAATTGGATATGATGTTGCCGATTAGCAGCAATAAGGCCAAGCCCATTGCAGGGATGACCAAATATAAAATGCTGGCACTAAGGGCAAGCCTTCTTGTACGCCAGAAGGGGGCGGGGTTTTCCATAGTGGGCATATTAGCGTTGCGTTGTTCCGGGACAGGCACCTTGCATTCTCCTAACGATTATTGTACTATTTACGGCTGGAAGCATCAAGTTAGCCGATCGGGGTTTACCTTCAGGCAAATTTTGACCTGGCCGCCTCCATTAGGAGGAAAAAAGCCTGCCCTTCCGGGGAAACCCCCGCTTTGTCGAAGAAGGGCGCCCCGCAACAGCCCTGCACGAGGCCAAAGGCATCGATTTTTGCCAGCGCGGCCTTGTAAAGCCTTTCCGCGGTTTCAAGGTACGACTTGTCCAGCCATTTGCCATGGATGGCCCGATACAATGCGTAAGCCAGCATTTGCGAAAGGTTTGTTTCCACGAAGCTTTCATAGTCGTCCACCACATCATGGAAAAGGGAATCTTCCCTTATATGGGCCAGAACCCCGTCGATTAGGGTTCTCCCCATTTCCGCAAGCTTTTCCCTGTCCTTGCCACGTTCCCCCGGGAGGAGGTCGTACACGCGGGCGATGGCGGCGAGCGTCCAGCCATTGCCGCCGCCCCAATGGGCTTTCCGAATAAAGCCCTTTGCCTCGTCGTCCCAGATATGGCTCATGAGCTTGGCATCTTTGTCAAAAAGGGTGTCCCAGTAGCCATAAAGGTTGAGCAGTGCCGCATCGAAGTAGCCTGCCGCGGCAAGAAATGGGGGAAGCATGAAGGTGGAATCGCTCCACATCTGGGCCGCGCCGTCGATATGGTACACCAGGCCTTCGCCGTTGCGTGGCGCTTTTTGCAAAGACCAGTGAAGCAATTCATCTAGGCCCTGCTTCAAGGACGGATCCCCAGTCTGCCCACAGGCGGCGATGAGCGCCTCCCCCACCGAGCAATGGTCCGTTACCGCGCCGGGGTTGCCGATGTTGGCCGCACGCCCGTCGGGGAGCCGTCTGGAAACAGCCTCCTTTGCCATGAGGACAACAATTTCCATGTCCCCCTGTTCAAGAAAAGCCTGCATTGCGGTTCCCTGTTCCCATGAATGGCGTTGCATCGCAAGCAAGGCCAGTTTCACTTTTGTTACAATGTCATTGCCCTTTATCAAGCGCAGCCCCCTTAAAAATACAAGCAAGTTTCGGATTATTATCACATCGCGGGGATATATTGTCAAGCAATGCTTGGTGTTTTTTCGGCCCAGCCAAAAACAGCCTTGGTTCGGCGGCAGGCACACAAGCTTTACTATTTCCCCCCCTTCCTTTACCATATTCCCAAGGAGTCGGCATCATGGAGAAGAATACCAAGGGGCCCAAATACCCGTTCGGCACAATCGAACCCAAATGGCAGAAATACTGGGATGAGCATAAGACCTTCAAGGCGGTCGAAGATCCGGCCTTCCCCAAGGACAGGCGACGCTACGTCCTTGACATGTTCCCTTACCCCTCGGCGCAGGGCTTGCATGTGGGCCATCCGGAGGGCTACACGGCCACGGACATCTACTGCCGCTATCTTAGGGCGAAGGGCTACAACGTCCTGCACCCGATGGGCTTCGACTCCTTCGGCCTGCCTGCGGAAAACTACGCAATCAAGACCGGCACGCACCCGGCTGTTACCACGGCGGCCAACATCGAGCGTTTCCGCCAGCAGATAAAGGGCCTGGGCTTTTCCTACGACTGGGACCGCGAGGTGGATACCTCAAGCGACGACTATTACCGCTGGACGCAGTGGATTTTCCTAAAGCTGTTCGAAAAGGGCCTTGCGTACGAGGCGGAAAGCCCCATCAACTGGTGCCCGTCCTGCAAGACCGGCCTCGCAAACGAGGAGGTCAAGGACGGAGCCTGCGACCGCTGCGGCGAACCGGTAACCCGCAAGCGTATTCGGCAGTGGATACTCAAAATAACCGCCTATGCGGAAAGGCTTCTCGCCGACCTGGACGAACTGGACTGGCCCGAGCCGATAAAGATGATGCAGCGAAACTGGATTGGCCGCAGCGAGGGTGCGAACCTTGTCTTTAAAATCGACGGCACTGAAAGCGACGGCATAGAGGTTTACACCACCAGGCCCGACACCCTTTTCGGGGCGACCTACATGGTTCTGTCCCCGGAACATCCCCTGGTCGAAAAAATCACCGGCCAGGAACAGCGGGGGGCCGTAAACGCCTACGTCGAGGCGGCGGCACGCAAGAGCGACCTTGAGCGCACGGATCTCGCAAAGGAAAAGACGGGCGTTTGGACGGGGGCCTATGCCGTCAACCCCGGGAACGGCGAGAAAATCCCGGTGTGGATCGCCGACTATGTTCTGATTTCCTACGGCACCGGGGCGATCATGGCGGTACCCGGGCACGACGAGAGGGACTGGGATTTCGCAAAGGCTTTCGGCCTGCCCATAGTGCAGGTCGTCGAGGGGACCGGGGAGGGATCCCCCGATCCCCAATCCCCTTTCACCGGCGACGGTCGGTCGGTAAACTCCGGGGACTTCAGCGGCCTTGCCACCGCCGAGGCGAAAAAACGCATAAGCGAATGGCTGGAGGAACGGGGTATTGGCAAGAAAGCCGTTAACTACAGGCTTAGGGACTGGGTTTTCAGCCGCCAGCGCTACTGGGGCGAGCCTATCCCCGTGGTGCACTGCGCCGAATGCGGCATAGTGCCATTGCCCGAAAAAGACCTTCCACTTAGGTTGCCGGACGTGAAATCCTACGCTCCCACCGGCACCGGGGAATCGCCGCTTGCCGGCATAGACGAATGGGTGAACACCTCCTGCCCCAAATGCGGCGGCCCTGCGAAAAGGGAAACCAACACCATGCCCCAGTGGGCAGGCTCCTGCTGGTACTACCTGCGCTACCTGGATCCGGACAACGACGGCGCGTTCACCGCCGGGGACAAAATCGACTACTGGATGCCCGTTGACCTCTACGTCGGCGGAGCGGAACACGCCGTGCTGCACCTCCTGTACAGCCGTTTCTGGCACAAGGTGCTGTACGACTGCG
>Ga0209755_10003360_pt1 | contig 20177 bp, 12 predicted proteins | sample TergutCo191P1_FD_187301 | JGI IMG/M metagenome (GOLD analysis project Ga0209755, IMG submission 187301) | Cornitermes sp. P1 segment gut microbial communities from Petit-Saut dam, French Guiana - Co191P1 (SPAdes) (version 2) | ecosystem: Host-associated > Arthropoda: Insects > Digestive system...
CAAACGGAGAAGATAGGTCAGCAGTCAGCAATATTGAGTATGAAGCTCCAATTAAAAGCATAGGAAACAGCACCACAAGCCCAAGGGATTTAACGACAGACCAAGACATCAAGATTATTCTTTACGCACTTTCCGAATCTGTGGGCGCAAGGCTGATGGAACAAGGGTTCTGTGCAAGCACAGTGGAATTTTCTTACGTGGGCACTAACTTATCGTTCAGTCATACACGGCAAGCAAAACTGGATAGACCTACGTGCATATCGGGCGAAATCGCAGATGCCGCTTATGCACTTTTCAAAAAACATTACGGACACTGGCCAGCTCCACTTAGAAAAATCGGGGTGAGAGGCATAAACCTTATTTCCGCAGACTCGCCGCGTCAAATGAGTTTTTTTGAAGATACGGAGCAAGACCGAAAATCCGAAAATTTGGAGTGTATGATTAATGACTTACGGTCACGGTTCGGAAATAAAATAATACAGCGGGGCATTATGTATCTCGACAGGGATTTGTCAAAAATAGATGCAAAGAAAGACCACACTATTTACCCGGTGGGATTTTTTAAAGATAAGATGCCCGGCTTTCCAAGTATTATTGCAGAATAGCGCTAATACACAGCAGGAATAACACAAACTTGCGGAGGAAATATATGGATTATATTTCAAATTACAGACACAAAGAGGATTATACAATTCGCATCCCGCTGGATATGCTCCAGTTCACTGAAACGGACGGAAAAACATGGCCTATATCGTTCAAATGGCCAAATGCAGACGGCATTATGCGAGAGGTTAGTATTGATAAAATCAAGAGTGTAACCACACATGCCGAACAAAAATCCGGCACAGTTGGCGATAGATACGAGTGTGAAATCGAGGGGCAGATATTTTATATTTACTACACTAAACTTGCTCCCCGAAAATGGTTCAAGATTGTTCCATGCACCGAACAGGAGTATAAGGATTATTACAAACTTCCGGGCGAAAAATCTGTGTTGATGGTAGCTGAAAAGGAAGTCGAGTATAAGCGGTAATAGCGCCATATGCAAATGAGTAGGTCATGGCATGAACTGACTCTGACTAAAATGACCGCCGCCCTAATGGGCGGCGGCGAGTAATATATTTGCAGCATATTTAGAAAAAGAAGAGCCAATGTTAAGGTTGTTGTTTTTTGTTAATTTAGTTTTTCCTCAATCCATTACAATACTTGCGTTAAGTATAAAGGACGGTACGCATCATCGCTTTCTATATTTTGTTACTATCCCATACAGTGGAACTATGATGTTTGGAGGTCTAACCACGGTAGGTGGTCTTGTTATTGGCCATTCCTCAGCAACTTCAAATACTGGGGGTCCAAGGAAAGCTCCGGCATCAATTTCTAATGTTTCGTCAACACAGATGTTATCAAAGAATTTATTTTCCAATTTTGTATTCTCCTTTTATTTTATTCCCCAAACCTTAACTCTTCTCGGCGGCTATCTGATACGCATAGCGATTGTCGAACAACAGCATTTGTGATTTACATTAAACTACTACATTGCATAACCAGTGTCGGCTTTATTAAAGTGTTCTTTCCAATCCGAGAAGTCATCACATTTCATTGCAGCTTCTTTCGTTTTCATAGCCTCAGAATTTTGCCGTAATGATAACTGAGTAACATACAAATCATAAAATATTTCAGCATTAGCATTTTTCATCTCGATTGCACGATACATATGACCTAACCCATCCTCGGTTTGACCAAGTTTTATCAGAGCTAAACCCAAGCCTTTGGACGCATAAGCATTTTCTGGGTCTGACATAAGTATATCTCTGTTTGTCATTTTGCAAAGCTCATAGTTTCCCAACTCATAGTGAGCATATCCGAGCATTTCCATCGCGTCAATGTTATCGGGCGCAATGGTTAGGAGCTTTGAAAGGACAATTTCCGCAGATTGAAATTGCTTTTTGTTGACAAGTGAATAAGCGTTACCCATCAATTGTGCAGGGTCACTGATTAAGGAAACCTTCTGCTCTACTCTTTGCATTTCAATATAATACGAGCAATATTCGTTATGACTGTAAATGTCACCATTCATACAAAGCCGTGAATCAGTACATCCACCGAAACAATCACTAAATTGACATTTCGCACACAATCCCTTTAATTGAGTTTTTTTCATTTGTCGATTCCACGCAAAACTCTTTTTATCGTTCCAAATATCTTTGAGAGAACGCTCTCGTATATTTCCTTCAATGAATTGCCGATTCCTTATGGAAGTGCAACCAGTTATATCTCCGTTATGCAATATGCCAATGTTACGTTTACCTGCGGAGCAACCACTCCACTGGCTAACATCAGGAAGGCTTTTTTGATGAAGTTCTAATATTTTGTTGTTATAGTAACCCACATTATCCGCTAAAAATATTCCCATGTCGCTTGACATTTTGCTATGCGCAAAATCAATAAGTTGGTTTACATGGTGCGGTTTAAGAAAAAATTCGGTGTTGTGTCTAAAGTTACCCATTGGTAAGGCCAACTGCATCTGCCAAGAATCAATGCCAATATCCCGAAAAAGACTATACAATCCCCCTAACTCATCAATATTAACACTATTTACCGTAGTGATAACCGCAGGCAAAACATTATGAGATTTAATCAGCTTCAACGCAGTGATACCTCTATCAAAAGAACCTTCCAATCTAATTTGGTCATGCGTTGACTTCAAGCCATCTATACTAATCGCAATTCCGGTTACTCCCGCCGCCTTAATTTGTCGTACAATTGTCTCATCTACAAGCCAACCATTCGAAATTATATTCACTATAATGCCATTATCGACTAATCTATTTATTATCAAAGGCAAATCGTCGCGCAAAGTAGGTTCACCACCGGATAAAGTTATGACTTCCAAACCAAGCTCTTTAAGGTCATCGCAAAGTGCAAATGCTTCTTCGGTAGTTAGTTCACCATCCTGCTTATCTTCGCAGCTTGAACCACAGTGTTTACAACGCATATTACATGCCATTGTCAATTCCCATACACCATTTGTAAGATTGTATTCCATCATTTCCTCTCCTGTAAAAAATTTAGAGCCAATTAATCAACGAAATTCAGTCTTTCCAGCACCCAATGAATAATTCTTTGCGAACCTGTTATAACCCGAGCATCACACATCATGCCTACTCGCACATGCGACTCAACACCTTGCCTATCAAAAAGTGACCCACTATCCATCTCTGCTTCAACTAAAAAATAACTTTGACCATCCGCCCCTGCACGTGCATCAGTAGAAATTCTGGTAACACGACCGGGCATCTCTCCGAAGTCGGCAAACGGTAGTGCCGCAAATCGAAAATTAATCCTTTGTCCCACTTCAATCTCTGCTATATCAGCGTTGGACACTGCCAACATGACTCTATGTTCACCATCTGATGCAGGGATAATTGTCGCTATGTCGATACCCGCCTGAATTAAATCTCCGTCATTGATCTCAGTGAACATGCTAATAACACCGTCTATGGGCGCAGTTATTTGAGCCTCATCAATCGTCAAGCGTATTCTGTTTATCTCCATCATAAGAGTGCTTCGTGTATTCTCCATCGCAAATAATGCGTCTGATATAGACGTGAGCATATCCAGCCTATGTCTTTCGCGAACCAAGTCCTCACTGTGACCCATGTCCCTAACTGAGTACATTACTGATTGAGCGCTTTGCATCGTTGCGTCTCTGTCAGCTATGTATCTTTCTAAACTGTTAATTTCCAGTAATACATTTAATTTGGTTTCGTTAGCAAACCGTTCCCGCTCCAGTATAATAGAGCGAATATCTTGTTGTGCCATGTACACCTGAAGCTGAGATTCATCCTTAAATCTATTTCGCTCAAGTGTAATTGAATCTAGTTCAAATTGTGCCATGTCACGTTCAACTCTGGGGATACCGCCTATCTCGTATAATATCTCCATACTTGATAACTGTTCGGAACTGCGCTCTATTGCTGTTTCAAATTGAGCCAAATCCAATGCAATCATCTCTTCTAAATTAGATAGTGACGATTCTCTTTGCGCTATTTCACTTGCATACCTTTCCATATTCATTTCGTGATTAGCAAAGCGCCTATTGTGTTCTGCGTGTGTTGATTCTATTTGGTTTTCGCCACCTTCAAGTGCGACAAGTAAAATACGCAAGGCCTGAAGTTCCGAAGCTGCTAGGTTTCGACTTGCTGATGCAGCGCTGTGTAGCACACGTGCGTCAGAACTGACTCTGTCTATGTCGAGGTTTGCATTTCGGACTTGCTCTATATTGAATTCTTTGTCAGTCACAAAGCTTTGGTGTCTATGAAAGTAATCTACTTGTGAGGCATCGTTAGGGTCAAACAGATTTTCACCCAAAATGATACTTTCACGAAATAATTCAAGATTCACAATTTCTCTATCAAGAATGGTTTGCTGTCTTTCTAAAATATCTATAGCATTTAAGAGGTCTTGTACATCAATTGTTAAAAGAGTCTCACCTTGGACAACAACTAGGCCTTCCTCCAAGTGCGAATAAACAACCCTCCCGGAAAGTGTGCTGCGCAAAGTGCTGACGCTGTCATTTGGACGTACCTCTCCAACTGCTCTGACAAAGTTGTCTATCTCTCCAACAAATGCCCATACTAACGCAATTACAAGTAAGGTAATTAGTATATATGCAAAAATTGTTACAAATCTCTGCGGCCTTTCGGTAAGCACTTCACGGCTGTCTGTAATTTCTGATATGTCTTTGAAAACAGTCTTGTTCATAATGAAATCCTCTATATCACTAAGCGTTTAGTTCTTCCGGCAACTGTTCGCGCCACAATTCATAATAACGACCTTTAGAAGTCATCAGTTCAGCATGACTTCCACTCTCAACTATCTTGCCGTTGTCCATAAGATAAATCTTATCACATCGCATTATCGTACTAAGCCTATGTGCAATGATTATTGTAGTAATGCCCAATGTATGCTCGTCAATCATGCTGCTTATTGCTTTCTCTGTTATACTGTCAAGGTTGCTCGTTGCTTCGTCCATAATTAAAATATCCGGATTTTTTAACAGTGCGCGTGTTATTGCGAGGCGCTGCTTCTGACCGCCGGATAAGTTTGCCCCATTTTCTTCAAGCATAGTCTCGTAACGAAGGGGCATTTGACTAATAAAATCGTGTACTCGTGTCATAGTAGCAACACGGACTACTTTTTCCATATCAGGGTATTCTAAACCTAGAGTGAGGTTTTCATATATAGTTCCCGAAAACAAGAACACGTCCTGCGAAATATAAGCTATTTTCTCTCTCAAAGTCTCAATTTTTATATCTTTTATGCTGTAGTCGCCTACTGAAATTTCACCCTTTTCCCATGTGTAGAAATTTAGTAGCAATTTTATAAGTGTCGTTTTTCCTGAACCACTCTCGCCAACAAGTGCTATTTTTTCACCGGGAGCAATTTTTAGATTTATATCTTGTAAAACCAATTGACGTGTGCCGTAGCGAAAATCAACGTTGTTAAATGTTACTTGTTCATGCAATGATTGAGGAGACATTTTTTTGTCCTCATTTTCTGATTTTTCAAGCTCTAAATCAAGTATTTCACCCAATCTGTTTGATGCAACGATTGCTGTTTGCATGGTTGGTTGTAAGTTTATCAGATTTTTTACAGGGTCGAGAAAGTATACAAGCAGGGCGTTAAACGTCATAAGTCCGCCTATTGTCATTTCTCCTTCCATAACGCTGATTGCACCTACCCACAGGATAACGACTCCGCCAACAGATGAAACTAATCCACTCAAAGAGCCTGATACATTCTCAAGCCATCCCATCTTGAACACTGCTCGGAGTAGTCGCACAAATTTCTTTTCCGTTTCTATCTTTGCCGTTCGCTCCGAGTTGAATGATTTTACCGTTTCAATGCCATTGAGCGATTCGACCAGATAAGATGTGAGTTGTGCGTTTTCTTCCATTGTTTTTTCGTTGATGTCACGCAGCGGCTTGTTAAACGAGAAAACAATTATGCCATAAAGGACGACAACAATAAGTGCCACCACAAACATACGCGGGTTTTGTATGTAAAGAATTATTCCTCCAACGATTGCCATTACCGTATCTATCATTATTGTAAGTGAAGCACCTGTTATGGCTTCACGTATCTTTGAAGCATCCATAAATCGTGAAACAATTTCACCGACTTTTCTTGTGCCAAAAAAATTCATGGGCAATTCAAGGACATGCTGGTAATAGCCGAGTATTAAGTTTATGTCTAGTTTTTGGCTCATATATATGAGCATATGGTTACGAAATGCGCCCAACAGTGTTTGGAAAGTGTACAATGCAATAACGCCGATTGATATAATCGTTAAACTCCGGTGAAGCATGTTCGGCAACACTTCATCCATCATGAATCTGAAATAAAATGCTGCTCCGATTCCGAGTATAGTAAAAATTAAAGAGGTGAAAAAAATGTTTATGAGAAGTCCGCGTTGAGGAATGAGAAGCTTAAAAAAACGTGTGTAAATACTCTGTGTTTGGTTTCCTTTTTCAAACTGCTGTGTTTTTGAAAGAAGTATAAGTATGCCTGTCCATTCTGTGAAGAACTCGTCAGGCGTAATCTTGCGTAATCCCTTTCCGGGGTCGGCAATGACAACTTGCTTTTTAGTGATATTATGTATTACGACATAATGTTGCAGTGAACCGTCAACGATAACATGTGCAATTGCAGGTAGCGGGAAAGGTGAAAAGAACGCCTCACGAGCAGAAGCTCCCGCATCATCCCCATCTTCCACCTGTACTTTTACACCTTTTGCACTAAAGCCAAGTTTTTCTGCTGCTTTTATCATGCCATAGGCATTCGTCCCCTGTTTATCTGTACCAGCGACCTCTCGGATGCGGGTTATAGGTATTTTTAATCCATACTGTTTGGAAATTGTGGCAAGACATGCCGCCCCACAATCGGTGATGTCGTATTGCTTTATACAATGATAACGCCTTATACTCATAGAAACTAGCCCCGCGATACTAATTTATAGATTATGCTGAGTTATGCCCTGCCCACGTAGACAAATAATAAAATGCGTCCAATCGTTTCTCCGAATGGAACGCATTTTATATAAAAAGTGTCTTACATTCAATGCTACAAGGCTGATTACTGGCAATAATCATAATATTTCAAAAAATATTACCAATTTTCATGCTGTCTTAAAATGTGTCTTTGGCTAATCATCCTCTAAGTGAATTAATAATCCATCTTATATCACGATAAACTAGTATTATCATTTTTGTCATTTGGTAGGATTGTTTATTACTTCGTATATGCAGTATTTGCATTTGAATTACCATTCAAGATTGATGCTACTTTTTTTGTTTTGAAAAGCGCTAGTATTATCGACACTGTGATAAAATATGTCATTGAAGGATATTCTCCTGTCAGTGTCAGATAAGAAAAACCAGCGCATGAAAATAAATATAGTAGAAACATGGAAATAATGTTGTATCTGTATGAGCGTTTCTCTTTATTACATTTAAATACGTGCTCACTGTCCACGAGTTTTGTTATTCGTGAAAATCTCAGCGGACTATAAATAATCAATACTATATTTCCTATGATTAGTATATTATTAAAAATACTGCTGTCAAAAAGAGGGCGTTGAATAAAGATTAGTGCAATAAGTGTTAATATTAAAATCAAATAACCGAGTGTATTAACTACATATGCCGTCATTTTTACTGATTTTTTGCTAATTTTCATATGCATCAACCTCATCTCTCACTCCAGACACACTAATTTTCATCGTCCTTGTGCGACTATTATACCATCTTTGTGCAGACAAATTCAAGAAATATTATGCTCTTGTTGCATTTAGTCGTTAACATTTTGCGTTTTCCAGTGGAATCTTATTTAGAGTAAGCCGATGCGTATTTACATCAACTTCACGAAGTAATTACAAGGAGTCGTCGCAAATACGCATCTGGTCTACATTATATTTTTCTAACGTCCAATTGCCGTTAAAAAGCTTGCTGTCGTACCTGCAGCAGACGCTGCCGTTGCAGCTCCATTCGCAACTGCTGCGCCAGTTTTCCCAGCCTTAGCGGCAACTACCGTTGCTTTGGCAAATGTAACTATAGCTTTGCCCCCTATTATAACACCAATAACTGGAAATATGCCACCATCAGTTTCTAGCATTTCGTTTTGGGACATCTCTTGAAGTCTACCATCATTGCTCACAATTACACCCTCCCATTATTTACATTATGTTGTACACGTCCTAACATCGCAACCCCACCTGCCGCCGCTGCAAATCCAGCAGCGGGTGTTGCCACTACTCCAATGACTGGGGAAAAAGCAATAGCAAGTGTTCCGCCTAATGCCCAACCAAAGTTTGCCAAACTGCCGCCTTCAATAGCTTCAATCTCGGATGCAGATAGTTCTTTCAAGCCTTCAAATGTATTATTGTTATCCATATATTTGCATACCTTTCTTTTGTGTTTTTATCAACTACACAACACAATCCATCATGTTGGCCACCCATGTCTTTATCATGTCGTGTTGATAAACATTGTTGACAAATAGCGCTGTCGTTTTGCTTTTAACTATATCAATATAGGCATCAGTATATATCAGTATAAATCGATATTTCCATCATAGTCATTAATTTGAGTTTATTATACAAATCAATGTCAGCATTAAAAATGAACTGCTTGTAGAAATCTACTAAAATTTACATGACAGGGATTGCGTAATTCAAGTATTTTATTGATAATTTTTATCAATATTATGATAATGATAAAAAACTGCAAGCATTTCCAATTTTTCTGTTTCATTTTGGCCAACTCTGGGCTTCGCTGTGCCGATTTTCTATTCTCTTTGGTTTTAATTTCGAGGAGTGCCACGCTGGTTGCCTATGTGGCAGTGTGTCAAGTGTTTTTTGTGTCGAGAAATCGAAAACTATGTGATTATAATCCCACCATGGCTTAGGTTTGCGAATCTCTCAGGATTCACACTAAATTCTGAAATACCCATTTTGTTAGACCTTTCAAATTCATATTATATATACCAAAGCACCTCGCACTGTCGCAGTCAGCCACCATTAACATTGCGTTCTGCATGATATTTAAACAGTATACATTTAGTTTATTACTAACGGTACACGGCTTATAGTTTTGTAGATGTTAAACTGATGGCAATCTATATCACTGGGCTACAGTTGTCAAGCAAGATTTTGATAGCGATAAGATATTACAAAGATGCCGTCAAATATTACAATTATTTGTGTCTGCAATCGCCATTTGTGTCGAAGGCTTGATAAGATGTTTGTGCTTTGACACTTACTTTGGAAAATTCTCTATTTTCTTTTTTTGCCTAAATCGCAATCGGCAACACACATACATTGACACAAAATCTTACTTCGCTCGGGCGTCTTTTTTTCCGTCACGAAGCATCATGATTTGTCTGTAGAAAAAAGCCATAAAAAACCCGTCTGGCATTTTCAGCTAAATTAGCGACTATGCAAGGCAAAAATACAAAACTGAAGATGGTGAAACAGGGGGAGATTTGAGGTTGCAATTTTTATTAATTAATTGCAGTCAGTTACATATGCATAAAATCTTCTGATAGCTCCAGCAAAATTTGAGTGTAGTAGTTTTTTTGTTATGTTGTGTTTTAAATAAATCAAAAAAGCTAACTGCGAATGTGAGATAGAAGTCTCGCTATTTGACGACGGTTACGAAAGGGTGGCAACACTGAGTTTGTTCAACGTTGCCACCAGTGGAAATATATTGTGGACATTGTGTTATAAGTCTTTTTTATATAGCACCTGTATAAATTAGATTCGCTCTCAAAATTTTTTTCTTCGTTTACACAACTTGCCCGACCTGTTCTATCGGAGTATAAGCCCATACGTCAGAAAAATCTCTTCGAAGCGATTGAGATCTGTTAGGGCAAGCTCTTGGAACAGGAATGAAGCCCCATTCCCATGAAATTACTGATCTATGTGAGCCTGTTCCTCCACAAACATTGCACCTTAAGTTGTGTTGACCAAATACAGGCAACCCTACTTGATCAGGGCTCGGTCCTATATCAGGAGTAAATCCTTGACCACAAGCACTGAGCAGTTGTAGTGAAATTATCATTGTCATTGCCAAAATCATGATTTTGTTTGCCTTTTTTTTCACGTTTGCCACCCCCTTCCCGAAAGCATTTTGTCCACAATATAAGTTTCCATAAAACAATATCTCCCCGAATTACTGCATATTCACTTTTGGTATTCTTTGAAGTGCAATACCGTGATGTACTGATTACCATAATTGAATAGCACATACATTTTCATAGGTCTTTTTTTGCTAATTTTAAGCTATGTTTTTCCATGATTTTGTCAACTAGAACAACGATATACCCCATAACCATAAAAGCAATTGCGAACCAAAGCGCATAAGCTAAAACATCTGCGAATCCCAAATCATCTATGTCAAAAAAGAAGTACGGAAATCTTGATTCGGTATGTGGTATCAGTGTGCCGAACTCTGCTCGTAACATAACGAGGAGAAAATAAACGAAAGGAATAATAAGCCATGCGATAGGGTAAATTAATCTGAAAGAGCCTTTTCGGTCAAAAAGAACCCAATCGAGCACACATAGCACAGGAATGGCGTAATGTAGTAAAATGTTAACAACCCTGTTCATTAAGTTTTGGTTAACTTGCTCAGCAAATTCAGTCATCGATAGCCCGAAGTGAAAAACAAGCATTGTAAAAACAAGCATCACCAGAAGCGCACCTTTAAGAAAAGCGGTTTTTACACTCCTATAGTAATAACCATCGGTCTGCTTAAACTTTACTAAAGATTCAACAGTTATGTAACCGTATAAAAAAAAGCAGACAAGTATGCTTACATTTGTAAAATAAACAAGATACTTCAATCTTTCAGGAATGCTTGCTCCGGGCGAAGTAAGAAGCCATGCCGTTCCGCTTGTAATAAAGATTGTACATTTCATAGCGAGAGAAATGAAATTGTTTTTTGTATACATTTTAATAACCGCCTGTTACTTACAATGTGGATAACGCAAGACAAACCCTTCAACTTTCGACTTCGAAAAGTGCTCCTTACGCATTTTCTCGTTTGATATATTCTGCGTTCTGACAGTTATTGACAGCAGTGAAAAAAGATGTCACTGTCACCACCAGTACCTATATCACAATTTCATGTCACCTGTCCACTTAATTAACTAAAAGAGTTCGAATATTATAAAGCGTAGTACGAATATACAATTTGGGGAAAGACTGGCAAGCAGTGTAATAGGGTAGCCTATTACTCGTTTTAACAAATTCGCCTTTCGGCGAATCTGTTAAACTATGCTTGTTGAGGGAATCCCTCAAACTCCCTTTAGCAAAAGATCGCCATATGGCGTTTTTTTGCTTTAAGCCGCTGTGCGTCTGCCGGCAATCGTGCCGATTGCTTTTTGCTATAGAGTTAAAATCCTTTCAAAAGTCTTTTTATACTGCCGAGACGAAAAAGGTAACGGAGATTTTACCGCACATCACGGTCATTGGCTCTGCCAATTTCCTCATCATGGTAATTGAGTAACTGCTGAACATTTTGCTTTGCCATCAGTATTTTTTGCATATAATTTCGAGAGGTTGAGTAACCGGTATATAGCTTTTTCTTCTCAGCAGTCAGAGCAGCAAATTCCTGTTTCAATGAGTTGATAGTCGGTAGTTTCTCCAGTCCTTGAGCATCGAAGAACGCTTTAGCGGTCTTGCAGTCATCAATCATCTTTGCGTTTTCTTCATAGAACTTTTTGCTGAACTTACGGCGTTTATACTCAGCATAAACATCTTTTGTTTTAACGTAAGTGCCGATGTGTTTTTGAAACTGTGGTATCTCTTTCAGCCGCTCATCAATAGCGTGGATACGTGTCTGCAAACCATTGAAATCATCCTTGGCTTTCTGAGCGGCTCCGGCAAGTTTTTCAATATCGTCAAGGTCATTATCCTGTAAAAATATAAGGGTCTTAGCGGCTTGTTTGAGATTAAACAGCTTTGACCACTTCTCATATCCCGGAGAGTTTTGAGCCTTGATTGAGTTCTGTACATCAATGAGTAAGTTGAACTTACGTTCAGGCTTTTTCTGTGCAATCGGTGTCAACGATGATGAATCAGCAACCTGATTTTTCTTTTTGGGTGCATGACGTTTCCCTGCGATTCTATCCCTGATTGCATCTTCGGTATAATCTTCGGATAATCCACCAAGTCTTAGAAAACCTTTCTTGCCCGGTAGTCGGACGGAATGGCGTGAAGGTTTGAATTCACAATTTTCTGCTTCTAACAGCTTGATGAAATCATCAAAACTTGCAGGGTTTTGTTGCAATATTTTTTCGATAATTTGCTCCAACAGCTCACGAGATGTAGGCTCTTTTTTACTGCCGAGCCAAGTGCTGTAATTCCCTTTGGGGAGTTTCGGGTTCTTGACAATTGAATAACCGTTCTCCACACAAATGATGTCATTCAGTTTTTGGATGGCAAGAGCAGAAAACCAAAAATCCACAAACTTATGAGTGCAGTCAAGGTTAGTTGAGTTAAAAATGATGTGGTTGTGGATATGGGCTTTATCAGTATGGGTCGCAACTATAAAAGCGTGTTTTCCTTTGGTAAACCGCAAGGCTAACTCATGCCCTAAACGGTTGGCATCTTCAGGAGTAATCTCACCCGGTTTGAATGATTGGCGTAAATGATAAGCCAGCACATCGTTCTTTTGAGTTCTGCCGGTGATTCGGGAATATTCCTTTTTTGACATTAGAAACTCCACATCAACCGTGCGTGGGTCGCACTCATAGCCACTAACCAATTCGCCGTCTTGTGTCTTAACGGAATTGGTAGCATAATCTGTATGAAGCTTAACTGTTTTTAGCGGATTCAATGCGTAATCAGTACGGTCTGTGATAGTTTGTGCAATTGTTTTTCCTTTGTTGATATGAATTTTTATAAGGCGCGATGTTGCCATTTGGTTGAGCCTCCTTCCAATTTGATGGTCTAAATCAGCCTGAAAAACAAAAAATAACGGCGGTCACTTCCATAATAATCATGGGAGTGACCGCCGTTTTCATGGGCTATAAGTTTGCCAATTTCTTCATAATGCCCTCTGCCGATACCCACAATTTTTCATAGTTGTCTTGTAAATCCTTGATGTCTGAGGTATAAATGCTGTGGGTTTCATTAGCTCGTTTTGCCACTTGGTTAAGGTTGTTTGTGGCGTTTCTGAGGAGTTTTGAAAGTTCTCGCACATCTGAAAAATCAATCCGAACAACATAACCATCAAGCACCATTTTTCGCAAATACGATTCTTTATTGCGGATACCCGCCATTTCCATCTTTTCGGAGATAAGGGCGTTTTCGTTTTCGGAAACGCGAAATTTTACTTGGATTTTTCTTGTTCTGTTCTGCATATAAAGTCCTCATTTCATCAAATTACGGCATCTTTTTTCTTGCTGTGTTCACCACTGCCGCCAAACTCAGCATGGCTCTTTTCCACACCCTTGGCAATAGCATCCATGAGCGAAGGCCTACCTTTGGCACTCATGTCGAAGGTTGTTTTTGCAGCCCTGTCAGTAGGAGCAATATCTTTGGGCGTATCTGCATCGTCAATATCGGCAACTTCTGATTCACGGTCTGCCTTTTCCGTTGGAACGGTTGAACCATCTATATTTAGTACAGAATCAAGTTCAGCAAGCCGAGCAGATTTAACCGTTAACTCATCTTCATATGCGAAAGGTTTTGAAAGTTCGCTCTTGGCGTTTTCTGTTTGCTCATAGAGTGTCTGTAACTGGTTTTCCGAGGCTCTGAGCCTGTCGGGGATTTTGTCAAAAGCATTATTGATACGGCTGATACAACCCGATGGGTCGTTGGAAAGCGATGCTGTGTGGGTCATAGCACCTTTCATGGAACAAGTAAATTCGCTTGAAGTTTTATTAAAACTGATATATAAATCAAAACCACGGTATGAGCCTACTTTCTCGCCATCCGTGGTTTTAATCGCTTTACAAGCATCAATAAGTGCTTGCCCAGCCTCACCTCTATCTGTGAATGTCTTGCCGTTAATAATCATAGGCGATATGCCTTCCTCCGTCCTGTGGGTATTGGTTTCAAGCCGAGCTATATCGGACTTAAAACCTCCGATATGCTCCTTTGCCGCCTCGATGCGTTTCGGAAAGTTAAGGTTTATATCATCTTGCAAGCTATACATCTGGCTTTGGTGTCCGGCTTTGAGCAGTTTCAGCTTTGACACTTCAATATCAAGGTTCATCTTTTCCTTGATAGCGGGGTTTCCGGCACACAGGGCTTTTATTTCTGCGTAACTTAGCGCCTCCTCATCTACATCGTCACAAGAGCGAACAGGCGATTTTGAAGTCATAATTTGACTTATGAACTCTTGCTTTTTCTCAACGGTCTGGAAAAGGTATGCATCGAAAGTAGATTCTGTAACGTAACGGAATATGTCTACTTCTTCATTTTGGTTGCCTTGCCGTACTATTCTCCCAGCACGTTGTGCCAAGTCGGCAGGCCTCCACGGACAATCTAAGTCGTGCAATGCCACAAGTCGGTCTTGTACATTTGTGCCGGCACCCATCTTGAATGTTGAGCCAAACATCACACGAACTTTCCCGCTACGCACTTTGGCAAAAAGGTCTTTCTTCTGAGCCTCGGTGTTGTAATCATGGATAAACGCAATCTCATCTTCCGGAACACCTCTTTCAAGAAGTTTTGATTTTATGTCATCGTAAACATTAAACCGACCATCCTTATTAGGTGTGCTGAAATCACAAAAGACAAGCTGAGTGAGCCTGTCCTTTGAAGTTTCGTCCCATATCCGATACACATTTTCCAAACACGCATTGACTTTGCTGCCGGGGTCATCGGGTAACATGGGATTCATTAGCCTTTGGTCTAGCCCGATTTTTCGACCATCCGAAGTGATTTTCAACATATTGTCCTCATGAGGCTCAACCTTTTTCTCATGGACGGCTTTAGCCCTTGCAGAGAGTTCCTGTACCATTTCACGCTGAATGTCCGTAGGCGGCACAACAACAGTTTTGAAGTTTGCTTTAGGTCTTGGCAAATCCAAAGTATCAGCGGTCTTAATATCTGCGACCTCGCCAAATAGGTTCATTAGTTCCGGCAAGTTTTGAAACTTTGCAAAACGTGTTCTTGCTCTGTACCCTGTACCTTCGGGAGATAATTCAACCGAGGTGGTCGTTTCACCAAAGGTGGAAGCCCAACTATCGAAATGGGTCATTCCCATTTTTTGTAAGGTGTCATATTGCAGATAACGCTGCACTGTATAGAGTTCCGCCATAGAGTTTGTAATAGGCGTTCCCGTGGCGAAGATAACGCCCTTGCCGCCGGTTTTTTCATCCATGTAACGGCATTTAAGGAACATATCAGATGATTTTTGTGCCTCTGTTTGAGAAAGTCCGGCTACGTTTCGCATTTTGGTGTACATAAAAAGGTTTTTGAAACTGTGACTTTCATCAACAAATAATCGGTCAACGCCTAGCTGTTCAAAGGTGACAACATCGTCTTTGCGCTTATCATTATTTAATTTTGATAACCGCACCTCCAGACCCTTTCTGGTTTTCTCCATTTGCTTAATTGTAAAACGCTCGGCTTTCGAGCGTTTCATGGTTTCAATAGCACTTGTGATGCTCTCAATTTGTGCGTTCAGCAAACGCTCTTGTCGCTCTTTGGATAGCGGTATCTTTTCAAGTTGGCTATGACCGATAATCACGGCATCAAAGTCGCCTGTAGCTATCTTTGCACAGAACTTCTTACGATTAGCAGGTTCAAAGTCTTTCTTTGTTGCAACAAGGAGATTAGCGGAGGGATATAACCTAAGAAACTCTGTAGCCATTTGTTCTGTTAAATGGTTCGGTACAGCCATTAGGCTTTTTGTGCTTAGTCCAAGCCTCTTTGATTCCATAGCAGAACCCACCATTTCAAAAGTCTTTCCCGCACCAACTTCATGCGCTAACAGGGTGTTTCCACCGTAAAGTGTACGAGCGATTGCAGCCGTTTGATGAGGTTTAAGCATAATTTCGGGTGACATGCCGACAAATTGGATATGGCTACCGTCGTATTCCCTCGGTCTTGTGGAATTAAACCGCTCATTATATGTCTGTACAAGGTCATGTCGGCGGTCGGTGTCTGCAAAAACCCAATCCTTAAAGGCTTGTTTTATTGCATCTTGTTTCTGTGCCGCCAGCGTTGTTTCTTTGCGGTTGAGGACTCGTGTTTCCTTGCCGTCCTCAAATTTGGTATCGTAAATTCGCACATCACGTAAATTTAGCGTATCTTCAAGAATTCTATAGGCATTAGCCCTGCTTGTACCGAAAGTGGTGTTGGCTGTAACATCATCGTAGCGTACTCTTGTTTTGCCTGTAACTTGCCATTCTCCTGTCGGTTCTGCGTAGTTTAACTTTATTTCATCCCATAGATAACGAGGTGTTTGCAAAACTTCGTGCATGAATTTCTCGTAATAATCCCTGCTAACCCAAGTAGAGCCGCACCGCACCGATATTTCAGAGGCATCAAGGTCTTTAGGCTGTGCTTGTTCCAGTGCCTTTATATTCCCGGCAACATTCAGACCATGGTAATCATCTCCGACAAGTTCTTGAAAAGTCCTTGCTCTGTACAATTTTTCACGCACATCACCGCTTAAATATTCATCAGCGGTAACAAGTGGATATTTTTCATAAATCTTCATGGTTTCGGGGTCAAAGTTCGGCAAGTTGCTGTTAGGGTTTGCAATATTACAAAAAACAACACCGTCAAGATCTTGCATTATTTTTTCGGGAGTAAACCCTGTTAGCTGTGCCATGAGGTCAATATCTACTTTGGCTTTTGTACCTATTGATACGGCTAATGCTTCGCTTGAAGTATCACAAGATGTAACAGGTCTGTGCTTGGCGATTGTCCGCTTAGTGAACATATCGGACTTTCGTTTCAGTTGTTTGTCATCATCCAGTATTTCCAAAGAAGATAATAAATAGTAGGACGAATCAGCTTGGAACGCTCTTGCGTTGGCTGAGTTGCTAACAAGCCCATGTTTTGCAGTGAAACTGTCGTAGAGCGAGTTTAACTCCACTTGCCGCTCTTTAATTATATGGTCGGGATAATCGTTAAGTTGCATATCCATAATGTCACGTACACAATCCCTAAGTCCAACCATTCCACGTATACGCTCCATTGTTGCAGCAGGCATATCCACCTTGAACATTCGGGAGTTTTCACGGAAATACAATTCACCTTCGCCAACTTTATCAGCCATCTCAAAGGGTTTGCCTGTATTGTAGTGAATGGCCTCTCTCGTTGACACGAGAGCATAGCTGAAGTTCTTAACAAGTGGGTCGGCAGGGATAGAATAGCGTACATTCGCCTCATCAGCCAAATCGTCAAGAGAGATTTCGGTAATTTCACCCTCAATGTGAGAAAGTGCATCTCTCAGTTGCTCACTAAGGTCTGCACCTTCTATCGGAACACATGTTGCAGAGTTTTCTGATCCATACATTCGATTCCCGCTGTCGGTGGACATCTTACCCAGCATCATGTGTGGGTTTTCCACGAAGTAGCTGTTTATCGGTATACCGTCCTCTGTTTGACCTAAATGCACCCAATCCGGCTCAATATCACGTAAGGCATCACGCCGTTGAAGAAATATTATGTCGCTTGTAACTTCCGTACCGGCGTTTTTAAAAAATGCGTTATTGGGTAAACGTACCGCACCCAAGAGTTCTGCTCGTTGTGCGATATATTTACGGACTTCGGGGTTTGCCTTATCGAGTGTTCCTTTAGAAGTGATAAAAGCAACAACACCGCCCGGTCGTACTTGGTCAAGAGTTTTTGCAAAAAAGTAGTCGTGGATATTAAAGTTATGCTTATCATACCGTCCATCAAGCACTTTATAGCCACCAAATGGCACATTACCGATTGCTGCATCAAAGAACGCATCGGGGGTATCGGTTTTCTCAAAACCTGTAACCTTGATGTCAGCATCTTGATAAAGTTGTTTTGCAATCCGCCCTGTAATAGAGTCCAGTTCCACACCGTAAAGTTTGGCGGTTTGCATTGATTCCGGCAATAATCCAAAGAAGTTACCTACACCCATAGACGGCTCTAAAAGGTTGCCATTACTGAGACCAAGTCTTTCAAGCGTTTCGTACATGGCTTTTATTACGGTAGGACTTGTGTAATGTGCGTTTAGAGTAGATGCCCGTGCAGAATCGTATTCTTCGGGAGTGAGTAATTCTTTGAGTTCACTGTACTCATTCGCCCAATTAGGCTTACTGTTATCAAAAGCCTCTTGAATACCGCCCCAGCCGACATAACGGGATAAGACTTCCTGTTCTTCGGGATTAGCAAGTCTGTTTTCAGACTCAATAGCTTGCAATGTGCGGATTGCCGCTACGTTCATAGCATACTTTGTCTTAGCGCCACCCTCACCGAGAGAATCATTTGTAATGCGGAAATTGGTGCGGTTGTGCGGTGTTTCCGTAGCTTGTTCAGTTTCTTGCGGAGTTTCATTTGCCGGTTCTGCGGTTTCGGGTTCTACGTTGCCAAGCTGCGGCTGGCTGTCGTGGATAGTAATTTCGCCCATACCATGGCGTACAACTACGTCAATACCGTTTACTAAAAGACTATTAATATATCTTTCGCGTGAATGAGCAGGTATACTGATAAGAGGCACAGGCTCATCAAGCAGTACGTCACGGCTCGTAAGCTCAAGGTTAAAAACTTTAGATAATGGCGTGGCATCATGCCCCATTACCTCATAAAAATCACCAAGACGGTAAAAGAGAACTTTTTCTTTATATTCTGAGGCTATAGCCTGATAATCTTGCCATATTGGACTGCCTTGTAATATTTCGGGTTCGGCTGTTTCAGTTTTTTGCGGTTCTTCGGTTACAAGCGTACTTTTATATGTTCCGAGAACATATAAATAATTTTCCCGCACATTTTCGGCGGATAATTCACCATTGCGATACGCCTCAGTTTGTATAAAAATGTTGCTTGGAACGGAATTACTTCCCCAAAATGCTCCTGTGCTTGTAACATAGGTCAAGTTTCCGGTTCGTCCAAGACGATGCTCAACACCGTCTACATCATAAGCAATTACATCACGGTCATTATAGAGACTTAAATCAAAGTCGTGTTGAGCATCATTCCAATTAACTACAAATACGGGCGGTGGACTGTCTTGTAAAATTTCGGTTTTAGATTCTGCAAGGATAGCCGTTTCTGCTTGCTCACTTTGGGGTTTCTGCTCGTTTTCGCTTGCAGATTCTAATATTTCTGCTACGTCAGCTTGTGTGCTTTGAACTCGTGATTCAGTTTCAACAGGAGTAGGATTTTCTTCTGTAAGCTGTTCCCATTGCTCATCAAGTGCATTATCTGCTCTCGTCTGCTCATCAGCAGAGAGAAATTTATCCTCGTCCATAAGCCCGGCGATTCGGCGCTGCACCTTTGCCCATGGCATGGTTACAGACTCTGCTCCGTCTTTTTCAACTGTAAAAATGCCACTACCGCCGAATTCATCACGGAGATAGTTGGCAGTATCACGAGCGCGGGCATGTTCGAACATATGCTCATAAACACGGATTTTGCTTGATAAATCGCCATTCCAATTCAAAATTGCTTGGTCAATGTCATCTTGGGTAATCGTAACTTCTTCCGGTGGCGAAACAACTACTTCCGGTTTTGGAGTGCCGAGGATAACATCTATCTGCTCTTGCTCAGTCGGAAAATCAAACAGAGTGAATTGCTCCGCTTGTGGATAGCTGTCAAGTTCATCTTCTTGTTCGGTAATAATTGGAACATTGACAAGCATCATGTCGAGGTTCGGAAATAACGTAAACGTGCCGTTTTCAAACTCAGTAATAGTTTCTACATTGGAAACATATGACTCATAACGGAAGTTATCAGACGGCGTGTTTGCCACAACCTCACGCATTGACGTAAGCACATCAGATAATACCTCTGGGTCATCGAGTGCGTTTCCGATACGCCTCGCATCACCCCAATAGTCGCCACTTTGTTCCTCAACAATAGCAGGGCGCTGTATATCAAGCGGCAAGCTACTATAAAAGTTCTTTATAATCTGTCCAAGCCGCTCACGCTCGTAGGTCGGGATAAAGTCTATCTC
>Ga0209755_10003361_pt1 | contig 20172 bp, 9 predicted proteins | sample TergutCo191P1_FD_187301 | JGI IMG/M metagenome (GOLD analysis project Ga0209755, IMG submission 187301) | Cornitermes sp. P1 segment gut microbial communities from Petit-Saut dam, French Guiana - Co191P1 (SPAdes) (version 2) | ecosystem: Host-associated > Arthropoda: Insects > Digestive system >...
TTACGACACCACCGACTAGGCTTATGCTTTCCATTTGCCATACGGTTACCGTGGAAGTCGCCGTTAAACCGCAGGGTGTAATAGCGGTTATTGTTGTCGTCCCTGGACTGTTTCCAGTTACCCTTCCGGTAATGCCAACACTTGCTATATCGGGGTCGTCGGGCATCCAGAACATCGACCTGAACGTCGCGTTTGGAGGCTCTATATTCGGCTCAAGGTTATAGCTTTCCCCCACGAATATTGTAAGATCGCCCAGGCTTATACTTTCAATAGGCACGAACACTGACGGTCCCTCTGGTCCCTGCGGTCCCCCCGGTCCCTGTGGCCCGCCTGGTCCCTGTGGCCCGCCTGGCCCCTCCGGTCCCCGCGCTGGAATGCCAGTATCTTCGCCGTTGATAACCCAGTTACCCGTATTCGGGCAGATGGTAAGGACGCTATCCACCAATTCGGAACCGGCAAACTCTATTACGCCCAGATCAGTGGGTTGGCCACGGGCCACGCTTTGGGGTTCCGGCAGAAGGGTCGTGAAATTCCCCCGCACCACGACGACATGGTGATTGTCCCCCGCGGGTATGCCGCTAATCGTGAACCTGCCGTCCTCGCCAGTTACCGCCATGAACGAGGTTCCGGCCACGCTCACTATAAAACCCATGGCGCTTAGATCCCCTCCGTCCACGGTGATCTGTCCGATCATGCTGCCCACTGGAATAAGGTTTAGCGTGCCAGCGTCAAACACGGAATCCTCCGTTACGATTGCGCCGACCCTAACGGCCCTTTCCAGCGAATCCCGCGACGATGCGTAAATCGTATAGGCCCCGGGGGCAAGGTTGTCAAACTTGAATGAACCGTCGGCCACGGTTTGGATGGTCGCGACAATCGAGTACGCGCCGACGCTCCGCCCCTGGGCGATGTTGTGGTTTGCGTGGACGACGGATGCGGAACGCAGGCCGTCGGTTTTTCCCAGCGTGATTGTAATACCGCCGTGGTTCGCGGCGCCGGTAAATTCCGCCCTACCGATAATGGAGCCGGTGGTTACTGTCGGTTGCGTCTCGGTGGGGTCCAGGCTAGGGTCCTGGTCCGTGTCCGGGTCTACGGAGATTTGACAGGCGATAAACGCTAGGGCTAGAACTGTGGCTAAAATGCCACGTACAACGGTTTCTGTTCTTTTCACAAGAACTCCTTTTTACGATACCGGCCCTGCCTATGGCTGGTTATCGTTTGGTCCAAAGATTTTCCCGCCGGCTTTGCGCCAAAGCGAGAACGGATTCCCACAACGTGGGATATATACAAGCCGGAAACCGGCCTTGCATCCAAGAAAGTGAAAGAGTGGATATACTGTCAGATTGTTGACACGGCTACTGGGGGATATGTATACTGTGGCCTCGGCCTGTGGCCTCGGCCTGTGGCCTCGGCCTGTGGCCTCGGCCTGTGGCCTCGGCCTGTGGCCTCGGCCTGTGGCCTCGGCCTGTGGCCTCGGCCTGTGGCCGGCTTTGCTTGTTGTTAGCAATCTGCCAGTGTCGCCACGCGCATTGAACTTCATCCTGCAAGAATTGTACACACGGATGTAAAACCTGTCAACGTAAATCTTACCCGCCCCGCCACCTCTCCCAAAACCCCGCGAAAACTGCTAAACTATACCCGTGGCATACATAAAAAATCTCTTCGACCGAAACTTTCTGGAATACGCATCCTACGTCATCAAGGACAGGGCAATCCCGGACCTGGAGGACGGCCTAAAGCCGGTCCAAAGGCGAATCCTGCACACTCTTTTCGAAAAGGACGACGGAAAATTCCACAAAGTGGCAAACGTGGTTGGCGAATGCATGAAATACCATCCGCACGGCGAGGCCTCCATAGGCCCGGCCCTGGTGGTAATCGCGAACAAGGAACTGTTCATAGACCGGCAGGGGAACTTCGGCAACATCTATACTGGCGACAACGCCTCGGCCCCTCGTTACATCGAGTGTAAGGCAAGCCCACTTGCAAAGGACGTCTTCTACAACCCCAAGCTTACCGAATGGGTGGATTCCTACGACGGTCGCAACAGGGAACCCGTGCTTTTCCCCGCGAAAATCCCCGTAATTCTGGTAATGGGCGCGGAGGGAATCGCCGTGGGCATGTCCACCAGGATTCTGCCCCATAACGCCATCGAGGTGCTGCAGGCCGAAATCGCCTGCCTTTCCGGCAAGAAGTTCGAGCTTTACCCGGACTTCCCCACCGGCGGCCTTGTCGATGTTTCCGAATACCGCGAGGGCAACGGCAAGGTGCTGGTTCGGGCGAAACTCGACACATCCGACCCAAAGCGCATACTAATAACCGAACTGCCTTTCGGCTCCACCACCGAAAGCCTTATCAACAGCGTGGAAACCGCCGCCAAGGCCGGCAGGCTTAAAATACAGGGGATCAGCGACTTTACCACGGACAGGGTCGAAATCGAAATCAAGCTTGCCAGGGGCGTGTACGCGCAGGAAACAATTGACGCCCTTTTCGCCTTTACCGAATGCGAGCAGTCCATTTCGGTGAACCTTCTTGTCATAAAGGACGGCCTGCCCTCCGTAATGACCACGACCGAGGTAATCAAGCACCACGCGAAGCAGCTTGTCAAAATACTTACCAGGGAACTGGAACTGGAAAAAAAGGAGCTGCTGAACAAGCTTCACCTGCGCACCCTGGAGCGCATCTTCATCGAGGAACGCATCTACAAGGGCATCGAAAAAATGAAGACCGCAAAGGGGGTCCAGGACGCGGTCGTCAAGGGCTTTGACCCTTTCATGAAGGAGGTTGGCCCCAGGGGCGTAAGCCCCGAGGACGTGGAACATCTGTTGCGGATCCCAATCCGCAGGATATCGCTTTACGACATAAACAAGGCCCGCGACGAGATGGACCAGATAAAGGCCCGCGTCAAGGAGATCAACGGGCACCTGAAAAACATCGTGGCGTACTCCGTGGGTTTCCTCCAGGGGATTATCGCCAAGATAGAGGCCAACGAGGAAATCGGCCGCGGGGCGCGCAGGACCAAGGTCGGCGCGTTCGACAAGGTGGACGTCAAGGAAATAGTAAAACGGGACGTGGAACTCAAGTACGACAAGAAAACCGGGTACCTTGGGACAAACGTCGCCGGCGAGAAAATCGCCGAGGTTTCGCCCTTCGACCGCGTGCTAACCATACGCAACAACGGGATGTATTCGGTAACCGATCTTCCCGATAAATTGTTTATAGGTGCAAACGCCTGGTGGATCAGCGTCGCGGACAAGGAACTGCTGTCCAAGACCGTTTTCACAATCATCTACAAAGAGGCGGAAACGGGTTTTGCCTGCATAAAGCGCTGTGTCATAGAGGGCTGGATTATGAACAAGGATTACTTCCTTGTGCCCGACGGGGCCAAGGTGCTGCACATAGACACAAGGACCAGGTTCATGTTCACCCTAAAATACGCCCCCAAGCCACGACTAAAAAAACTTACGGAGGACTTTAAGGCCCAAAAGTTCGGCGTGCGGGGGCTGAAAGCCGGAGGCATCCGGCTGGCGAACAAGGAAGTGTCCAAAGTGGATGTAGGGAAGAAATAAACTGCAGATTGGAAACGGAGGAGTAAAAATGGCAACGACGAACAACAGGCCAGTAAGAGACACAGGGGATTCCGCGGTTAAGGGCGACCCTGGGATTACCATAGACGCAAGCTCCGGCATTTCGGTAGAGGAACAACAGGAAATCCTGGTGCAGATAAACGGCATAGCCGAGAAAAACCGCCAGTCCCTTTCCGCCGGAACCGAAACCGGGGGCAACTTGGGGAACAACTTCAAGGCGAAAAAGAACGGCGGGCTTTTCCCGGTTCTGGTAAACGTCTTTGCCCTGGTGGTTCTTGCAGGGGGCTTTTTCGCGCTACACTCGCTGCAGCGCGATGCGAACGCGCAGGCCCGCGAGGGGACAAGGGTGTTCAGCGATATCGAACGCGCGCTTATCGATGAAATTCGAAGGGAAACCACCGCAATGTTGGCGGCAAAGGATCGGGAAATCAACGAGATCCTTGGCTCGCTTGGCGATGTCGAATCGCAGTTGCAGGAACTCGTGCACGGAAGCGAGGTGCTGACCTTGGAACAGCAGGCGATTCAGGCGCAGCTTATGCTCCAACTGGACGAACGCCGCGCGGCACTGGCCCAGGCGCGGGAGGAGCGATCCCAAATACTGGAAGAAGCCCGATCAAGAGAGGCCATACTCCAGGCCCAGCTTGACGCCCGATCGCGAGAGATGGACGCGGTGGTGGCCAGGCATTCCGCCGAACTGGACGCAACCCGCGCCGAACTGGCCCAGATATCCAGGGAACAGACCCAGGCCGCCGCGGTGGAGGCCCAGATTGCCGCCTTCTTCGCGAACATCCACGCGCGAATTGCGGAAAACCGTTTCGACGAAGCGAAACAGGCAATCGTGTCCCTGCGGGAATTCATAAACAGCCCCGCCTTCCACGGGGTTCGCGCGATACAGGCGCGGAGGGATCTGTACACCCAGGCGACCGATGCCCTGGAAACCATGCTGGAGGAACACCGCATTGCCCAGGAAGCAATGATTGCCGGCGCATTGCCGCCGGACAGGGATGCCGAGATAAGGCTGCAGGGTGAGGTATCCAGGCTGGAGGACGAGCTTGCCTCGGCCAGGGACGCGATGGTCGCCGGGGACGCGGGCGCGGCGCAACACATAGCCCAGCTTCAAAGCTCCATTACGACCCTGCAGACAACGAACGCGACGCTGACCACTCAGGTAAGCACGCTACAGGGAAGCCTGACCTCGCAGACACAGACGGCCGAGACGCTCAGGCAGGAGGCGGCGACGCAGCAGACGCAAATCACGTCGCTTAACCAGGCGGTAAGCGCGCGCGAGAACACCATTCGCGAACTGGAGGAGCAGAACACGTCGCAGGAGCAGACCATCGCGAACCTTAACACCCAGCTTACCCAAATAAGGGAGGCATTACAGGCACTAAGCCAGTAGCCGAAATATGGCAACGAGTAGCAATGGGAAAGACGACAGCACTACGGCGACTCGTGCCGACGCGCCCCCCGGATCCGACAAGCGCCTTGACAGCAGCATGGAAAGGGATCTGGCCGAGGTTTCGGAAATTTCCGAGGAAGAGAAGCATGAAATACGTCTGACGATAGACGGCATAGCCGAAAAAAACCGCCTGGCCCTTTCCATCGCCAGGGGCGATACCGACGAGGGGTTGGAAAAAGGTTTTAAGGCGAAAAAGCACGGCGGGCTTTTCCCGGTTCTGGTAAACGTCTTTGCCGCGCTGGTCCTTGCCGGCGGCTTTTTCGCGCTTTCGTCGCTCCAGAACGAGGCCGACGTACAGGCCCGCGAGGGGACAAGGGTTTTCAGCGACATCGAGCGCAGGCTTATCGACGAGATTCGAAGGGAGACCAACGCCAGCCTGGCGGCAAAGGATCATGAAATCAACATACTGCTTGCCTCGCTGAATGACATAGAGGCGCAGCTTAAGGCACTCGCGCTTGGCGGCGAGGTGCTGACCCCGGAGCAGCTGGCCATCCAGGAACGGCTTATAAGCGAGCAGGAGGAACGACGCGCGGAACTTGCGCTTGCCCGGGAGGATCGCTCCCGCATACTGGATGCCGCCCGATCCAGGGAGACGACGCTTAGGGCCCAGCTTGTCGCCACGGAGGATCGGGATCAGCAGCAGGGTAGCTACGAGCTTGACGCGGCGCGCGCCGAGCTGGCCGAACTTGCCAGGGACCAGGCACAGGCCGCCGCGATGGAATCCCAGGTTACCGGTTTGTTCGCCAGCATTCACAGGCAGGTTGCCGAAAGCAATTTTACCGAAGCCGAGCAAACGATAGGGTTGCTTAGGGAATTCCTGTACGCCCCAAGCTTCCAGGCCATCCGCGGCATACAGTCCAGAAGGGATGTTTACATCCAGGCGGCCAACACCCTGGAAACCCTGCTGGAAGAATACCGCGTCGCCTACGGAGCCATGCGCGACGGCGTATTGCCACCAGACAGGTATGCCGAAGCGAGACAACAGGAAGAGATAGAGAGGCTGGAAAGGGTGATCGCGGAAATGGAAGGGCAGCGCGTCGACGGGAACATTCTCGCAGCCCAACTGGCACTACAGGCGGAGCAGGTGACGGGACTGCAAGAGGAAAACAACAGACTGCAAGAGCAGCTTAACCAGTTGAGGCAAGTCGCGGAGCAGTTGATGCAGTTGCAGCAGGTGTTGCAGTAGTTAGGGGAATGGTATTGTTGTTGCCTGACCTGGAGCATTACTGGGCAACGTAGTGCGGCCAAGCTGATAATCTACATTGCTACCCCAAGTCCAGACCGAACCGTTTTCCCTTACAGCTACAGTATGGTTCTCACCCGCAAACACGAATACCCAATCAGAATCCGCCCCTATTCGAACAGGACTGGTTCGATTAGTGTTCGTGCCGTCACCAAGTTGGCCATCTACATTATTGCCCCAAGCCCATAATGAGCCGTCCGTTCTAATCGCCACTGTATACTGATGGCCTGCGGCCACATGCGCCCAGTCGATTGTCACATCCCCTATCTCGATGGGTGTGGGATGGTAAGCCAAAACTCCCGTTGCGCCTTGACCAATCTCCCCAACCCAATTTCTTCCCCATCCCAACAACGAGCCGTCTTTTCTAATGGCAAATGTATGCTGATAACCCGTGGACACATGCCTCCAGTACGTCCCGCTCATTATAGGGGTGGGGGTAAGAACATTAGCTGTGGTACCTGAACCAAGCTGATGATGCCAATTATCCCCCCAAGCCCAGAGAGTCCCATCTTCCCCGATTGCCAAAGTGTGGTTCCCGTACAAGGACGCTAAAGCCCATCTCATATCAGATGGCGCACCAAGTGGTTGTACTCGCCGGGGTGTGTTACGACTGACGTACGTACCGTCTCCAAGTTGGCCCAGTGTATTACTCCCCCAAGCCCAGAGCGAGCCGTCTTCCCTGATAGCCACGGTATGATTCCCGCCCGCGAACACGGATACCCAGCCAGTGTTAGATTCCAATCCTGCCGCAGCCAACTCTCCAGCCGACCATACTACTCGAATAAGACTGGGCTGGTTGCCCCCAGGACCAAGTTGTCCATGCGCATTATCCCCCCAAGCATAGAGATAACCGTTTGCTCTGACAGCCATGGTATGACTATCACCTGCGGATATGGATACCAAATTATCAGTGCTTCCCGGCGATAAGATATTGGGGGTAGGAATGTTCCAAGAAATACTGGGCTTACTTCCCCAAGCCATTAGTCTGTCGAGCGATCCGATGGCTATGGTATGAGACCTACCTGCCCCAACTCTAGTTCGAACAGGAGCCAGCGGGGGAAAAGGCTCGGCGGCAACAATCGTCACTGTTTGCACCACAGGATCGATTCCAGCTCTGTCAATCCAAATGGATACATCCCCGGCAATCGTCACCGTGTCTACCCCAATACTCCATGCATTCCCTACACCCAGTTCCAGGCTTCCCCATATCACCGAAGTATTTCCAGGCATGATCACAACATGATGCGGTTCCAATCCCGCAACAGGAGCGTTAAAAGAAAGGTCTATGGCACTTGTCGGGGTTCCGACAGCGGTTGCGCCCCAGCCAATGTGTGGCCGGGAAACCGTTATAAACTTTAGACGGCTTTCAACCCCAGGTCTGTTAATATCAACCGCCACGGTTCCAGCTCTTTCCGTGACAATCGCCACCCTCCACCGCGTTCCGTTGCTATTCGGAACCACTTCCGGTGGATCCGTATCATCTACCGTTGCCCGGCCGGTTCCGAATTGCAGCTTAACCTCGGTTGCCGTTAAGTCCTCAACCGCCGCGTTGAAAGTAAAGTAAATGGCGGTTGTGGTGTCTGTGATTGGATCGTTGATAACGTCCGCATCATGCACTTCCCAAGTAATCTGCCTGATAACCGTCAGGGGTTGCGTTCCAATCGCGATCCCCTGCCTCTCAATCGAAACGGTTATGTCCCCAGGGGTTGTAACCGATGTAACCGGCAATGTCCACAATGTTCCACCACCAGTCAAATCCCCAGTTATTACCGCACCAGGCCCCCCAGCAATCGTGATGTTATTTTGGGTCAACTCTGAAATAGGCGCATCGAAAACAAAGTCGATAGCCGTTGTGGATAGGGTGCCACGGGCAAACGCATTCCAAGTAATAGGCGCCCTGGTAACCGTCACCGTTTGCGACTCACTTGCGATTCCGGGCCTGATAACCGAAACGGTTATGGTTCCGGAAGTTACCACGTCTACTGCCAGCCTCCACGATTGCCCTTCGCTCGTAATACCTCTCCTTATTACCGAGCCCGTTCCGGGAAGAATCATAATATGGCTTGCCGTCAAATCCGGAACAGCCTCGCCGAACCCAAACACAATAGCAGTCGTGTACGGAGCGCCATAAGGATTCGCATTCCAGGTAATCGGTATAACGGGCGGAGCAGGGCCGGTAACTGCCACCGTTTGTGGCCCGCTTGCTAGTCCAGGTACGCTAATCGAAACGGTTATGTCCCCGGAACTTGTAATGGTAACCGGCAATGTCCATAAGGTTCCACTGCCTGTCAGATCCCCCGTTGGTATACCTCCAAGCTCCCCTTCAACCGTAATTCCGTCTCCAGTAAGTCCAACAACAGGCGCATCGAAGACAAGATCGATGTCAATAGTGTACGGGGTACCGCGGGCTATTGCTGTCCAAGTAATAGGAGCCCTGGTAACTGGCACCGTTTGCGACCCGCTTGCGAGTCCAGGCCTGATAATCGAAACGGTTATATTTCCAGGAGTTACTACGTCCACCTCCAGCCTCCACGTATCCCCGCTACCCGTCAAAGCCCTCCTTATCACCGAACCTGTCCCAGGAAGAATCATAATATGGCTTGCCGTCAAGTCCGAAACAGCCTCGCCGAACTCAAACACAATAGCAGTCGTGTACGGATCGTCATAAGCTTCCGCTTCCCAGGTAATCGGTATAACGGGCGGAGCAGGCCTGGTAACTGCCACCGTTCGTGGCCCGCTTACGATTCCGTCCCTGTTAATTGCAATGCTTATATCGCCAGAAGTTGTAACATCGATAATCTCCAATGTCCACAGTGTTCCGACACCGACCAAGCCTCCATACATTACCGCACCGGAGCCAGCGGTAACCGCAATGTCGTTTTCCGTCAACCCTGAAACAGGCGCACCGAAAACAAAGTCGATGGCGGTTGTGTACGGGGTGCCACGGGCGATTGCCGTCCAGGTAACGTCATCGGCGAGGTTAATCGTCACCGTATAATCGCCTACCAGCACGGCGGTTATCGTGGCACTTGCATCTTCCGGGTAAAACACCACATCGTCGGGATCGTTCAAGGCGACAAACCATGGCAACGCACGAATTGCGGTTTCCTTGGCCACCCTATCCGCATAAACCCCGCCGGTGATAATGTCAACGATGGCATCCATGTTTATGCCGATTAGCGCAGCGTCAACCAAAGCCCTAAGCCCATCCAAGCAGTCGGGATTCCTGTTGGGATAAGAGAGAGTATTGAACCGGCCAACGATGTCGCCAAAGTTCATGGTGTTGATGCCCCTTATGTACAGCGGATGAAGCCCAAAATGCCCCGCTGTAATTCCATGATTGGGATGGGCAAAGTTCCATACATAGTTTTCCGGATTACCCCATGCGCCCAAAATAATATCCAGCAGCGAACGCGGGAAACTAAAATCCGGAAAAACATCCGCACCGATAAACCTGCTTACCATGTTCCAGTATATATGCAGGATTGCGCTTACTTCCACGCTTTGCCCCTGCGCGGGGTACAGCGTAAAAACAACGAGGTACCGGCCCACGTCAAGATAGAGGCTGTCGGTCGCCGTTCTGTCGCCATCGAGTACCAGGGGAAAAGGCCCATAGTCTGAAATGGTTATGCTATTCCCATAAGTATCAACATCGAACCGCATGATTTCCATGCTGACACTGGCGACGTATGCGGGAAAGGTTATTTCCCAACAGAACGTTCCCTGGCCCCCGGCATTGGCATTCGGGAAAAGCGCGACATTGCCGGCAACGGTTTCGCTGGAAAGCACAAGGATACCATCAAGGCTGCCTCTGGCCACTGCATAGTACTCCCCCCCCCCCGTGTCACGGAACGCCGTTACAGTCAGGTTCCACGTTCCTTCGTCCAGTTCAATTCTCGCCGTGCCGGAGCCGTCCAGCCAAACCTCGCCGTCCACATCCACCAAAGTCCCGTCGGTATCTCTCTTCAAGATTACGGTGCGGTACTCGCTGCCGTTGGAACCCGTGGCGACGAAATGAAAATCGAACCTGACAATATAACTTTTATCCGGCCAGTTTCCCGGCATGATCGTTCGCCCCACGACCTGCCTGCCAATCGTCAGCGAAAGAATGCCAGGTTCCGCAGACTCGTTTCCCGCCGTATCCTGCAGATCGAAGGGGTTTCGGCATCCGGACAAGGACAACACGGCAAGCAGCAGGATAAGCGCATTTGCCTTCGGAAAAATACCCATCATGTTCGTCTCGCGCATTCGCGTCCGCATGTTTCCCATACGCATTAGTTTAACCTCACCTCGAACCTGACGATTCTGCTATAAGGCACTATCTGGCCACTTCTATTCACCCTGACTACAACCGTTATGTGGTGCGTCCCTGCCTGGTTGCGGTGTATACTCGAATCCAAGACAAGAGTCGCGCCAGTTGCGACCGGGGATCCCCCGCCCTGCCACCATTCTATGCTGTGGAACTGTCCCAGCACGGTAATGGTTCCCGCAGGGCCAAAAAGACCGACGACGGTTGGGCCGATTATATACGGAGTCGTGCCCTGGAAATCCGCGAAACTTATGGTGAAGTAAGGAGATCTAACAACATCGACCATTTGCGGCCCGCTTGCCACTCCAGGGCTGTTAATCAAAACAAATACGTTCCCCGGGTTTGTAACCGAGGTAACAGCCAATGACCACGATGTTCCGCTGCCAGACACCCCCCCCGTAGTTACCGCACCAGCTCCGTCGAGGATTGTGATATCGCCTTGGGTAAGCCCTGAAATAGGGGCGTTGAAAGTAAAGTTGATGGCGGTCGTGGTTGGGCTGCCAGCAGCGCTTACGGTCCAGGTAATCAACGGAACATACCTGATAACCTCCACCGTTTGCGACCCGCTTGCCACTCCGGGGCTGTTAACCGAAACGGTTACGTATCCTGGGCTTGTAACGGTGGTAACAGCCAATGACCCCGATCGTCCGTCAGGCGCCATCGTCAAAGCGCCCGTGATTACCGCACCGTCCCCGCCGACTACCATAACATTGTTCGTGGCAAGCCCCAAAACTGGAGCGCCAAAAATAAAGTCAATGGCGGTCGTGGTTGGAATACCAACGGCTACCGCGGCCCAGGGAATCGCTATCTCATGATTGAAAACCTCCACCGTTTGTGGCTCAACGGCTATTCCTTGCCTGTTAATCGAAACCTGTACGTTCCCGGGGTTTGTTATCGCGGTAACAGCCAACGATCCAGATCGTCCGTCAGGCGCCATCGTCAAAGCGCCCGTGGTTACCTCTCCGGTTCCACTGGTTACCGTTATATCGTTCGTGGTAAGCCCTGTAACCTGGGCCGCAAAAGCAAAACTTATGGCGTTTGTGTATGGGGCACCAACCGCTACCGCGACCCAGGGAATCGCTATTTCGTAATTGAAAATCTCCACCGTTTGCAGCCCACTGGCCACTCCAGGGCTGTTAATCGAAACCTGCACGCTTCCGGGGTTTGTTATCGTGGTAACAGCCAATGATCCAGATCGCCCGTCAGCCACCATCGTCAAAACACCCGTGGTTATCTCACCAGTTCCATCGGTTACCGTGATATCGCTCGTGGTAATTCCTGTAACCTGGTCTGCAAAGGCAAAGCTTATGTGTGTTGTGTATGGGACACCAACCGCTACCGCAGCCCAGGGAATAGGCACCGTTATATCGTAGTCGAAGACCATCACCAGTTGTGATCCGGCCGCTATTCCCTGCCTGTTAATCGAAACCTGTACGTTCCCAGGGTTTGCTATCGCGGTAACAGCCAGTGACCCCGATCGCCCGTCAGCGGCCATCGTCAAAACACCCGTGGTTATCTCACCGTCGCTATCGACTACCGTTATATCGTTTTCGGTAAGCCCTGAGACAACAAGGGCACCGAAAGTAAAGTCGATGGAGGTTGTGGTTGGAACACCAACCGCTACCGCGGCCCAGGGAATATCGGGTTCTGTTATTTCGTGATTGAAAACGATCACCGTTTGCGATCCGCTTGCCACTCCGGGGCTGTTAACCGAAACGGTTACGTATCCGTGGGTTGTAACGGCGGTAACAGCCAATGACCCGGATCGCCCGTCAGCAGCCATATCCAAAACACCCGTGGTTATCTCACCAGTTCCATCGGTTACAGTGATATCGTTTTCGGTAAGCCCTAAAACAGGATCACCGAAAATAAAGTCAATGGCGGTCGTGGTTGGAATGCCGACGGCTACCGCGGCCCAGGGAATCGCTATCTCGTGATTGAAAATCTCCACCGTTTGCGACCCAACGGCTATTCCTTGCCTGTTAATCGAAACCTGTACACTCCCGGGGTTTGCTACCGCGGTAACATCCAACGATCCAGATCGCCCGTCAGGCGCCATCGTCAAAGCGCCTGTGCTTACCTCTCCAGTTCCATCGGTTACCGTAATATCGTTTTCGGTAAGGCCTGTAACCTGGGCCGCAAAAGCAAAGCTTATGGCGGTTGTGGCTGGAACACCAATGGCTACCGCAGCCCAGGGAGTATCGGGCTCTATTATTTCGAGAATCACCACCGCTTGCGGCCCGACAGCTATTCCTTGCCTGTTAATCGAAACCTGTACACTCCCGGGGCTTGTTATCGCGGTAACAGCCAACGATCCAGATCGCCCGTCAGCAGCCATCGTCAAAGCGCCAGTGGTTATCACACCAGTTCCACCAGTTACCGTTATATCGTTCGTGGCAAGCCCTGTAACCTGGTCTGCAAAGGCAAAGCTTATGTGTGTTGTGTATGGGACACCAACCGCTACGGCAGCCCAGGGAATATCGGGTGGCGTTATTTCATAGTCGAAGACCATCACCGTTTGCGATCCGCCTGCCACTCCGGGGCTGTTAACCGAAACAGTTACGTATCCGGGGTTTGTTATCGCGGTAACAGCCAATGACCCCGATCGCCCGTCAGCAGCCATCGTCAAAGCACCCGTGGTTATCTCACCAGTTCCATCGGTTACAATGATATCGTTTTCGGTAAGCCCTAAGACAGTGGCACCGAAAGTAAAGTTGATGGCGGTTGTGGTTGGAACGCCAACAGCAACCGCGGCCCAGGGAATAATTATCTCGTGGTTGAAAATCAACACCTCTTGTGGCCCGACAGCTATTCCCTGCCTGTTAATCGAAACATATACGCTTCCGGGACTTGTAATCGCGGTAACGGCCAATGACCCCAATCGCCCGTCAGGCGCCATCGTCAAAGCGCCAGTGGTTATCTCACCAGTTCCATAGGTTACAATGATATCGCTCGCAACAAGTCCTGTAACCTGGTCTGCAAAGGCAAAGCTTATATGTGTTGTGTATGGGACACCAACCGCTACCGCAGCCCAGGGAATGTCTAGAGGCGGGGGTTCGTTGAAAGAAACCCACCTGGCGTACAGCATGATATCGTTCGTTGGCCTGAACATATAGCCCGCGGGGAAAACAGCCCCCAGGCCATCGGCCCGGCTGCTCCACCCGATAAAATTGTACCCCGGCCTGGAAAGCGATCCCATGCCGGGAAGTTCCGCGTATGGGTTTCCCACGCTCACGTGTACTGGGGAGGGGGGGGTACCTTCGGCATTGTTGGCATTAAAGGTAACAATAAAGGTTGCCCCGATTGGTCTCCATTGGGCGAACAGGGTTATGTTGTCAACCGGTATAAACCTGTCGCCGCTCCTGTAAGAGTTTCCAGAACCATTGGCACAGGTATTCCAGCCGTCAAAAATATACCCCGGTCTTGAAAGCGGTGGGAACTCAAGCCCGTACTCGTTGGGAAGCCACAGAAGCCGCCCGGCAGGTTCGTTTTCCTTTTCCTCGTAGCTCTTCCCATCCGCGTCCGTACCGCCGTTGAATTTGAAGATGATAGTGAAGCTGTTACTGGCAATCCATCGCGCGTACAGCCTTATGATACCGCCGTTTTCCAGGGGCAGGTTTCCCTGTAGTTCCGGGTTGAAAAACAAGTCCTCGTCCTCAAACTCCGGTGGCCCACCGGGCGATTTAGCCCAGCCGCCAAAGTAAAGAAGGCCAGGTGGGGTAAACGGGTTTGGACTTAGCCTTTCACCGATAGCAAAAGTGTACACATTTTCCAGAACCCCATTATCGCCACCAGTCCCACCGTTGGCGTTGTAGATCACGGTAAAGGTATACGGGGCCCAGACCGCGAAAAGGTCTATAACATCGTCCACCCTGGCGGCCAGCCTGCTGATATTCTCCCCGTCCACGAATTCCATGGGGGCGTTCCGCTCTCTTGCCCAGCCCTTGAAAGTAAAACCAACGCGGTCAAACACGCCCCTTCGCAGATCGTGGGTATCGCCGTGCCTGTGGACTGTGGAAACGGTTTTGTAGTTTCCATCGTTGGAATGGTAAACGATCGTATACGTCGCCCACTGAATGGGCCCGCCCAGATCATTGCAGGACGCAAGGCCCGCCGCGAGCGCGACAAGGAAAAAACAGACGGCGCCACGGCACCGCAATCGCAACAAACCCGGATTTTGCATGATTATCTCCCCCTCGGCCTAAAGCGATGGGTAAACCCAGCGGAAAACTTGCCATTGGCCGACGAGAAGTTTGTCCGCAGGGTGTAGGAAACGTCAAACCTGTCGCCTATGTTAAAACCGGTGGTAAAATTCGCCAAAAAGCCACTTCTTGTTTCGACAAGGTCAAGAAACCTGTGCCTGGCAACCAGGAAACCACCACCGACACCCAGGTACCAACCACCCCAGGAGAAAGGCATGAAAAAGACGTAATTGGCGAAAGGATAAACCGAAAAATAGCCCATCCCATCCATGCCGCTTACGAACCCAAAATCGCTACCCAGCCTAAGGAACGAAAAAGGGAACGGCGCCACGCTTGCGTGCAGGGTGCCTATTACCCAGGGAGCGGCGAAGGAGGTGCCGGCGGAAACGCCCAAGCCCCAAAACCTTGCCGGGTCGCCAAACATGTCGGCAATCCGTCTTTGGCGGGCAAGGGCGGCAATCCGTTCGGGCGCGCCATCGAGATCGGTAAGCAATATGGCAATCTCCGCCATCAGGTTTACGCCGTCGGTGACGGTTCTGTATCCCAGGCTCGTCCCCGCAAGCGGGTTCCCGTCTTCCGTGTGGAGTATCTGTGCCACGAACATGTTTATATCGCCCATGCCACGACTGCCGACGGAAAGCACCAGTTCCGCGTCGGCCGACCGCCCTATTTCCGTAATGGCCCCCACCATCTCCGCGTCGGTGGCGGCTTCTTCCTGGGCGGAAGGATCCCCCAAGAGCAACTCGAGCAGCCGTTCCAGGGCCGCGTCCATTTCGTCGGCCATACGGATTTCCCATCTCCTTAGCGCCGCCCGCATGACCGATGCCCTGGGCAGCACGGCGTATTCACCGGTATTGGCAAGTTCTATGGCAAGTATCTGCACAAGGGTTTCCATGTCGTGGTCCACCTCTTCATCCAAGTATTGAAGGGGGGCAACCGCCAGGCGCGGAAGCCGCGCCTGGGTGGACCTTTCCAAGGTTGCGTTGACCAGGTTTCTTGACATTGAGGGCATAAAATTGCGGGTTTCCCAAAAGCTTCTATACGTGCGGTAATACCCTGTTACCAGTTCCAGTGTTTCAACGCAGATCACCGTGGCAACCACAAGGTTTCTGTTGCCCCCAAGCCGTCGCACATGCCCGGAAATAACATAGTCGGCACCGATCATCCTGCCTATTTCGGCGACAATATCCGAATCGGTAAAGGCAGCCATTTGGAACAGACGCTCGGAAACCACGGCGCCAGCCTCCGCAGAAAGTGGGATCAAGGTAAAGGCGTCCAGGATTTCCTGCCTGGCTGAAAGAAGCCCAGCTATCGTCTCGCCGTCCCCATACACACCCCCAGCAAACGGAAGTATGCCAAGCCTGGGCCTTGACCAGTAATCGGTCTGTGCAAAAGCGGAAAAAGCATAGCACATGAGCAATACTGTAATAAAAAAACTTCCCTTCACAACCATCCTTGATAACGCGTAAAACGTTGCCTGCAACAAAGCAACGCAGACCAGCATTGTACATGATATGGGTGAAACATTCAACTGGTAGGTACAGAGCCGAAACCCCCGGTAAAAACCAGGGGATAGACTACTTGCTCTTCATTATCTCGACACCGTTCCAGCCGGCGGGAGGTGGATTGGATGCGTATTCCGCGCAACGACGGTACATGCTTTCGGCATTGGGGTCTTTCGCAAGAAGGCGGTACACTTCCTTGAACTTTTCGGCGGCCTCGCGGAAGGAACGGTTGTAGTACAATTCCATCGCCTGGTTGTGAATCGGCCAGGCCGACGCCTCCGGCGCGGTAAGGCTGCGCTTTACCGTGTATATCTTTACGCCCCTGGTTTTGCCCTTTACCGCAACGGTGTCAAGCAGCCGGAAATTAAGCGGTTCCGTCGCAGGGATTTTTGCCCGACGCATTTCCTCGTACACGTATTCGGAAATCAAAAGCTCGGAATGGTAGGTTTTGGTCAGCCCCTCCATCCTGGACGCAAGATTCACCGAATCGCCTATTACCGTGTAGTCCATCTTGCGCTCGCTGCCGATGTTGCCGACGGTGACTTCCCCGTAGTTTATGCCCACGCCGATATGGAATTCCGGCTTGCCCATACCGCGCTGCTTTTCGTTGAACGTGTAAACGGCGTCGATCATGTCCAGGCCCGCCAGAACGGACTGCAGGGCGTCGTCCTCGTGCCTACCCGGCGCACCCCAGAACGCCATAATCGCGTCGCCGATATACTTGTCCACAACGCCCTTGCGGTTGTAGATAATGTCAACCTGCCCGGAAAAGTAGCGGTTAAGCGAGTTGACCAGATCGTCCGGAGCCATGCCCTCGGAAATGGTGGTAAAGCTGCGTATGTCGGAAAACAGGATCGAAAGGTTCCGGTTATCCCCCACCAGCATCTTTTCGGGCGAGGCGAAAAACTTTTCGATTACGTCCTTGGGTACGTATTTCTGGAAGATGTGCCGTATGCGCTCCTCCTTCTTCCCCGCCAACACCGCGTCAAAGGCGTAACGCTTGATCTGCCCGTAGGCGCTGTCCAGCTCGCCCAGCATACGGTTGAATGTGGAGGCAAGAACCCCAGTTTCGTCCCGGTACTCAACCTCCACCCTGGACGAAAGGTCCGCCGACTTGATAATACCGTCCATTGTCCTGACCATGCGCCTTAATGGGCCAGTTAGCCTTCCAGACATTATGACCAAGAAAATCGAGATGATTATGACGGCAAGGATCAGGGTGATAATTGCCTGTTGGGTTATGCGGTTCGCGTCCTGGTAGAACACGTTGCGGTGCTCACTTATCAGAACGAACCATTCAAACGGAACGAAGTAGAACGACTGGAAAACCCTTCTATCCCCGCCGACGACGGCATCCTGGAGCCCCGGGTTTTCCGCCCGCAGAATACGCATTAGGGGTTCCCTTTCTGCCTCCCGCAAGTACACGGGGCCGGTTGACATGACGATGTTCCCATCGTTGTCAAGGGCGAATATACGCTCCGTGGCGCTAAGGACTATGCTCTGGGCGTACAGTTCCACCGCAATCTGCGCCGCTTCCACCATGTCCGGCCTGCCGGCAAAGTTGTTTTCCACAAGCAGCGACCATTGGTTGTCGGCGTATTTTTCCAGCTCCCCAAGCTTGAAACCCAGGAATTCCCTGGCAAGGCGCGTTACGCCGTTCACTGCGTTAAAATAGGATGCGGCCTGCGCGAGCGCGAGCGTCGCGACAACCAGGGGAAGCACGACCAGAAACATCTTCAGCCGGATTTTCATACGGTAAATGGCACTCCTTCGGAAAAGATCTACACGCACTACAATTATATTAGAGCCGGTGCCAATTATGCAAGGACCCTGTGTATTCGAAACCCCCGAACAGCAACCTCGACAAAATCACGCAAAATGTAGTACCATGTACCGTGGGAAATCATAGAAAAGGCGCCGCCAAAAGTGGCGACGCTTTCCGCAATGCACAAAGCGCAGTGGCATTCTGCGCCGTGGGAGCGGAAAAGGCCGTCTCAAACGAAATAAAGAAGCTTGGGCTTACCGTTATTGAATCGGGCTTCGGTAAGGTCTGTTTCCGCGCGGACAAGGAGGGGCTGTACCGTTCTCTTATGGGATTGCGGGTCGCAGACCGCGTACTGTTGGAAGTGGGCCAGTTTCACGCCGTGGACTTTGACGCCCTATTCGAGGAAACCCAGGCCGTTCCATGGGAAAGGCTGATACCCGCGCAGCTTGGCATAAAGATCTCGAAGGTACGATCAAACCGCTCCAGGCTTCATGCCGAAACAAGCATACAGGCCATGGCGCACAAGGCGATTGCGAAAAGGCTTTGCAGGGCGTATTCGCTGGCAAGACTGCCGGAAACGGACACGGCGGCGGAGCTAAGGGTATACGTGGAAAAGGACACGGTTTCGCTTCTGCTGGACCTTAGCGGGGACCCGCTCTTTAAACGCGGATACAGGGCGAAAGGCGGTGTCGCCCCCCTGCGCGAAACCACCGCCGCCGCCCTGCTCCTGCTTTCCGGCTGGAAGCGCAAGTATCCCCTGTACGACCCCTTCTGCGGCTCCGGAACCATCCCAGCCGAGGCCCTGATGTACGCCTGGGACATGGCCCCGGGGCTTGGCAGGGATTTCGCGATAAGTCGGCTGCTGATTGCGGACGGCAAAACCGAGGAAAGGGTGCGCGACGAATTCCGCGCCAAGATAAACCGCGAACGCAGAATCCGCATAGCCGGCAGCGACGCGGATGCCGGGGCGATAAGGCTTGCCGAGTCCAACCTCCGGACAGTCCGGGACATCGCCGGGGACTGCGATCCCGGATCGGCAATCCCGGATCTGCGGCAAATCCCCATGGACAAGGCGCAGTCGCCCTTTCCCGGGGATCCCGGCGACGAAGAAAACTCCGCCGGGGATCCGGCGGGCTTTATACTTACCAACCCGCCCTACGGAAAGCGGCTGGGAGACCCGGCGGCGGCACAGCAAACCTACGCGGAAATGGCGGTGCTGGCCAAGCGGTTCCCCGGCTGGAAACTCGCCGTAATCTGCGATCACCCCGGCTTCGAGTCCTTTTTCGGCAGAAAGGCGGACTCCTGCCGCGAGATAAGCAACGGCCCCGACCGGTCGTATTTTTTCCAGTATGGGAGGTTATAAGGTGTCCACCGTAGTAAAACACGAGAAACGGCGGGAGGAAATCCTGACAAAGGCCCTTGACGTTTTCGTCGAGGAGGGCTTCGAGGACACCACCTTCCAGAAAATAGCCGACCGCTGCGACATTACCCGCACGACCCTGTACATCTACTTCAAGAACAAGAAGGAAATCTTCAATTACAGCATCAAACTGCTTCTGGAGAAAGTCGAGGGGGGCATTCGGCTTACCCAGTCCGACGACTCGCTGGACAGCATCGAAAAAATCACAAAGGTTCTGCAGGACATACTCGGACATCTGGAGGAAAACCGCAGACTGCTTTCCGTGGTTCTGGACTACCTTCTGCACATTTCCAAGGCCAACGTCGATCCCGGAACGCGCGTCCGCCGACGCACGATCAGGCTTAGGCACATACTCGCGTCGCTTGTAATCGCCGGCATCAAGACCGGCGAGATCAAACCCGTAAGCGTAAAGACCGCCGGGGACTTCCTGTACGGCTTTATCGATGCGGCAATATTCCGGCTGGTGGTTCTGCAACAGGAGGACCTTGGCGAGCTGCGAAAAACGGTGGCTTTTGCCGTAAGCCGGTTCGCGGCGGGCGAATAGGCCCTGGCCGGGATCTACCGCAGTTTTCTTCTGCGCTTGCGCCGCCTGTTGCGATCGCTGGCCCTTTCCTCCGCCGACTTTGCCGGCCTGTTCTTTTCCTCCCGCCAGTCAACCGTTGGGCCGCCCTCCGGGTACACCCGC